>OGYV01002635.1_pt1 | contig 11407 bp, 9 predicted proteins | sample 1576651 | NCBI WGS metagenome assembly OGYV01 (sample SAMEA3541570, study PRJEB24748) | human gut metagenome | biome: human gut; feature: human-associated habitat; material: faeces | place: China | collected 2012
AATACTTATTCTTATCCTGACTATATGCGCTTTACGACCGACAATACTTTAAATACCAAAATTCTGCTGCGTGTCTTGTTGTGTTAGAATTTTCGGCTCTGAATGTTGGTCCAAATGTATAAATCTTTTTAAATGCCATTGCATAAGTTTCGCCATTTAACTGACCTGAAACTGTTAAGTTAGTTGGCTTTCCAAAGAAGTCTTCTGTATAATCTACTTTTCCTTCTTCTGTTTTTGGCACATTATTTAAGTCCATTGTTGTAACCTGAAACATTTCTCCTGCGCCTTCACAGTCGCTTCCTGTTATAAGTGGTGTGTGCACATAAACAAATCCCTGCTCCTGGAAAAATTTGTGAATTGCGTAAGCACAAAGTGAGCGCACTCTGAAAACTGCCTGGAATGTATTTGTTCTAGGTCTTAAATGTGAAATAGTTCTAAGGTATTCAAAGCTGTGTCGCTTCTTCTGTAATGGATAATCCGGTGTACTTTCACCTTCCACATATACTTCATCTGCCTGAATTTCAAAAGGCTGCTTAGCATTAGGAGTTGCCACAAGCTTACCCTTTACTATTAATGCAGCACCAATATTTGTCTTAGAAACTTCGCTAAAGTTATCAAGCTTATCGCTGTAAACAACCTGTAATGGTTTAAAGCAAGTTCCATCATTTAAGACAATAAATCCAAAAGTCTTTGAATCTCTAATGCTACGAACCCAGCCGCCAACCTCGATTTCTTTATCTATAAAATTTTCTTTGTTTTCATACAAATCCTTAATCTCAATTAAATTCATTATATAGCCTCCAACTTTATCCCTTGTAAAAGTAGTACGCTATTAAGTATATCTATTTTTCTAATTATTATCAAGGAAAAAGAATTTTTCTGTTGCCGAAATTTCACCAGAAAGCGGCTGACAGGCGACAGTCTTTTACTTCACAGTTTGAATATTTATTGATGAAAAAAAGAGGTTTATTTATTTTAGAACCGATGCACTGAACAGAGAATTTTTGATAAATTCTCTGTTCAGTGCATCTTAATAATTGATTTTGTGAATCAATTATTATCTAAAACATATCCCTCTTTTTTTCATATAAATATAGTCAAGCTGCTCAAGTAAAAAAACTTGTCGCCTGTCAGCCGTTTTCTAGTTCTTTTCTTTCTCAATTACCTTTTGGTATCTTTCTACTTCCTTAGCTATTACACCACTCATTGCAAGCAAGCAGATTAGATTTGGTATTGCCATAAGTGCATTTGCTATGTCCGAGAAGTTCCAAACAAGTTGTAATGACTGGGTTGCTCCTACATAGACAACCAGCGAAAACACGACTCTGTATACCATATTGTATTTGTGTGTTTTAAATATGTATTCGAAGGCTTTCTCACCGTGATATTCCCAGCCAAGTATGGTTGAAAAGGCAAATAAAGTAATTCCTATTGTAACAAGCCATGCACCAAAGCCACCAAAGTTCTTGTTTATTTTCTTAAATGCCGATGAAAAAGCTTCTATTGTTAATGCAGAACCCTGAACTAATTCTTTGTATGTATATTTTCCGTTTTTGTCGAAAACATATTCATTTCCTGCAGAATCGCACCAAGTTCCTTCTATATTATTGTTTGTGTTTTCTCCTTTATAACTTAACTGTAGTTCTGTTGTTTCGTTTTTTAAGTTATTACTTATCAGTGTTAATGAATTACAATCTATTTTTTTAATCAGGTAATCTTCATCTGCCACCTTTCCATCTGAAACTGTCTGAGCTACAATTGCCACGTTGTCTCCTATTCTGTTATATGTTCCCGTTACGCTATCACTTGTTATTCCCAGAACACCTGATGATGCAATACAAAGTCCTGTAATTGTACAAACAACAATTGTATCCCAAAATGTACCTGTCATATTAATATACCCTTGTCTTACAGGATCATCTGTAGTAGCTGCTGCAGCTGTAATTGCTGCTGAACCCATTCCTGCTTCATTAGAAAAAACACCTCTTGCCACACCATAACGCATAGCATTCATAAGTGATGCTGTTATTGCACCACAAAGTCCGCCACCTACTGCATTAAAGTTAAATGCCATTTTAAAAATCATTGCAAGCCCTGATGGAACATTTTTAATATTTATCAAAATAACAATCAATCCTGCTATCACATAAAAAATTGCCATTACAGGTACTACTATTGATGAAACTTTTGAAATACTCTTAATACCACCAACAATAATAATTAAGGATAAAACAGTAAGCACAACTCCAACAATTGCTGACGGTGCACCAAATGTATTATTTAAAGCTTCTGAAATTGAATTTGCCTGTGTCATATTTCCTATTCCAAAAGAAGCTATAACTGCAAAAATTGCAAAAAGCATACCAAGTACTGCTCCAACTTTCTTGTTTTTGAAACCTTTTTTCATTGTGTACATTGGACCACCTGACATTTCACCTTTTTCATTAACTTCTCTGTACTTGATAGCCAACATACATTCACTAAACTTAGAAGTTAAGCCAAAACAGGCTGAAATCCACATCCAAACCAAAGCTCCTGGTCCACCTGCTACCATGGCTGTGGCAACACCTACAATATTTCCGGTACCAATTGTAGCTGCCAAAGCTGTTGTCAAAGCTGAGAACGGTGACACATCTCCTTCTCCACGACTTTTGGTTCTTGCTTCTTTACTTAATGTACTTTTTAGTGCATATCCCAAGTTTCTCCAAGGTCTGAACTTTAATCTTATAGTGAGAAAAATACCTGTTCCCACCAAAAGGATCAACATTACAGGTCCCCAAACAAAATCATCCATCTTTGATACAATTTCTGCCAAACTCATAAACCTACCTCTCTTCCTTTTTATTATATTCGCGTCTGCAACAATTTTTCTGCATATAATGATTTAAGTTTCAAAAGCCCAAATCCTGACTCTACTGATTGTAACCTGCTTCGCACTCCTACAATCCTGCCTTGCAACGCAAAAACGGAGGCAACATTTCTGTTACCTCCGTTGGTATTATGTTAATATTAAATTACATCAATGACTATGTCAAGTTTTTATTATTTTAAATCCAAATTATTTAGAAGATTCTCTATAACGTTCTTTCCACCTTTTGATTTTTTTGTTACAACAACAATCAATCCAATCAATAATACTGTTACTATACCACAAAGTATCATATTATCCATCTGATGTTGATATGCCGACCAGGAAAATCTTGCAACTATAAGAATTGCTGCAACTATAACCAATGTATACAAATAAAAACCGTATGTATATTTTCCATCAAATGTACAACCTGTTTCTGTGTTTGTTATTTTGCCTTTAAAGATTACAGGCACTGCATCTTCACCGTTTTGAAACTTTCCGGTTTCTAACATTAGAGAAATCTTGTCCTTCTCTTTTGTCATTTTAATGTTTGCTTTTTCAGCTTTAGCCTTCATTACAGGAAGCAAATCTTCTTTTTTTCTGTTAAACTTAAAACTCTTCATAATTCACCATTCCAGTCACGTTTTTTGTGATTAATATTATCTGCTACACTTAAATAATAAATCTTCCCATCTTCTATCAACTTCCTTCTGGAATTTTTCAATAAGATGTTCATTACCTGGTTTAAATAAGTGCTTAAATCTACCCTGTGTTCTCAAGAAATCTTCGATTGGAAGTCTGTTCTTAGGCTCATAGTTTAAAATCCACTTTCCATCAATTACTTCAAACAATGGCCAATAATTAGTTTCTACTGCTAATTTGCAAATATCCATAATTTCATCTGTTTTATACTTCCAACCTGTTGGACATGGAGCCATAACATTAAGAAATGCAGGTCCTTCTGTATAAATAGCCTTCTCAGCCTTCGTATGCAAATCCTTCATTCCGTTGAAATATGTAGTCTGAGCAACATAAGGAATATCATGCGCTGCAAGAATTGCTGCAAGATCTTTTCTGTACTGTTCCTTACCATTGCACTGTGTACCTACAGGAGTTGTTGTTGTATCAGCATACATAGGTGTAGCTGAAGAACGCTGTGTTCCTGTATTCATATAAGCACCATTATCATAGCACACATATGTATAATTTGTTCCACGTTCCATTGCACCTGACAATGACTGAATACCAATATCATATGTACCACCATCACCGCCAAATACAATAAACTTATAATCTTCTTTAATCTTGCCTTTACGCTTCATAGCCTTGTAAGCCCCTTCAACACCTGCCATTGTTGAGCTGGCATTTTCAAATGCACTATGAATATAACTGTCTTCCCATGCAACGTATGGATACTGGAAAGATGAAACATTAAGACATCCTGTTGCACAACCAATAACAGCCTTGTCTCCTTCGTGAAGTCCACGAAGCACGTTTCTTGCACAAATTGTTGCTCCACAACCTGCACACATTCTATGACCTGGAGCAAATCTTTCAGGTTTATTCATTACTTCTTTAAAATTATAGCCCATTATTTTGCCTCCTTGTCTCTTAATCCCATATAACGGTAAACATCACCTGTCTCACCTGTTCTTGCGATTTCTTTTAATGTTTCATATACATTAATCATATCTTCAACTCTTACATCTCTACCACCAATACCATACATAATGTTGATAGCAAGTGCCTGACATTTTTCAATATACATAGCCTGCATTGTTTCAGCACCAACAGGTCCTCCGTTAGTTGAAAAGCTCTCTGAACGATCCATTACTGCAACTGCCTTACAATTCTTTAATGCTTTTGCAATCTCTTTGCCTGGGAATGGTCTAAATGATCTAATCTTTACAAGACCTACTTTTTCACCATTTTCTCTCATATGATCAATAGCATCCTTAGTTGTTCCTGCTGCAGAACCGATTATAACTACTGCATATTCTGCATCTTCCATCTTATATTCTTCAATAAGACCATACTTACGGCCTGAGATTTTTTCAAAATCCTTTGCCACATCAAGAATAACCTGCTTTGCATTTTCCATGGCATGAGCCTGAGCTTTTCTTGATTCCATATAATAATCTGATACAGCATAAGGGCCAACAGCAAATGTTTCATTTGGATTAAGAAGATAATCTTCAGGTTCATATTCGCCTACAAAATCCTTAACTGTCATATCATCTAAAATTTCCATATCGTTTACAGCATGACTTGTAATAAAACCATCCTGACAAATCATAATAGGAAGTCTAACATCTTTGTTTTCAGCAATATTATATGCCATAACCATATTGTCGTAAGCTTCCTGATTATTTTCAGCATAAATTTGAATCCAACCACTGTCTTTTGCTCCCATTGTGTCTGAATGGTCACAGTTAATGTTAAGTGGTCCTGTAAGTGCTCTACAAACTGCTGTCAATGCAATAGGCAATCTACTTGAAGCAGCAACTCCTAAAACTTCCCACATAAATGCAAGACCTGCAGATGATGTTGCTGTAAGGGCTCTTGCACCTGCTGCTGAAGCTCCTATAGCTGCACTCATAGAACTATGTTCACTTTCTACTGTAATAAATTCAGTATCTACTAATCCGTTTGAAACATAATTAGAAAAATACTGAGGTATTTCTGTTGAAGGTGTAATTGGAAATGCCGGGAAAACATCCGGATTAATCTGTCTTAAAGCTGTAGCTACAGCTTCATTTCCTGATAATAAAACTCTCTTTGGCATTATTTTTTCACCTCCATCTTAATTGCTCCAAATGGGCATGCCTTAACGCAAATACCACATCCCTTACAATGATCGTAATCTATAGTCTGTCTTTTATATTCTTTTACAGGAATTGCACTGTCCGGGCAAACAGGCACACATAAAAGACACTGTTTACATTTTTCTTCATCTATAACAGGGGCAACATTAGTCCAGTCTCCTGTTATAAACTGTTTTGTTGTACCACAACCTACAATTGTATTACCACATGTAACATCCTGCCATGCCACATCCTGACCTAATTTCGATATATCTGTCTTTGCCATTTACTTAACCTCCCTTAACGCTATTCTTAACGCATCCATATTACCTTTAATAACTTCAGGTTTCTTAGCAAACTTGTGCTTAAAAGAACCTTCCATTTCATTAAGGAAAGTTTCATCGTCAATAACTCCGGTAACTTTAACAATGGCTGCAAGCATTGGTGTATTAGGGAAATTCTTTCCTAATGTTTCCATTGCAATCTTTCTTGCATCTACTGTATAAACTTTACCTTTATATCCCTTTAAATGTGGAATAATTTCTTCTTTTGGTCTGGCTGTATTAATAAGGATTGCTCCATCTTCTCTTAAGCCTTTTGTTACATCAACTATCTCTATCAATGTTTCATCAACAACCACAACATACTGAGGATCATAAATATTAGAATGAACTCTAATAGGCTGATCACTGATTCTGTCATATGCAGTAATAGGGGCACCCATTCTTTCCGGACCATATTCAGGAAATCCCTGAGCATTCTTGCCAGTCTTAAACGCTACTTCAGCTAACAATAATGCTGCTGTTTTAGCGCCCTGTCCACCTCTACCGTGCCATCTGATTTCAAGAGTATCTTTCATTTTTCCATCCTTCTTTGTTAATATTTTCTCACTCCCAAAGGAGTATTTATAAGCCATGCAGTCTTTAGCGTACTAAAGTAGCAATATTTTTATTATAATAAAATGTAGTATTAATTGCAACATTTAATCATTATTTACAAGCATATTCAATTTATTGCTTATTTCATCGCTCTAATACGTTAAATTGACAAATTGTTTTTTATTATTTAATATGATTCAGTGACTATTTTAGAATTGAGGTTTTTATATTTATATGGAAAGAGAAAAATTCAAATCCCGTTTAGGATTTATACTTATTTCTGCCGGTTGCGCCATTGGTATTGGTAATGTGTGGCGTTTTCCTTATGTAGTTGGAAATAACGGTGGCGGATGTTTTGTATTATTTTATGTTTTATTTCTTGTTATACTAGGTCTTCCTATTTTGACAATGGAATTTTCTGTTGGTAGAGCTAGTCAGCAAAGTATTGCAAGAGCGTTTACAACTTTGGAAAAGAAAGGTCAGTTTTGGCATTTACATGGTTACATAGGAATGGCCGGCAATTATATATTAATGATGTTTTACACTACAGTTGCAGGATGGATGCTTAAATATTTCTTTGACACTGCCAAAGGTGATTTTATTGGTGCTACAACATCTCAGATTAAGGAGCATTTCACTGATATGAATTCTGTACCTTCGGAAATGATTTTCTGGACAGTTGTTGTAATTATAATTGGATTTCTTGTTTGCTCATTAGGCTTGCAGAATGGTGTTGAGAAAATTTCAAAAGGTATGATGATTGCCCTTTTAGTCATTATGGCTGTACTTGCAATAAACAGCATTTTCTTAAAAGGTGCTTCTAAGGGCTTGTATTTCTACTTAGTACCTGATTTTCAGCAAATAAAAAATATTGGACTTATTAATGTTCTTGTTGCTGCAATGAATCAGGCATTTTTCACACTTAGTATTGGTATGGGTTCCATGACAATTTTCGGAAGCTACTTAAGTAAAGACCATTCACTACTTGGTGAATCAATCAACATAGTAGCCTTAGACACTTTTGTTGCAATAGTTTCAGGACTTATAATATTCCCATCATGTTTTGCTTTCGGAGTAAATCCTGATCAGGGACCAAGTCTTATTTTTGTAACATTGCCAAACATATTTATAAAAATGCCCGGTGGCAGAATAATTGGAAGCTGCTTCTTCATCTTTATGGCTTTTGCAGCTTTCTCAACAGTAATAGCCGTCTTTGAAAACATAATGTCATCTTGTATGGACTTATGGGGCTGGGGACGAAAAAAGACAGCCCTCATTAATACAATTTTAATAATAATAGGCTCAATCCCTTGCGTTCTTGGCTTTAACATCCTATCCGGCTTCCATCCTTTAGGAAAAGGCACTAATGTAATGGACTTAGAAGACTTCCTTGTAAGTAACCTAATACTTCCAATTGGTTCCCTAATTTACACACTCTTCTGCACAAGCAAATACGGGTGGGGCTGGGACAACTACCTAAAAGAAGTCAACACTGGAAACGGCCTGAAAGTTCCTGGAAAAATCCGTTTCTACTGCAAATGGATACTTCCACTTGTAACACTGTTCATAATTGTAAACGGTTTAATATCTGTATTTAATAAATAAAAGTATCTAAAAAATCAACTGTTTGAGCCATAGGCGAGTTTTGATTTTTGTCTTATAATAAATGACGGAGCAAAACAAGAAAAGTAACGTGTTTGAAGCGGAGTTATCTAGCTATACAACGCATAAAATAAGTAAGGGGCAACACCAAATCAATCGTGTGCCCCTTTTTCTTATTCTTTTATCTTCTTTGATATTCTTCTTGCCAAGTACACAAATGGTGTATCTGCAAGGCTTGTTACTATAAATATTACATAACTTGAAATTGCAATACTTATAAGTGTCTTAAAATCATGAATGCCCCAGAATGCACCAAATGTATACAAAATAGTATTCAAAAACTGTGAAATTAATGTTGAACCATTGTTTCTAAGCCAAAGAAATCTTTCCTTGTCTCCTACTAATTTGTTAGTTAAATCCCACCATTTATGGTATGCCCAAACATCAAATTCCTGAACTATAGCGTATACAACCATACTTACAATCATAAGTCTTGGTGTATTTGAAAAAATTGTCTGCATTGCAGGCATTGCAAAATCTGTGCTGTCCGGTGTGTATAAAAGCCACCACTGTGAAAGTATTATAAATACAATTGATGTTGTAATTCCAATATGTACTGCTCTTTTTGCATCTTTCTTTCCATATACTTCACTTACAATGTCTGTTATAAGGAATGTTGCCGCAAATAAAACATTTCCCAATGTCATAACCATTCCAAATGCTTTGACCATTATTAAAACTTCTATGTTAGCTGCAATTGTTGCTATACTTGTAAAGCAGAATAATCCCTGCTTTCCAAATAATTTATACATTACTATTACGCTTCCGTAAATTATAAATATTGATAAAACCAGTAATATTTCATTAGACATTTTTATTTTCTCCTTTAATCATCCTACACCAAAATCTGTATTATTTAATAATATATCTACCCTATCATTATCTTTGTACAAAGGATAAACATATTCCACAAACTGTTCAATAACCTTTTTATCCGGTTTAATCGGCATCTGATTTTCAACCATAATATTTACACATATTCTGCTAAAATATTTTAAACCTGTCTCAATATCACTAATCATTGATTCCTTTGTTTGTCCTGAAATTCCCTGTAACAAATTAATTTCATCAAAATAATTTGCAATTACTTCAGGATTCTTTTCTTCAATTCCCTTAACTAAAACTTTCTCTCTTAAATCATAGTCAAAAGTTTCTAAACCTAACTTTATAATCGGTTTAATTCCAATATTCAAAAAAGAATTTTTAAAATTTTGAACATCATCTTTATGCATATAATGACATTCAAAATGGATTTCTTTTATACCTTTTTTCAAACATATTTGCTTAATCAATTCTATAGTTTTTTTATCTAAATCAACAAAACTTCCTGAGTTTATAACTTCAAGTTCCCCAAATTTTCCTGTTACATTACTTAAAACCTGCTTATTCAACTGAAAATTGGCTTCTATGTCTTTGCTTGAATCTAAATGATAATCACAAAATCTGCATTTTCTCCATTTACATCCATCTCCAACTAACATTACTATCTCTCTAGGGTTCTTGTCTTCTATGACAGAATATCTTATTGGATTAAATCCTTCTACCATTGTTTTTCTCCTATAAAATAAAAAGAGTGCCTACTAAGGACACTCTTTTTAAACTGCTATATCTAGCAGATTCTTCCTTAGTTTTGTTTATAGACAGGATGGTTACGAACTGTCTGTTATTATTTTATGGAAACTTTATTATAAATTTCCATCAAATATTTTATTCTTCAGTAATTTCAATTGTATCTTCTGAAACTTCAATTACATCATTGTTATCTTCAGCATTTTCTGCTTCATCTTCTACATCTTCTGCTGAAACTGCTAATGCTGCCTGTTCCTGTTCTCTTGCGATACGTTCATCTGTACTTAATTTTACATCTCCGTATCTCTTCATACCTGTACCTGCAGGAATTAACTTACCGATAATTACGTTTTCCTTAAGACCTACAAGTGGATCAACCTTACCATTGATAGCTGCTTCTGTAAGAACTCTTGTTGTTTCCTGGAATGAAGCTGCTGATAAAAATGAGCTTGTTGCAAGTGAAGCCTTTGTGATACCAAGCATAATCTGTGTACCTGTTGCAGGTTCCTTGCCTTCTTCTTCAAGCTGTTCATTAACTTCGTTAAAGTCGAGAACTTCAACTGTTGTTCCTGGTAAGAATTCTGAATCACCGGCTGTGTCAACCTTAATCTTCTTAAGCATCTGACGAACAATAACTTCAACGTGCTTATCATTGATTTCTACACCCTGTAGACGGTAAACTCTCTGTACCTCACGGATCATATAATCCTGAACTGCACGAAGTCCCTTAATCTTTAATAAATCATGTGGGTTAATGCTACCTTCTGTAAGTTCGTCACCGGCTTCAAGAACAGCACCATCAAGAATCTTAATCTTTGATCCATAAGGGATAAGATAAGCTTTTGATTCGCCAGTTTCAGGGTTAGTTACGATAATTTCACGTTTCTTCTTTGTTTCCTTAATTTCAGCAACACCACCGAACTCTGCAATAATTGCAAGTCCCTTTGGCTTTCTTGCTTCAAATAATTCTTCTACTCTAGGAAGACCCTGTGTAATATCGTCACCGGCTACACCACCAGTATGGAATGTTCTCATAGTAAGCTGTGTACCAGGTTCACCGATTGACTGAGCAGCGATGATACCTACTGCCTCACCAACCTGTACTCTCTGTCCTGTTGCCATATTTGCACCATAACATTTAGCACATACACCTACGTGTGACTTACATGTAAGAATTGTTCTAATCTTAACTGATTTAACACCTGTAGCAACAATTCTTGCTGCACGCTTTGGTGTAATCATATGGTTAGCTTTAACAATCATATTGCCTTCTGCATCATACATTGTTTCTGCAGCAGTTCTACCTGTGATTCTTTCTTCAAGACTTTCGATTACTTCGTTTCCATCAACTAAGTCTTCGATTTCCATAAATGGAATAGCCTTACCTTCACAACAATCTACATCTCTAATAATAAGATCCTGTGAAACGTCTACAAGTCTTCTTGTAAGGTAACCTGAATCGGCTGTTCTAAGGGCAGTATCTGACATACCCTTTCTAGCACCATGGGCTGAAATGAAGTATTCCAATACGTCAAGACCCTCACGGAAGTTCGACTTAATAGGAAGTTCGATAGTCTTACCTGTTGTATCAGCCATCAAACCACGCATACCGGCAAGCTGTTTAATCTGTTTATCAGAACCAC
>OGYV01002654.1_pt1 | contig 11299 bp, 11 predicted proteins | sample 1576651 | NCBI WGS metagenome assembly OGYV01 (sample SAMEA3541570, study PRJEB24748) | human gut metagenome | biome: human gut; feature: human-associated habitat; material: faeces | place: China | collected 2012
GATGATATGGATCAGCTCCGTCAGGGTATCGGACTTCAGGCATATGGACAGAGAGATCCGCTGGTTGAGTATAAGATGATGGGATACGATATGTTCGGTGAGATGACGAATGCCATCGCAGAGACTACGATCCGTACTCTGTTCCATCTGCGTGTGGAGGAAAAGGTAGAGCGTGAGGAAGTTGCAAAAGTAACAGGAACGAATAAGGATGATACATCCGTACGTGAGCCGAAGAAGCGTGAAGAAAAGAAGATTTATCCGAACGATCCATGCCCATGCGGAAGTGGAAAGAAATATAAGCAGTGCTGTGGAAGAAAAATAAAATAATCAGACTGGCAGAAGAGTTGAGATAAAATATGAAAGAGGTGATTAAGGTGGTTTTATTAGATGAATTAAAGTCAAAGCTGACTGCATATGAAGAACCGCTGAAAGATTTGAGGGATTCACTTTGACCTCGCTTCAAAGAAGCTAAGGATCGAAGAATTGGAAAAGAGACTTGAGGAGCCTGGATTCTGGGATAATCCTGAAGTTTCACAGCAGGTAATGAAGGAATTGAAGGGTCTTCAGGATTCTGTAAAAGAGATTGAAAAGTTATATACAGATTATGAGGATATGCTCCTGCTTATTGATATGAGTGCTGGAGAGGACGAAGAAGAGGAGACAGCAGAAGAGGTTGCAGAAGAGTTGCAACAGTTTGAAGCAGTATTTGAGCAACTGCGGATCAGCACGCTTCTGATCGGACCGTATGACCGGGACAATGCGATTGTGACGCTCCATGCAGGAGCAGGCGGAACAGAGGCCATGGACTGGACCGGAATGCTTTACCGTATGTATAGCAGATGGGCAGAAAAGAAGGGGTATGAACTGGAAGTACTGGATTATCTGGAAGGAGATGTGGCCGGGATCAAAGGTGTTACCTTTGAAGTGAAAGGAGAGAATGCCTATGGTTATCTCCGTTCGGAAAAGGGAGTACACCGCCTGGTGCGTATCTCTCCGTTTAACGCAGCAGGAAAGAGACAGACCTCTTTTGCATCGTGTGATGTGATCCCGGATATTGAGGAAGATATTGATATCGAGATCAATGAAGATGAACTGAGGATTGACACGTACCGTTCCAGCGGAGCAGGTGGACAGCACATCAATAAGACGTCATCGGCAATCCGTATTACACATCTTCCGACAGGAATTGTGGTACAGTGTCAGAATGAGCGTTCGCAGCATATGAACAAAGATAAGGCAATGCAGATGTTGAAATCCAAGCTGCTTCTTCTTAAGCAGCAGGAACAGGCGGAAAAAATGTCGGATATCCGGGGTGAAGTCAGTGATATTAATTTCGGAAATCAGATCCGTTCTTATGTTATGCAGCCGTATACAATGGTAAAAGACCACAGGACAAATGCAGAAATCAGCAATGTAGGGGCAGTGATGGATGGAAATATCGATCCGTTTATCAATGCATATCTGAGCATGGATGCAGAAGCACAGAAAGGAAAGAAAGAATGATAAATATAGCAGTAATGGGATACGGTACAGTTGGATCAGGTGTTGTAGAAGTGATTCGTACGAATGGCAGCCTGATCAATGAAAGAGTACAGGATGAGATTTATGTAAAATATGTACTGGATCTCAGAGACTTTCCGGGAGATCCTGTGGAAGAGATTCTGACGCATGATTTTGATACGATTCTCAATGATCCTGAAGTAGCGATCGTTGTAGAGACGATGGGAGGAATTGACCCTGCCTATACATTTGTAAAGAAGTGCCTGGAAGCAGGCAAGAGTGTGGCAACATCCAATAAAGCACTGGTTGCAAAGCATGGTGCGGAGCTGCTTGAGATTGCCCGTGAACGGGAGATCAACTTTATGTTTGAGGCAAGTGTAGGAGGAGGCATTCCGATTATCCGTGCATTGAATTCTTCTCTGACAGCAGACCGTATTGATGAAGTAATCGGAATCCTGAACGGAACAACGAACTACATGATGACAAAGATGTTCTTTGAGGGTGCAGATTATGCAGAAGTTCTGAAGGAGGCTCAGGATAAGGGATATGCAGAGAGAAATCCTGAGGCAGATGTAGAGGGACATGACGCATGCAGAAAGATTGCGATTCTTACATCTCTGATCTCCGGTCAGCACGTAGATTTTGAAAAAATCCATACAGAAGGAATCACAAAGATCACGACAGAAGATATGAAGTATGCCAAGAAACTGAATATGGCGATCAAGCTCCTTGCTTCAAGCAAACGTGTGGGAGATACGTTCAGTGTACTGGTTGCACCGATGCTTCTTTCAGAAGAGCACCCGCTCTGTAATGTAAATGATGTATTTAATGCAGTTTTTGTCCGTGGCAATATGCTTGGAGATGCAATGTTCTACGGAAGTGGAGCAGGTAAACTTCCGACAGCAAGTGCCGTTGTTGCAGACGTGGTAGATGCGGCAAAGCATCTTCACAGAAATGTTGTGACAAGATGGGATGCAGGAGAGCTGGAGCTGATCCCGAATGCAGAGGCAGAGCATCGTTTCTTTGTAAGGGTTCAGGGCAGATCAGAAGCTCAGAAGGAACAGATCAGAGAAGCATTTGGTTCTGTTGAGATTGTGGAGACAGAGGGCCTGGAAGATGAATTTGGATTTATAACAGAAGTAATGACGGAAGGAACTTACTCTAAAAAGGCAGAGGCATTCCCGGAGATTATTCATATGATCCGTCTGGCAGACTGATCGGAAAAGAATATTTTCTGCAGGAAGATCTCTGAAAAAGATCTGTAAGAAAAGGATAAAAGCTGAAAAAGTATAAAAAGAACCGGAATCTAAGGTGATGAGGGATTTCCTCAGTCATCAGAGATTTCGGTTCTTTTTTTGAAAACCAGCATACACTTAATCAAGGATTTTCTTAATGAGTTTCCGATCATCATCAGACGCTTCCCGCAAACGGATGAGAAGTTCGGCCTCCTCTTCAGTCAGATAGATCGTATCACCGGTTGTGATGATCAGCCCGGTATGGTAAGTATTTGCAGATTCTTTTGCAAAAGAATTTTTTATACTGCAGGGAACTGTCAGAAGCTGTTCAATCGAAAATCCATAAAGAGCAGAAAGCTTTGTGAGCATATCAATATTGGGATCACGATGTCCGGTTTCGTAATAGGAGTACGCCTGATGTGTGATATTAAGTTTATCTCCGAGTTGCTTCTGCGTGTAATGATGTTCCTGTCGGAGCTGGAGCAGATTTTTCGCAAGCTGAATATTTGCCAACGCCGTACCTCCCTGCATAAAATCGATAGTAATGTGAATAGATTATACCAAGATTTTAGCTACAGGAATTAAAATGCAACAGAATGTGAAAAATATGCAAAATTCAATAAACTGTTGCAAATACCGGATCTGTCTGCATTATTTTAACTGACTTAAAGTACTGTTGTGGTACAGAGACAGGTGTGTGACATCTTCACCAAGCCAGTCAGGAGCCTGATAGTTACGTGCAGTTTCCTCGTCAGGAAATTCAATCTCTGCGAGAAACAATGGGGCAAGATCGCCTTTAAAAATATCCAGTTCAAGGAAAAGAGAAACACCTTTTTCCCTGAACTGTGGGGAAAGATGACTTTCTTTCTGTGACGGGGATGAATCAGTGACTTCGTCAAGGGGAATGACATACCGTGTCTTCTGGATGATCCTGCCGTCAGCTTTTTCGCGGAGATGCAGATAAGCCTGGCGGTTGAGAGGAAGATTATATTCCTCCCGGATCATAAGCCCTTTGGATTTATAAGTGAGAAAATATTGTTCATCATCTTTACGAATCCGCACGACCGGTCCGGTACAGAGATAGGCCTGCTCCAGTTCACGGTGAGGATAAGCTTCTATTGAAAAAGGAAGAGAGTGCAGGTCTTTGATAAGAAATTTACGTTCGATTTCCATAGGTATGCTCCTTTATAAAAAAAATTCTGATGTTCAGGACTGAAATACAGCTCTTCTCTTTATGATAGTATAGGGAAGAATAAATGTAAACCATTGCATTTAAAGAAGACATTTGTTACACTAATTGCGTATGCAAAGAATGAGGAGGCATAGACATGAAGAAAGCTTATGTATTTCTGGCAGATGGATTTGAAGAAATTGAAGGACTTACTGTCGTAGATGTCCTGCGTAGAGCCGGAGCAGAGGTGGAAATGGTTTCTGTGATGGATAGAAAAGAGATTACAGGAGCACATGGGATCAAGGTAGAGGCAGACCGGATGATCGAGGAAGCAGGAGAAGCGGATCTGTATGTACTTCCGGGAGGAATGCCGGGGACGCTGCATCTGAAAGAGCATGCAGGACTTTGCAGACTGCTGAATCAGGCAGAAAAGAAGGAAAAGCACATTGCGGCGATCTGTGCAGCACCGAGTGTCCTTGGAGAACTGGGAATGCTGAAAGGAAAAAGGGCATGCTGTTATCCGTCCTTTGAAGAGAAACTGAACTGTCTTGAAGTAAGCTACGAGCCGGTAGTGACGGATGGAAGGATCACGACATCTCGGGGAATGGGAACTGCCGTCAGGTTTTCACTGGAACTGGTGAGTGTTTTATATGGAAAGGAAAAAGCAGACGAAATAGCAGAATCTATCGTATATATGTAAAAAATACTGGAAATATGGTGACTTTTATGCTATACTAATGCAATGACTGCGAATGTATAGCTTATTGACGATACATTTTTCAATAAGAAGCTATTTGCTTAATCAAGGAGGAAGAAAATGAGTTTACAGGTAGAGAATTTAGAGCATAATATGGCAAAGCTGACGATCACAGTATCAGCAGAAGAAGTAGAAAAGGCACTTCAGGCAGCTTATTTAAAGCAGCGTAGCAAGATCAGCCTTCCGGGATTCCGTAAGGGAAAAGTTCCGCGTCAGATGATCGAAAAAATGTACGGACCGGAAGTATTCTATGATGAAGCAGCAAATCACATGATTTCTGAAGCTTATGGAAAGGCATATGATGAGTGTGAACTTGAGATCGCTTCCCAGCCGACAATTGATGTTGTCCAGCTTGAAAAAGGAAAAGACTTTATCTTTACAGCAGAAGTAGCTGTAAAGCCAGAAGTAAAGCTTGGCGAGTATAAGGGACTTAAGGTAGACAAGGTATCTACAAGAGTTATGCAGAAAGAAGTAGATGAAGAGATCGAGAAAGAGCGTGAGCGTAATGCCAGAACAGTAGAAGTTACAGACAGAGCTGTTCAGGACAAGGATATTGTTACACTTGACTTTGAAGGATTTGTAGACGGAGTTGCGTTTGAAGGCGGAAAGGGTGAGAATTACCCGCTGACGATCGGTTCCGGTGCATTTATCCCGGGATTTGAAGAGCAGTTGATCGGAGCTGAGATCGACAAAGAGACAGAAGTAAAAGTGACATTCCCAGAGGAATATCAGGCAAAAGAACTTGCAGGTAAAGAGGCAGTGTTCAAATGCACAGTGCATGAGATCAAGGCAAAAGAACTTCCGGAACTGGATGATGAGTTCGCTTCAGAGGTATCGGAAGAGGCAGAGACTCTGGAAGATTATAAGGCAGAAGTAAAGGCTAAGATCAAAGAGCGTAAAGAGAATGAAGGAAAAGAAAAGAAAGAAAACCAGGCTGTAGAGCAGGCTGTTGCTAATGCAGAGATCGATCTTCCTGCACCGATGGTAGATCTTCAGGCTAAGCAGATGGCAGATGATTTTGCACGTCGCATCATGCAGCAGGGTATGAGCGTGGAGCAGTACTTCCAGTTCACAGGACTCAATGAGGAGAAGATGATGGAAGAACTGAAGCCACAGGCTGAGAAGCGAATCAGAACAAGACTGGTTCTCGAAGCAATCGTAGCTGCAGAGAATATCGAAGTATCGGATGAGCGTCTTGATGAAGAACTTCAGAAGATGGCTGATTCTTACCAGATGAAAGTTGAAAAGCTCAAAGAGTTCATGGGTGAGAAGAAGCAGATGAAAGAAGATATCGCAGTGCAGGATGCAGTTACTCTGATCACAGAGGCGGCTGTAGAAGAATAAGCAGAGATTCTGTAGGGGTGCACCTGTAATGGGTGTACCCTTTTTAGTGGTGGGCAGGCAATTCCAGATGGAGTGACAGCCCGGTAATTTACAGACAAAGATTCAGACAGGGAGAAGGAAAGAATATGAGTTTAGTACCTTACGTCATTGAGCAGACAAGTCGCGGAGAACGTTCTTATGATATTTATTCAAGACTTCTGAAAGAAAGGATTATTTTTCTCGGAGAGGAAGTGAATGATGTTTCCGCAAGTGTGATCGTAGCACAGTTACTTTTCCTGGAGGCAGATGATCCGGATAAGGATATCCAGTTGTATATCAACAGTCCGGGGGGATCTGTGACAGCGGGAATGGCAATTTATGATACAATGCAGTATATCAAATGCGATGTATCTACAGTTTGCATTGGTATGGCAGCAAGTATGGGAGCATTTCTGCTTTCAGGTGGAGCAAAAGGCAAGAGATTTGCCCTTCCGAATGCTGAGATTATGATCCATCAGCCACTTGGCGGAGCACAGGGACAGGCGACAGAGATTCAGATCGCAGCAGAGCATATCCTCCGTACCAGAAAGACTTTGAACAGTATTCTGGCAGCAAATACAGGAAAGCCGCTGGAAGTGATCCAGACAGATACAGAGCGTGATAACTTTATGTCTGCGGCTGAGGCAAAAGAATACGGTCTGATTGACGAAGTAATAGCAAGCCACTAATAGATTGCAGTATGAGGTGACAAGAATATGGCAGGAAAAATGACAGAAGAGATTGTAAGATGTTCATTCTGTAACAAGACGCAGGCTCAGGTACGCAAGCTGATCGCAGGTCCGAACGGGACATATATCTGTGACCAGTGTGTGGGGATTTGTTCAGAGATCATTGAAGAAGAGCTGGATTATAACGACAGAGGAGCACTGGACGATATCAATCTGCTGACTCCGGAAGAAATGAAAGCATTCCTTGATCAGTATGTGATTGGTCAGGATGAAGCCAAAAAGGTGCTTTCCGTTGCGGTATATAACCATTACAAAAGAATTCTTGCAGAACAGGATCTTGGAGTGGAGCTTCAGAAAAGTAATATTCTGATGCTGGGACCGACCGGATGTGGAAAGACGCTTCTGGCACAGACCCTGGCAAAAATTCTGAATGTTCCGTTTGCGATCGCTGATGCAACTGCACTGACAGAGGCAGGATATGTGGGAGAAGATGTTGAAAATATTCTTCTGAAAGTGATTCAGGCAGCGGATGGAGACATTGAGCGTGCTGAGCATGGAATCATCTATATTGATGAGATTGACAAGATTACGAGAAAATCGGAGAATCCATCCATTACGAGAGATGTTTCGGGAGAAGGTGTTCAGCAGGCACTTCTGAAAATCATCGAGGGAACGGTTGCATCTGTTCCGCCGCAGGGAGGAAGAAAGCATCCGCATCAGGAACTGATTCAGATTGATACGACGAATATCTTATTTATCTGTGGTGGAGCTTTTGAAGGAATTGATAAGATTATAGAGACCCGGATCGACAGAAAGTCGATCGGATTTAATGCAGAGATTGCAACAAAGCATGAATACGATATGGATGTGCTGCTTCAGGAGGCACTTCCTCAGGATCTTGTGAAATTTGGTCTGATCCCGGAACTGGTGGGACGACTTCCTGTGACAGTGTCACTGGATCTTCTGGATCGGGATGCACTGATCCGTATTCTGACAGAACCAAAGAGTGCGATCGTAAAGCAGTATCAGAAGCTGCTTGAGCTGGACGGAGTGAAGCTTGAGTTTGATAAGGATGCACTGCTGGAGATTGCCGATACGACTCTGAAGCGTAAGACAGGAGCCCGTGGTCTTCGTGCAATCATGGAAAATATCATGATGGATACGATGTTTACAGTCCCATCTGATGAGACAATTAAAGAATGCCGGATCACGAAAGAAGCAGTTCTCGGAACAGAACCGCCAAGATATACGCGTGACGGCGAAGAAAGAAAGTCGTTCCTGACATCAGAGAGTGCATAAAAAAGGCGGGCGTGATGGCGAATCCCATCCACCCGCTTTTTTTACGCATGGTAGTCTGTAAGAGGAGAAGAATAGATTCAAATAGAAGGACATAAAAATAAGAACGGAGGAAAAGAAATGGACAGCGTAATGAAAAGCCTTCCGATGGTCGCTCTGAGAGGACTGACGATCATGCCGGAGATGGTCGTACATTTTGATGTGAGCAGAGAACGCTCGATCACTGCGGTACAGCAGGCAATGATGGAAGATCAGAAGATTTTTCTGGTTGCCCAGAAATCCATAGAGACAGAAGATCCGGGACAGGAAGATGTATACAGTATCGGAACAGTTGCCACAGTCCGGCAGGGCATTAAATTGCCGAAGAAAATTGTGCGGGTTCTTGTCTCAGGAGAACAGAGAGGAAGATTGACCGGGATCAGTGAAAAAGAACCGTATCTCAAAGCGGAAGTTGAACTTTTGGAAGAGACAGATTTTGGCATAGAGGATGAGATACAAAAGGAAGCGATGGCACGAAACCTGAGAGAGGTTCTTACGGAATATGCGGACAAAAGTGGAAAAATGTCCAAGGAGGCAGTGAAAGAACTGATTTCGATCGAAGATCTGAAGAAGCTGACCAATGAGATTGCCTGCAGTGTACCATTTTCATATACGGAACAGCAGAAACTTCTGGAAGAACTGGATATTAAAAAAAGATATGAGAAACTTTGCTCGGAACTGACAGATGAAATTCAGATCATAGATGTTAAAAAAGAGATTCAGAAAAAGGTCAAAGAACTGGTGGACCGGCATCAGAGAGAATATATCCTGCGGGAAGAACTCAAAGTTATCCGACAGGAGCTGGGGGAGGATTCAGGTATTTCTGATGCAGAAGAGTTTGAAGAGGCGGCAGCAAAGCTTGAAGCACCGGAAGAGGTAAAGGAAAAGCTGAAACGTGAGATCAGCAGATTCAAAAATACGATCGGATCACAGGCTGAAAATGGAGTGATCCGTACCTATATTGAGACACTTCTTGAAATGCCGTGGGAAAAGCGTTCCGAAGAAAATAATGACATTCAGTATGCCCGGAAAGTGTTGGATGAAGATCATTACGGAATGGAGACCGTGAAAGAGAGGATTCTGGAGTCACTGGCAGTCAGAACGCTGACCCGGAGAGAAGAAAGTCCGATCCTCTGCCTGGTAGGTCCCCCGGGAACAGGTAAGACTTCCATTGCAAGGTCGCTGGCAAGGGCAACGAATCGGCCTTATGTGAGGATTTCCCTGGGAGGAGTCCGGGATGAAGCGGAGATCCGTGGGCATAGAAAGACGTATGTGGGTGCAATGCCGGGAAGGATTGCAAACGGAATCCGCAGTGCGGGAGTCAAAAATCCGGTACTTCTTCTGGATGAAATTGACAAAGTAAGCACAGACTACAAGGGAGATACATTTTCTGCTTTGCTGGAAGTTCTGGATTCAGAACAGAACAGCCGGTTCAGGGATCATTATCTGGAAGTACCGCTGGATCTTTCCGAAGTAATGTTCATTACGACTGCCAACAGTCTTCAGACAATCCCGCGTCCGCTGCTGGACCGCATGGAGATCATTGAAATCAGTAGTTATACAGAAAATGAAAAGCTGCATATTGCCCAGGAACATCTGGTTCCGAAGCAATTGGAAAAGACAGGACTGACAGAACAGCAGCTATCTTTCAGTAAAAAAGCAATCTGGAAAATGGCACATAATTATACGAAAGAGGCAGGAGTCAGACAACTGGAACGTAAGATCGGTGCTGTCTGCAGGAAAGCGGCAAAAGAGCTGCTGATGACAGAAAAAGAGAAGATCGCAGTAACAGACCGGAATCTGTCCAGATTTCTTGGAAAAGAAAAGTATACGTATCAGATGGCAAATGCAGCACCGGAGGTCGGAATTGTGCGTGGACTTGCATGGACAAGTGTAGGAGGCGATACCTTGCAGATTGAAGTCAATGTTATGCCGGGAAAAGGTGAGATCATGCTGACCGGAAAGCTGGGAGATGTCATGAAAGAATCGGCAAGAACGGGAATCAGTTATATCCGTTCTGTAAGTAAAAAGTATGCGATTCAGGAAGATTTCTTTGAAAAGCATGATATTCATGTGCATATTCCTGAAGGAGCGGTACCGAAAGACGGACCGTCAGCAGGAATTACAATGGCAACAGCCATCCTCTCCGCAGTGACAGGAAAGAAAGTACGTGCAGATCTTGCAATGACAGGTGAGATCACACTTCGCGGAAGGGTTCTTCCGATCGGAGGCCTGAAAGAAAAACTGCTTGCTGCGAAAAATGCAGGAATACATACGGTACTTGTGCCGAAAGAAAATCTGGCAGATGTAGAAGAACTGTCAGTGGAGATTACGAAAGGACTGGAGATCATTCCGGTAGAGAGCATGAATGAGGTGCTGAAAACGGCACTTGTAAGATAAAGGAGGATCTTATGGTAATTAAAAATATTAATTTGGAAACTGTCTGTGGAATTACAAGTGTTCTGCCGGAAAATGACAAGCCGGAGATCGCATTTGCAGGGAAGTCAAATGTTGGTAAATCTTCATTGATCAATGCACTGATGAACCGGAAATCCTATGCAAGGATTTCGGCAACACCGGGAAAAACGCAGACGATCAACTTTTATAATATTAATGATGAAATGTATCTTGTTGACCTTCCGGGTTATGGATACGCAAAAGTGTCTGAACAGGAAAAAATTAAATGGGGACAGTTGATTGAACGTTATCTTCATAGTTCTGCACAATTGAAAGCAGTATTCCTGTTGATTGATATCAGGCATGCACCATCTGAAAATGACAGAATAATGTATCAGTGGATTGTTGATCAGGGATTTCATCCAATCATTATAGCAACGAAACTCGACAAGATTAAAAGAAGTCAGGTGCAGAAGCAGATCAAAGCGATCAAAGAAGGACTGAATCTGCTGCCTGGAACAAAAGTGATCCCATTCTCTGCAGAGACCAAACAGGGTCGTGATGAGATCTGGGAGGTCATCAATTCTCTGAGAGAGGATGAATCGGAAGAAGGAGTATAAGATGAGCGAAGATGCGCATAAAACAACTGATAAAGCGGATCGGACGAAATGTACTGAATGTAGGAATCTTCCTTGTGGAAGTCCTGTTCCTGATACTGGCAGGACCGGCATTGCTGAAGTTTTTCATGCCGGTGGTGCTGGGTTGGCTGATCGCCTGTATTGCCAATCCACTGGTGAAATTTCTGGAGAAACGGCTGCACATTGTGCGGAAGCACAGTTCCTTTGTGGTGATC
>OGYV01002686.1_pt1 | contig 11180 bp, 7 predicted proteins | sample 1576651 | NCBI WGS metagenome assembly OGYV01 (sample SAMEA3541570, study PRJEB24748) | human gut metagenome | biome: human gut; feature: human-associated habitat; material: faeces | place: China | collected 2012
ATCGTCGTAAAGACCATGACTGACGGCAGCAAGAAGACCAACAAAGTGGTACTGAAGTAATCAAGACCTCTTTTTTACACCTTTTACATAAGGTGACAAAAGAATAATATCAACAAAGAGAGAGGGTGTGTCATGAACTTATGACACACCCTCTTATCTTTTTTACAGAAAACCATACCGATTTTACGTAAATAACGGAAACGTTTACGTAGATTTTAACACACCATATTTATTAAAAAAGCAAAAAAGATATTATCTTTGCAGCGAAGAAATATATTTTTTACTAATCTAACCAAATAAATGTATGTCTGGTAATTTAAAACAAATTAGAATTGCGTTGGTTAGCATCATGCTGTTTTTTGCAGCAAGCCTATCTGCGCAAACCGTAAAGGGTACAGTTATCGACAATACGGGTGAGCCAGTAATCGGCGCCTCTGTCTTCGAGCAGGGTGTGCAGAGCAATGGCGTTGCTACCGATATTGATGGTAATTTCACCTTAACATTGAAAGGCAACAGTAAGAAACTGAAGATCTCATACATCGGTATGAAGACTCAGATCGTAAATGTTGCAGGTAAATCAACCGTTTCCGTTAAGCTCGAGGACGAGTCCAACAGCCTTAACGACGTTGTCGTTATCGGTTATGGTACAGTAAAGAAGAAGGACTTGACAGGTTCTGTGTCTTCCATTTCTTCTAAGGAAATCGCCAACGTTCCTGTATCTAACGTCAGCGAGGCAATGACCGGTAAGTTGGCTGGTGTGAACATCACAACAACCGAAGGTTCACCTGACGCAGAGGTTAAGATTCGTGTACGTGGTGGTGGTTCTTTGTCACAGGACAACTCTCCTCTTTACATTGTCGATGGCTTCCCTGTAAGCTCTATCAGCGATATCGCTCCCAGCGAAATTGCAACCATCGACGTTTTGAAGGATGCCTCTTCTACTGCCATCTATGGTGCCCGTGGTGCTAATGGTGTTATCATCATCACTACCAAGAGTGGTTCTGAGGGTAAGACTCAGGTAAACTTCAACGCATCTTACGGCTGGAAGAAGAACGCTAAGGAAATCGAAGTTCTCAATCCTTATGAATTCGTACTCTACCAGTACGAAACTGCAAGCGCCAGCAACAACCCATCAAACCTGGGTGGTAGCAACTATGGTAACTATGCAGACTATGACATCTGGAAATCAAGAGCAGGTCACAACTTCCAGGATGAGGTATTCGGTCGTACAGGTACACAGGCTATCTACAATGCCAACGTAAGTGGTGGTAGCAAGGACTTCAAGTACAATGTAAGCTATGCTCACAATCAGGAGAACAGCATCATGGAGAAGTCTGGCTACAACAAGGACAACATCGGTGCCAAGTTGCAGGCTAAGCTCAACAAGTGGCTGACCTTTGACTTCAATGCTCGTATGGCATATCAGAAGATCAAGGGCCTTAGCGGTGGTGCTGACACCAACGATAGCAATGCTGCTAACTCAACCGTAGCACAGACCATCACCTTCGCTCCTATCCAGGAGTTGGTATCTGCTGATGAAGACGAGGAAAACTCATCTTCTTCCCGCCGCTCACCAATGGAGCGTCTGGATGGTACTTACAAATTACAGACACGTTTCCAGCAGAACTACAATGCTGCTCTGACATGGAAACCATTCAAGCACTGGACTGCCAAGACCGAGTTTGGCTATGGCTGGAAATACTATGACACAGACCAGGCATGGACAGCTTTGGCTGTTAACAACTCTAAGTTTGGTCACAATGGTCGTCCTCAGGCGCAGTTCGTACGCGACACATACAAGTCATGGCGCAACGCCAATACTTTGGCTTATGACAACAATAAGCTCTTCGGTGGCCGTGATCACCTGAACGTATTGATTGGTCATGAGTGGAGTTCTGATATGCAGACTACACGTACCAGCACATCAGTAGACTTCCCTGTTGATTTCACTATCGATCAGATTCTTTCTTTCACCAATACAGCAGAAAGCACTCTGGGCAACGAGGTTGACATCAAGGCTAAGGACAATATGCTTTCTTTCTTCGGTCGTATCAACTACACCTTGGCAGACAAGTACTTGATGACCTTCACTCTGCGTGAGGATGGTTCTTCTAAGTTTGGTAAGGGCAATCGTTGGGGCTTGTTCCCATCATTGGCTTTGGCTTGGCGTATGTCTGACGAGAAATTCATGAAGGGTGCCGACAAGTGGCTCTCTAACTTGAAGCTTCGTCTTTCTTTGGGTACAGCCGGTAACAACCGCATTCCTTCAGGTATGCTTTCTCCTACTTATGGCGTGGCTGATGCTGCTGGCAAGCACCCAGGCTTCAATGAGGTGAACACTGGTATGCTTGAAACCTATAAGGCTAACGGCAAGACCGTTCTCTACAATCCTGAACTGAAGTGGGAAACCACTACAACTCGTAACTTCGGTATCGACTATGGTTTCCTCCGTGGCCGCATCTATGGTACTTTGGACTTCTATTGGAATACAACCAAGAACTTGTTGATGCTTCAGACTTTGCCTTCAGCAACAGGTTATGAGCGTCAGTACCAGAACGTAGGTACTACCTCTAACAAGGGTATTGAGTGGGCACTGAATGCTGCTATCGTAGACAGCAAGAAGTTTAACCTCAACTTCAACTTCAACATCTCTTACAACAAGAACAAGATTGACAAGTTGGAAGGTGGCGAGCACTTTGAGACATCAAGCTGGGGTGGTACCAAGGTAACCAAGGGTAATGGTGACTTCCTGCTCGAGGAAGGTGGCCGCTTAGGTGAACTTTGGGGCTACAAGCAGCAAGGTTTCTATACCGTATTCGACCCTGCAACAGGCACAGGCGACCTTATCTATGATGGTGCCAAATGGCGCTTGGCTACAGAGGCTGACGGTCATGTAGGTGGTGACGTAAAGAACAACTCTTATAAAAAATTCGGTGGCACACTGTATCCTGGTGGTGCCAAGGTAGAATGTGACGAGGAAGGAGAAGCCCTTTTCCAGCGCTTGGGCAATACAGTTCCTAAGGTAACTGGTGGTTTCGGATTCGATGGTATGTGGAAGACCAACTTCGGTAACTTCGACTTCAACATCTTCTGTAACTATTCTTTGGGCAACAAGATCTACAATGCTACAGCACAGGGTGCTTCTTTCTATAGCGGTACTTCTGCAGGTTGGAACATCATCAATGATTACAACTCAAACAACCGTTTCACATGGGTTGACCCGGCAAATGGTCTGAACCTCGGTCGTCCTTCAAGCTCTACAGTAACTGCTTATGGCGGTGTAGAAGGCTTGATGAGCCGTCTCAACGAGATCAACGCCAATGCTAACGTATGGAATCCAGCAGCCAACAGCAATATGGTGATCTTGGATACCTACTTGGAGGATGCTTCATTCTTGCGCATCAACAACATTACCGTAGGTTACACATTGCCTAAGAACTGGGTAAAGAAAGCATGGCTTGAGAGCGTACGTGTTTACTTCACTGCTTACAACGTATATTGCTTCACCAACTACAGTGGTTACGACCCAGAGGTAGACACATCTTCTAAGGGCAATCCTATGACACCAGGTATCGACTACGCTGCTTATCCTAAGAGCCGTTCTTTCGTAGCTGGTATTAACGTGACATTCTAACTTAGACAAAGGAGAAAACAAAATATGAAAAAGATATTAGGAATAGCAGCACTCTCAATGGGTGTCATGCTGACAAGTTGCTCCGACTTCCTTGATCAGAAAGCTGACTCAGCTCTGGACCAGGAGAACGTGTTCAACTCAAGCTATTTCACAGGTCTTGAAATCAACAAGATTTATGGTGATTTCGGACAGGATAATATGTATGCCAACCGTATGACCATCTCTTACGGTGCCAACACAGATACCGAGTTAATCGATGGTTTGGGATCAACCTCAACATCTTCTAACGAACGTGGTTACATGAACTACAATGGTACTGCAGGCGGATGGGCTAACTTGGGTACAACATGGACCAACATCTATGGCTGTATCGAATATTGCAACAAAGCCATCGAAGGTATCCGCAACAGCACTATCGCTGAAGAAACAGCAATGAAGCGCTACTTAGGCGAAGTACTGACTCTTCGTGCTATGCTCTACCTCGACTTGGTTCGCCTTTGGGGTGATGTGCCTTACAAGACATCTGCTACCAAGCCTGACTTGAGCGATGCCTACGAGGGAAAGACCGACCGCGATATAATTCTCGATGGTCTGCTCGAAGACTTGGAAGAGGCTTCTAACTTGCTCCCATGGGCAGGTACTGGCAACTATACTACAGAGCATGCTACTAAGGGTTATGCTGATGCTCTCTATGCACAGGTAGCTCTGACACGTGCAGGCTATGCTATCCGTGAAAGTGCTAAGGAAGGTTACGAGACTCTCCCAGAGTTCTCTGATCCTACTTATCCTACACAGCGTCCTGACGAGGCTACCCGTAAGGTATATTACGAGAAGGCTTTGGCTAAGTTGAGTGAGATTATCAAGAGTGGCAAGCACAGCATGAACCCAAGTTTCAAGAACGAGTGGCAGCTTCTCAATGCGCGTAAACTCGATCAGACTTACCAAGAGAATATCTTCGAGCTTCCTATGTTGCTGAATGTTACAGGTGAACTTGGTTATACAGTAGGTAAGCGTATCAAAGGTTCTACATCAGAATTTGGTAAGAAAGGAAACTCTTCTGGTAAGTTGAACACCACTGCTACCCTCCTCTACTCTTACGAGAAGGATGACACACGCCGCAACATAACATGCTGCCCTGTACAGTGGGGTGAGAGAAATGGTCAGACCATCGAAGGTATCGGAGATGTAAACCCAGACAAGCAGAGCATGAAGCCATTTGGTATCACTATTGGTAAGTGGCGTCCTGAGTGGATGGGCGAAGAGTGGAAGGCTGCAGCTAAGGCATCTACAGAAAAGGTAACCACTGGTGTTAACGTTGTAAAGATGCGCTACTCACAGGTTCTGTTGATGTATGCTGAGGTAATGAACGAGTTGGCCGGTGCCAATGGCAACTACCAAGGCGATGCTGGCATGACAGCACTTCAGGCTTTGGCAATGGTTCATAACCGTGGTGTGAAGGAAAACAACAACGACACTTCTATCGAAGGTGACTTCCTGCAGGCTGCTGCCAACCACAACAAGGAGCAGTTCTTGAACGATATCGCTCAGGAGAATGCTTGGGAGTTGACTGGCGAATGTGCACGTAAGTGGGATCTCGTACGTTGGGGTATGCTGGCAAGCAAAATAGCAGAAGCTAAGGCTGAGTATGCTCAGAAATGTTTGGAGTGGCCTACCACTATCTACTTCAACTATACCGATGCCACCAAGACTCGCATCGACGAGAGTTCTATCGCTTGGTATGGCTTAGAGAATGGCAAGACCGAGACTGACTATGATAACAAAGCTACAGGTTGTGGTTTTGAAGACGAAGAGGCAAGAGACAAATCCAACTCTGAGTATACTAAAAACCTGAAGACCATCAGTGCAGGTCTTGTAGGTACAAGTATCGACGGAACTGTTGCTACACCAGATCATGGTGTGAAGAACCGTTACATCTTGCCTATCTACACCAAGACTATTGCCGACTCAAGAAACGCTTTGGCAAACTCTTATGGTTTCTAATCATTAACAAAAGACAACAATGAAAACAATAAAATATTCAGTTTGGGCCATCATGTTGCTCGCTGCAACATTGGTCTCTTGTACTGACAAGATGGACTGGGACATCGACCCTACCTTAGACCGTTGCTTTAGCGCAACATCTCTGTCAGTAGATCCTACAGACACTGAGGCTGAAGTTACTTTCGATGCCGGCATGATGAAGGCAAATGGTGCAGAGAAATTTGAGATTCAAGTGACTACTGCTACTTTGGAAGACGATGAGGCATGGGACAATTCTAACGAGGTGCTTACCTTCGAGACTGATAACAGTCCTTATACCATCACTGGTCTTATTGGCGATACAGAGTACTCACTCCGTATACGTGCGCTCTCTTCTCAGAAGACTGCCAGCCATTGGGTACACTATGCTTCAAGCACAAAGACTACCTTCAAGACCAAGGCTGAGCAGATCATGAATGCTGTAACAAACGCTGATCGTGGTGAAGACTTTATCACAGTGTCTTGGGACGCAAGCAAGGCTGTTACCAAGTTGACTGTATCAGACGGCACAGAAGAGGAAGGTCAGGAGCCACGCACCATCGAGTTGGATGACGAGGCTAAGGCTGCAGGTCGCTATACCATTACAGGTTTGACACCTTCAACCAATTACACCATCACCATCTATTACAATGACACAAAGCGTGGTTCTGTTACAGCAAGCACTGCTGCAGCTATGCCTGCTGGTGACGAGAAGGTAGAGTTGGATCCATCTATCACAACCATCAACAACGACGTGATTGCAAACATCGTAACTGCTGCTCAGGAGAAGACTGGTAAGACCAATGTTGCTATTACCATCGGTTTGCAGCCTGGCAAGGAATATACTATGGTTTCTACATCTGAGGATGGTACTGATGCCAACGTGAAGATTCCTGAGGGTGCATCAGTTACATTCTTCGGTTTAGCTGGCGACGGAAAACCTGTTTTGAACTGGAAGAAGTGCTTAGACATCGCAGGCTCTCACGCTTACATCCGTTTCCAGAACGTAAGTATGAAGGATACTGGTTGCCAGTACCTCATCAACCAGGATAAAGATGCTGCAGTAGGTGAATTGTCATTCACAGATTGTACATTCTCTGGCTTCGAAAGTTCTGTATTCCGTACAAAGGGTGGTGTAGTTAGCGTTGATAAGATTTTGGTTGACAACTGTGTGATGACCAACATGTCTACTGGTGGCGGTTATCCTGTATTCTATATCGGTTCAACCACTACCACTATTGGTCAGTTGGAGTTGAAGAATTCTACATTTGATACTACAAGCCACAACTTCATCCAGTTGAAGGCTGCAATCGCTGGCGGCGTGACTATCAGCGACTGTACCTTCTACAACAACGTTGCCGGTAGTAAGTATTTTATGGATTCCAACAAGTTGAGCACCAACCTGACTATCATCAGAACTGTTCTTGGTATGTCCATGGATGCAGCAGCAAGAGGTGTCCGCACTACAGGTTCTATTGTTATCAACGAATCAATGCGTGCAAAGGATTGTGTTTACGGTTCTAACGACATCAAGGAGTTTGCTGCAGGCAGTTTGACATCAAATGAGATCTTCACTGATCCTGCCAACCACAACTTCACAATGAAGATTGACGACCGTATCGGTGACCCACGCTGGTACAAAGCAGAATAAGTAAATAGCAAGCATCCACAAGATGCTTCGCTATAACAAACTATAAAGGAAGTGCAATGCTCACATCGGGCATTGCACTTTTTTATTATTTCACTTGGAAGTTATCAAGAAAAAATGTATCTTTGCAAAAAATAAACTTATAATATTGAAAAAATATGGCAACAATTTATCTCGATAATACAACTTATAATGAAGCTGCATTATATGCTAAACTTAATAATATAAGTATTTCAGAAGCTATCAAGGCTGGCATGAAAGCCCTTATGAATAATATTAAAACTAATTCACAAGACGCTACTTCAGAAAAATATTATATCTCTCCAAAAGTGAAAGCATTAGAGAGCGGTTTTATATGCCCTAAAGACTTGTCCTTTGATTACAAAAAAGAATTATCAGATTCAGCTATAAAGAAATATCTATGAAACTATTTTTAGATACAAACGTACTTATAGATTTCATTTTGGAGAGGCAGCCATTTTATCAAGCTGCAGCTATGATTATTTCTTATGCAGAAGAAAATAAAGTCCAAATCTGTGTTAGTTCTTTATCCCTCGTTACTACAAATTTTATATGTATAGAACGATGCAAGATGCCTATTGAAATCTTCAGAAATAAAATTAATTTCCTTAGAGATTTTATGGAAATCTGTTCAGTTGATAACACGGACATATACAACTCCTACGACTCTTTGTGGAAAGATTTTGAGGACGGAGTACAATATTACTCTGCAAAAAGGACTAATGCCGATTATATAGTTACAAGAAACAAAAAGGATTTTGAAGAAAATGATATAAAAGCAATAACATTGGATGAAACCTTCAATCTTCTTAAATGAATTAATAGATTTGAAGCATATGGAGACTTTAGAGAAAATGCCTTTCGAGGCTCAGCACAAAATATTCAAGAGACTGGCAGAAATAGCAGACTCAAAGACCCTGACAAAAGAAGAGCAGGAGAAATACGACAACAGCATGATGGTCATGTGGGACAATTATGCAGTATATAAGCATGCAGAGGAAAAAGGAATAATAAAAGGAGAAGCAAAAGGAAGAGCTGAAGGAAGAGCTGAAGGAAGAGTGGAAGGAAGAGCTGAAGGAAAAAAAGAAAAAGCCAAAGAAATCGCCCTCAAACTTCTTGCTTTAAATACACCAATGGACATCATTTTCCAATCCACAGGTTTATCTATAGAGGAAATCAAGAAATTAAAATCATAAGCGCATAGGAAGTGCAATGCTCACATCGGGCATTGCACTTTTTTATTTTATTACCACTCCCCTACTTCCTAAGAACAAGACTGAATTCGTAGATTCATCGAAGAGGAAGTGAACTCAAGTTTCGCAAATGGTTTGTGTACGGGCTGAAGGCCCAAAAGCTCTTAGCCCCCTTCAGGGCGTGTGGGGCAAAACTTGCGAAAGTTCAATTCCATATACGTAATCGTTTTCGTATAATTTTCTGAGGTTTACACCTTATTATATATAGAATAATTGTAATTTTGCAATATAATAAATATAAGCCTAATTTATGAACAAGACTTTTTTCAAAAACATGGTGCTTGCAGCACTTATGACATTACCCGTACTCACAAAGGCACAGACTTTTGCGGGAATCACCGCTGAGCAAAATGCTCAGAACACTCCTGAGGGATGGACAGCAGTAGCATTACCACAATTGCCAGCCATCACATCAGCAAATACGTTTAACATCAAAGACTATGGTGCCTCCACATCGGCAGCAGACAACACTAAAGCTATTCAGAAAGCCCTGGATGCTGTTCCTCCTACTGGCGGTATGGTGGTAATCCCTGCTGGTACTTGGATGTTTGGCAGCACAGACCAGATGACAAGTAAGACCGAAGTTCTCAGCATCAAGTCAAAAACAGTACTCCACCTTTGCGCTGGTGCTACCCTGAAGCTCGTGGAATATGGCAAGGCGCCAAATAACAAGACTGTATTCATTGGTTGCAAGAATAAGAACCAAAGCGACATTGTCATAGAGGGTGAAGATGAGACATCAATCATTGATGGACAAGGAACTCGATGGTGGCAGGCTCGCGACAACAAAGAGACTTTCAATCCAGGAGCTATGATCCGTTTCGAGAAAGGCAGCCGATTCCTGATTCGTAATCTCAAGGTTCAAAATACGCCAGGTGTCAACATTACCTTAAGTAACAGCAATGGAGCCAACAATGGTACTGTTCATGATGTAACCATCTATAACCCTTCTTCTGAAACCAAGACAGAACAGCCTTCTCATAACACAGACGGTATCTCTATCTGGGGACACCACATGAACATCTACAACTGCAATATCAGTACAGGTGATGACAACGTAGTTTGCGACAATGACGCACAGTATATCCACGTTTGGAACTGCGACTTCGGAACAGGGCATGGTGCTTCTATCGGTAGCTATACTAAGAACATCAAGCATGTATGGTTTGATAAGATTACCATGAATGGTACCACTGCAGGTATCCGCATGAAGACAGGTATCAATAGCGATGGTACTCTCCGTGGCGGTGGTGAGGAAGACTGGAAGTTTACTAACTTCATCATGACCAAGGTAAAGAACCCACTCTCTATCGACTGCTTCTACGACAAGAACTACAATAGCGATCCTGCTGTAGATAAGGCAAACGCAAGAGCTGTAGATGGCACTACCCCAACCTATAATGGTATTTATCTGCAGAATGTAAAGACTACAGATGTTTGCGATGGCAATGCTATCTTCTTTGTTGGTCGCCCAGAAAGCCACATCCAGAACGTGACACTCGACAACGTACAGATATCAGCCAAGAAGGGTATCGACATCCGTTTCGTGGATAATCTCGTATTCAAGAATAACTCTAAGATTACCGTCAGCAGCGGTTCTATCTGGCTCAAGAAGTTTGACTCCACCTACGAGGATCAGTGCAACGCCACATCGACAGGTACTATAGAAACAGATCCTAATGGAATTTATACTTTGAACTCAAAGACCTTGACTAACGGCACAAGTTCAACTGCGACTTTCAGCAATGGTTTCTCCATCAGCAATGTAAACGATAAGACATATGGTGTTGGATCTGGCACAAACTACATCAAGTACAGTGCAAACCAATACACCATCATTATCCCTGATGGAGTAAAGATAACCAAGATGGATATTGAGGGTCGCAACAACTATTCTGATGCAGATGCCTATATCGGTGAGATTAACGGCAAGAGCTTCGATGCTACTACTTATATCTTCCCTAAGGACAAGAGCGTAAAGAAATATACTGTAGAGTTTGCTACTCCTGTAGAGAACACGTTGACCTTTACACCGAAAGTAAAACAATGCATCTTGGCATTTACTCTTTACACTGACGCCACAAGCTCTATAGCTGGTATCACGGTGGATAATAAGCTTATGGCAGACACCAACATCTATGACCTCAGCGGCCGTGTTGTAGCACAAAAAGGTTCCGAAGGTCTGAAGAAAGGTATCTATATCTTCAACAACAAGAAATTCGTTGTAAAGTAACCTACTCTCAGTACACTACAGGCTCATCACCTGTCAATATAGAACAAACAAAAAAGGCAATCTGTCAAACAGCAGATTGCCTTTTTTATATTTATAGGATTATACTCTTATTTCTTTTCTGTAGTTCCTTCCTTAGTGGCAGCTTTCTTTGCAGGAGCCTTCTTGGCTGCAGCAGGAGCCTTAGTAGCAGTCTTCTTAACAGGAGCCTTGGCAGCAGTAGCGGTCTTCTTGGCAACAGGCTTCTTCTCTGAACGAAGTTTCTCTGCCTCCTTCTCTATCTTCTCGAGCTTAGCCTGCAGACGGACAATCTCCTTGTCCTTTACCTCGATTTCCTCATCCTGATTCTTAATGGTGGTGAGAAGACCCTCCAGC
>OGYV01002694.1_pt1 | contig 11151 bp, 8 predicted proteins | sample 1576651 | NCBI WGS metagenome assembly OGYV01 (sample SAMEA3541570, study PRJEB24748) | human gut metagenome | biome: human gut; feature: human-associated habitat; material: faeces | place: China | collected 2012
AGGAGGATTTCTCTAAGTATGACCTCAGCAGTCTTGAATACTGCACCACTGCGGGCGAGGCTATGAACCCATCCGTGGCAGAGACCTTCCAGAAACTTACTGGTGTTCAGATTTACGAGGGCTTCGGACAGACAGAGACCACGATGACACTCGGAACCTTCCCTTGGATCAAACCAAAGCCAGGAAGCATGGGCAAGCCAAATCCACAATATGATGTTCACATCCTTCGCCCAGACATGACGGAATGCGAAGATGGTGAAAAGGGCGAGATTTGCATCCGCATCGGCGACGACAAGCCTATCGGCCTCTTCAAATATTACTATCGTGATGAGAAGCAGACCAAATCGGTTTGGCATGATGGTTTCTATCACACGGGCGATATGGCCTGGCGTGATGAGGAAGGCTACTTCTGGTTTGAGGGCAGAATCGACGACGTGATCAAGAGTTCGGGCTACCGTATCGGTCCTTTCGAGGTAGAGAATGCCCTGATGACTCACCCTGCCGTAGTAGAGTGCGCCATCACCGGTGTTCCTGACCCAATCCGCGGTATGGTAGTCAAGGCTACCGTCGTGCTGAAGGATGAATACAAGAGTATGGCAGGTCCAGACCTCGTCAAGAAGCTGCAGGATCATGTGAAGCATGAGACTGCTCCTTATAAATATCCTCGCATCATCGAATTCGTAGATGAACTGCCAAAGACCATCTCCGGCAAGATTCGAAGAGTAGAGATTAGAGAGAAAGACAACAAAAAATAAAGAAGAATGCGCTGGGAGGGCAGGTTTTGTTTCCTGCCCTCACCCAGTATGTCAACATAAAAGAATTTATGAGACGAATAGTAGTAAAGGTGGGCAGCAACGTGCTGACCCGAGAAGATGGACATTTGAACGTAACTAGAATGTCGGCTTTGGTTGACCAACTGGCTTGGTTGAGAAGGCACGACTACGAGGTGATACTCGTATCTTCTGGTGCCGTGATGGCAGGCAGGGGCGAATTGCAGGTAGACCACCAGCTGGACAGTGTAGAGCAGCGACAGCTGTTCTCTTCCGTAGGTCAAGGCAAGCTGATTAGATTGTATTATGACCTGTTCAGAGAATACAACATCAAGGTGGGACAGGTATTGACCATGAAGGAGAACTTCCTTGCCAAGGAACAGTATCAGAACCAAAAGGCTTGTATGGAACTGATGTTGGAGAATGGCGTACTCCCTATCGTCAACGAGAATGATACCGTATGCCTCACCGAGCTAATGTTTACGGATAACGATGAATTATCTGGCTTGATTGCAAGAATGCTGAATGCCGATGCCCTCGTTTTGCTCTCCAATGTGGATGGCATTTACAATGGCGACCCATCTCTCCCAACCTCTCGCATCATCCCTTCGGTATATTACGACCGAGATGTGAGCGAATATGTGAGCGATGAGAAGAGTAGCCACGGCAGAGGCGGCATGATTTCCAAATTGAAGACCGCCCAGGATGTAGCGAATGCCGGCATCAAGGTGATCATTGCCAATGGTAATACCCCAAACATCCTCATCGACCTCAAAGAGCATCCGATGGAGACCCTACATACTGAGTTTGCTCCAAGACCGATGGAAAAATAATAGAATCACAAGCAATGACAAAGAAAAAAGAAATACGTAACAGTACTGCAGAGTTTCTTACCTTCGTGGCAGAGGGTAAGGAACAAGGCGTACAGGTATTGTATAAAGACGAGACGGTGTGGGCTACACAGAAGGCAATGGCGACATTGTTTGACTGCTCAACCGATAACATCAGCTTGCACTTAAAGAACATTTTCAAGTCTGGTGAACTGCAGGAAGATTCAGTTACCGAGAAAAACTCGGCAACTGCCTCAGATGGCAAGACGTATCAAACCAAATTCTACAACCTCGATGCTATTATCAGTGTAGGATATCGTGTAAACTCCATCCGTGCCACCCAGTTCCGCCAATGGTGTACTTATGTCATCCGCCAATTCTCACTGCGTGGCTACATCATAGACAAGAAGAGAATGGAGAACGGATCGTTTATCGGGGAGGATTACTTCGAGCACCTGCTCTCCGAGATTCGCGAGATCAGAATGAGCGAGAGGCGGTTCTACCAGAAATTGACGGACATCTATGCCACAAGTATCGACTACAATAAGGATGCACCAACGACCCGCCTATTTTATAAGAAAATGCAAAACAAGATGCATTTTGCCGTACATGGTCATACTGCGGCAGAACTTATCGTTGACCGTGCCGATGCTGACAAGGAACACATGGGGTTGACTACACGGGAGAAAGCTCCCAACGGAAAAATAGTAAAAGCAGATGTGAGCATAGCTAAGAACTATCTCAAGGAATCGGAGATTGATGATATGGGAAAACTTGTCAACACCATTTTGGATTTTGCCTAACGCATGGCAGACCGTCACATTTCCATGACAATGGAGGATTGGGCGAAACGTATAGATATCGTTTTAGAAGCTGGTGGAGATGACGTCTTGAAAGACGCTGCGGAGGTGACGGCAGAGTATGCAAAGGAATATGCCGAGACTGAGTTTGAAAAATACCGCATCATCCAAGACCGCCTTTTCCGCTCCGACTTCGACAAGTTTGACGGCAACGAAGACTTGCCATCTTTGGATTTCAAGGAGTAAGTATTTCTTTGAAGGCATTACATAAATATATTTAGACGCATGAACCATTCGAGGTGAAGATTATTGAATAAAAATAAAAGGCATCAGAAAATATGGACAAAAAAGAATTGAAAGAAAGAGAAGTGAAGGTAACAGAACTTGCTGTGAACTTCTGCAACGAGAAGTTGGACGAGGAATGTGCCACACTATGCACCCAGCTGATACAGAAACTTGGAAGGAAACGCACCAATCCTCTCCAGTCTGGAAGATTAGAGATTTGGGCAGCAGCAGCTGTTTACACCATATGCAGCATCAACTTCATATTCAGCAAGGACTCCCGACTAAGCTTGACATCGAATGATATCTGTGAATATTTTGGCACAAGCAACTCTACCACGGCGCAAAAGTCGAGGACGATAAAAGACTTGCTGAAGATAAGTCAAGTATTCGATCCCAACTTTTCATTGAAAGAGATTGCCACAAACAATCCTTTCAATCGTCTTCGAATGTCAAATGGATTTTTCTTCTTCGACTAATGTCAAAAGACAAGGCTACATTACGGGCATTCCTTGCCAATAACAATGCACCATGCCCAAAAAGTGGGACAACGTTCCACCTTTTTGGCATGGTGTATTGTTTACCTCAGTTCGGGATAAGATTAAACCAGTCTTGATTAACTTCTTTATTATAGGATGCTTACAGAGAAACTTTATTCTAATACCAACACATGGCTGGTTCCATCGGTCTGGCTGAATACATTCAAGCCGACTTTCATCAGATAGTCACCGCTGTACTGCTTGCCATTGCACTCCAAATCAGATTCCTTTCCAGGCATCAGATTGGTCTCCTTTACGGTATAAACCTTATCGGCATCCAATCCCTGCATCTTCACATTCATCACAGGCTCCTTGTAGCGTGGATGCAAGTCGTAAGCAAAGAGAACGGCACGCTGCTTGTCCTTACTTACATAGTTAATGGCACAGTGGTTGCCTTCGTAAGGAGAAACCAGGCGATACTGGTCGCCCTCAAGAATCATCGGCTTCATGCTATCGTAGTTCTTGACAGCATTCTGCACAAACTTGTATTCATCACCAGAAAGCGACTTGAGGTCGATATCAAAGCCCAACTTACATGAACTGCAAACATCGGTGCGGAACTTCACACTGGTATTCTTGTTCCAATTGGTTACATGCGAACCCATGGTCTTGGCTGGGAAGAACTTTGACAGGCTCCACTGGATGTAGAGGCGCTCGTATGGATCCGTATCGTCTGAACACCAGAACTCGGTGAAATACTTAAGCATCTCATAATCCATTCTGCCGCCACCGCCAGAGCAAAGCATCATCGGCAACTTAGGATACTTCTTATGAATACGGGTAAGGACCTTGTAGATACCACGGACATGATCGATATAGAAATTACCCTGATTCTCCTTATGATATGGAGAATAGATATTGGTAATCACACTATTGCAGTCCCACTTGAAGTAAGCCACATCCGGATTCTCTGTCATGATGCGATCCACGATGCCGAACACATAATCCTGTACCTTAGGATTACTGATATCAAGTACCAGCTGGTTGCGGTAATAATAGGTATCACGCTTTGGCTGCATGATGACCCAGTCAGGATGCTTCTCAAAGAGTTCGCTCTTAGGATTCACCATCTCAGGCTCAATCCAGATACCAAACTTTACACCAGCCTTTTTGGCATCTCTTACCAATCCAGGTATTCCATCAGGCAGTTTGCTCTTGGTAGCCTCCCAGTCGCCGAGACCTGCATGGTCGTCCTTACGAGGATACTTGTTGGCAAACCAACCATCATCAAGCAAGAACATATCTACACCCAGGTCCTTGGCATCCTTCATCAACTCAGCAAGACTCTGCTGGTTGAAGTCGAAGCCGGTATTCTCCCAGTTGTTCAAGAGCGTAAGGCGATCTTCCATTCCCATGTTTACCTGATACTGACGAGCCCAATTGTGCAAATTACGGGAAGCCTCACCAATACCATTATCGCTCATGGCAAAGATAAACTCAGGGGTAGTGAACGTCTCACCAGCCTTCAGCTTATAGTTAGAGGCGTATGGATTGATGGCAGGGATAACACGAAGGGCTCCCACGTTATCTACCTCGAAGGTAAATCGGAAGTTGCCAGGCCATCCGATGGTTCCAAGCATCACCTTGCCCTCATTCTCCTTGGCAGGCTCATCAAATCCCAGTTCAAAGAACGGCTCCTCCTGCATGGCTGCACGGGTACCCAACTTGGTATCAACAATCTTCTTACCAGCAGTCAACTGGCAAGTTTCAGGCTGTCCTTCCTTAGCCCAGTCGCTATGATAATTGGTAACGAAATACTTGTTTGCCTTGAAATAAAGCATTGTAGAGCTATATCTCCAAAGCGTAACCGGTGCTTTCTCCTTATGAGAAATTTCGCTCCACGCCTTGATGACGTTCTCCTTAGGGTAAGCTGCATAGTGGAGCTTCACGGTCAGCGGATACACCTTGTCCTTAAGCGTGATGATGGTCTCAACACCTCCACTGATAGCCTTTTCTTCAGAAGACTGATAATACAAATAGGTGGTCATGTTACCATCTGCATGGGTCACTGCCACTGCCGGCTCGAAGAAATCTTCAGCACCAGAGGTTGCATAAACCTCATGACCTCGCTGGCAGACGGAACCATCAGAAGCCGCATATACATCCCACTTCAGATGATTGTAATCTGAAGGATTCTTCAACTTGTCACCCAGATACACTTGGTAGAGGCGACCCTTAGGAGAAACCTGCATCACGAGGTCGGTCTTGTCGGTTGACACTCGGATGGTCTTTTGAGCAGATGCCATGATAGATGTCATGCACATCGCTGCGATAATCATAAATACCTTTTTCATCGTTCTTTGGTTTTTACGTGATTGCTTTGTTATAATTAAACGCTATAATTCTTTCGTTATTATCTTAGAATTTGATTCCTGCAGAGAATTCCACCGTGAACGGACGGAGATAGCTACCACTCATGTACTTGCCGTCATATTTGCCAGCTTCCTGCTTGGTAATCAGCTCAGAGCCGCTAATGGTACCCTTGGCACCCTTCTCGTTAAAGATATTGATGACACTTACGCCAAGGCTCAGTTTCTTGTTCACATTCCAGTTGATTCCACCGAAAGTCTCCCAGTGACCATTGAAGTAGAGTGCCTCCTGAAGGTTGGCATAGGTCTTACCGAAGTAACGGAAGCTCAACCAGGCATTCAGATTCTTGGTGATATCATACTTAGGGTCCAACTCTATAAGAACCTGAGGAATCTCCTTGACAATCATATTGTTGGCATTCACACCCATAGACTGACCGTCACTGAACGTTACACTCGCATTATAGTTCTTATACACCGGCTTCTGATAAGTGAAGAGTGCATGCATGTGGAAGTTCTTGAACGGATTGATTTCTGCCGAGGTTGTCCAACCCAAAGTCTGGATGTTATAGATGAGCAACACGGTCTTGCCCTCTGTAGTGCCAGGCTTGGTAAGATTCTGCTGGTCGATATTGTTCGACTTTGAAATGTAGGTCACCATTGAAGAGAGGTCAATCCAACCGTTCTTGTAGAAAATACCACCACGAATCAATGGAATGGTTACTCGCTTATACTGCTCCTCGGTAGGTCCTGTTCCTGCATACTCGCTGATGCGTGGGAAACGGGTGGCGATGGTAGCATCGGCTGTCAGACCAAACTGGCGGGTAAGGTTATACGTCAACTGCAAGGTGGCTGCATAATTCAATTTATCCTTGGTTACGTTCTTTGCTTCGATGCTGTGCTCGGTAGCAACAACAGAACCATCAGCAGCAGTGGCGTATGTATTATAGTTACCCATGTGGAATCCTGAGAAACGTGGAGTAGAAATCTGCTCGGCAGACATGCGGTAGTACTCCAATCTACCACCATAGAACACCTTGAACTTAGGACTAACCTTCCATTCGTCGGTAAAGTAGAGTGCCAACTTGTTCTCTGAACCCTTGGTGTATTCTGGACTCAACTCATTATAACCGAAAGTCTCAGAACGATGAGCTGTCTGCGTAGGATCAAGGGGATTGACATATATCTGGCTCAATGTACGTGGATAAGCTTCTACGGTGCCTGCCCACTGGAACGAAGACGAATAGTAATTGAGATGGTAATACCACTCGTTCAAACCAATCATTAACTTATGGTTATTCAACTGCTTAGAGATTTCGGTAGTCAAAAGCGCATTACTCACCTTACCAACATGCAACCAGGTGCGACGGCCTTCTATATAGCCACTGTAGGCAGACCCATCAGAAAGCTGATAGCCATCAGCCTCACTCACCTGAGAGATGGTACTTCCTCCGTAATCTACATAATTGGCACGTGGAGCATTCATATACTTGGCGTTGAATTTCCACAACCATCCATTATCAAACTGATACTGGCTGATGAGGGCAATTTCGTTGGCATGATTCTCACTGCCATCGCTCATATTCCATGTCTCCATCTTTCCTGACTTTGTATTCAAGTATTGGAAAGAACCTTGACGCTGCACGTATGAGTCCATACCCGGGTCAAAGCCATCAATCTTCTTGATACTACCGTCGCCAGAATAGATAAATGGGGCTGCATTGGCAAAATTGCCAGGGTTCTTGCTGTTGGAATACTTATATAATAAGGAGACACGTCCCTTTCCATCATTCAAGATGCGAGTGATACCGAAATGATAAAGTTGGGTACGGTCGGCATAATCAGTAAAGCGAAGCTTGAAACTACCTGGATCGAAATTCTGATACATACTGGCAGTATAAAGCCAATTGTCACCGATTCCACCAGACAGGTTAAGGTCTACATTCTGCATACCAAAATGGTTTGCCTTATAGTTGAGCTTGCCCTTGAACTCTTTCTGTCCCAACTCGCTGAAAGAAGAAACTGCGTATGCAATATTACCTGTAGCAATGGCAGACTCAGATGGAGTCATCAAGTCGGTACCTTTCAGTGAGGCATCGCTACGCCAATGTGCAGACAGTCTGTGTACGGAAGAAGAGTAAACGGCAGGAAGACCGTTCTCATATACGGTTACATCCTCGCTTGGCAATCCTATCTGGATTTCACGAGGCTTGTTGGCATCAGATGCGTTGAGCATCACATTACGCTCTTCCTTTTTCTCCTTGTTTTCAGATTCGTCGGAAGGAAGTGCATACACTTGGCTTGCAGCAGACATCGCTACCAAAGCCATAGAAAATGTACGGATTCTTAAGTTCATAATCTTACAGTTGTTTATTCTTAGTTTTACATGATTTCACTTGCTACCGAATGCGATTCGATTGCGGTTGCAAAGTTAAGGAGATTTTTCAGACATTGGCATCATGTGTAGGTTACGAGTAGATAAATATTAGGTTTATTAATTCTATAACCTTCTAATAATCAAGCTATCAAAGATATTAATACTTTTTAATAGAGTAGATGGTAAAAAGAGAAATAAATGTAGTATCTTTGCAGAAAAATACAATTATAAGGCACTCTAATAGCCTATCAGATAGTAACAATAACAATTAAAAGGATAGTTATGAAAGTAGTATTGTGGTTCTTAATGATGTTTATGCCATTAATGGCAAATGCTTCTTCCATAAACGAGGAACAGCTGTTCCATCGTTTAGACAGTTACATCGCTCAGCGAAGCAAGTTTACCCAAAGAAAAGAAGCGAAACTACTAAGACTCAAAAAGCAACTATACATGACTTCCGACAAGCGCAGCCAGCTTAGGCTCTATAACCAGATCTACAGAGAGTATTATACCTACCGTTACGACTCTGCCATGACATACGCCAAGAAGGGCTACCAGCTGGCAGCACAACTTCAGGATGATTATTTCATCAACCTGAATAAAATCAATCGTGCGGCAGTGCTGTCAACAGGCGGTTTCTACAGCCAGGCAGAAGACTTAATGCTCGCAATGGATGTGGAGAAAATGTCACCTAAGTTATTGCAATACTATTATTATACCTTGACTTGGGTATATAACTACTGGGAAACTTTCTGCAATAAGTCGGAGTTTCAAGAAGGATTGGCAGCCAAGAAACGTTTTTATTTAGGCAAGACTCTTGAACATATCGGCAACAAGGAATCCGCTCTTTATTACTATCTTTCAGGAGAGTTTGAATATCTAAAGCAGCGTACAAGCAAAAAGATGCTTCAGTTCTACATGAAGGCACTTTCAGCCAGTCCCCTGAACAGCCGTGTGCATGCCTCATCGGCTTATTGCATAGCCCGCTATTATTATGATACCGACCAAAAGGATTTATATGAAAAGTATATTGTAGAAGCAGCCATCTCAGACCAGATATGTCCCCTGAAGGAGAATCTGGCCCTTCAGGAACTTTCCACCTATCTATATAATAAGGATGCCTCCTATGCAAAGAGGGTTGCCAAATACATCTATTGCTCCATGGAGGATGCCCAATTCTACAACAACCGCCTCCGCATGGTAGAGATTTCCCGCATACTACCCCTTATCACAGAAACGAACCATCAGGCAGAAGTACGCAAGAACCGCATCGTAACAGCATCTCTCGTCATCGTGAGCATCCTGTCACTAGGATTCCTTGCCATGGCTTTCTTTGCATTCAAGATGAACAAGCGTCTAGCCAAGAGCCGTAGGGAGATAAAAAGCCAAAATACACTCTTGGACGAACTGAACCAGAAGCTGCTCAACACCAATAAGCGAAGAGAGACCTATATGCATTTATTTATGGACATCAGTGCTGTATATATCAAGAAACTGGATGATTATCGCAAATTGGTAAGCCGCAAAATCAAGGCAAAGCAAACTGCCGATCTTCTGACTGCCATCAACAGCTACAAGCTGGCAGAAGAAGAGGCTGCCAACTTCTATATTCGCTTCGACAAGGCATTCATTGACTTGTATCCGAATTTCGTGGAAGAGTTCAACCAACTGCTGTTGCCAGAAAAACAGATAGTTCTCCCTGCCCCTAACAGTCTCACCAAGGAACTGCGTATCTATGCACTGATGCGACTGGGAATTACAGATGGTCAGGAACTGGCCACCCTTCTGTTCTATTCTACGCAAACCATCTATAATTACAAGGCAGCCATCAGAAAGCGAGCCAAAGACCTCACCACTTTTGATGCAGCCATCAACCGACTATGCAATGTGATAGGCTAATAAATGGCTGAAAATTGAGAATGTTCCTCAATTTTCTGCCATTTTCTTTTGCCCATTCAAGAAATAGTTGTACCTTTGCCATTACATAAAAGTTGTAACACTAAAGATATAATGGCGTATGAAACTAAGTAACAAGAAATTAGCAAATCCTTTCATCTACCAAGGTTATGAAAGTCCCAAGTATTTCTGCGACAGAGAAGCAGAAACAAAGACCCTGATGTCGCACCTGAAGAATGGAAGGAACGTTACCCTCATTTCTCCTCGAAGACTAGGAAAAACAGGGCTTATCAAGAACACTTTCTATCATCTGGAAAAAGATGAGAAGGATTCCGCATGCCTATACCTTGACATATTCGCCACTAAGAACTTGCACGACTTTGTGGAACAATTTGGCGTAATGGTTATCAATGACATCGTCCGCAAGAACTCCTCATTCATAGAGAAAACCATCGCCTTCTTCAGTGCCTTGCGCCCTGTACTCAGCATGGATCCATTAACTGGTGAACCTAGCGTATCTATCACAATAGAGCCATCCCAAGAGGACATCACCATCCGCAGCATCTTCAACTATCTCAACGAGAGTGGGAAAGAGGTATATATCGCCATCGATGAATTTCAGCAGATTGCAGAATATCCAGAGAAAGGCACAGAGGCATTGCTACGTTCTTATATCCAGTTTGCCCAACATGTGCATTTCATCTTCTCTGGCAGCAAGCATCATCTGATGGCTGAGATATTCGGCTCGCCGAAACATCCATTTTACCAAAGCACAGAGATGATGGGACTGAAGCCATTGGATTGCAGCATTTATTATGACTTCTGCCAAAACTTCTTCAAGCAGAAAGGCGGTAACTTATCAAAAGATACCTTCGACTACATCTATCAACAATTCGAGGGGCACACATGGTACATCCAGTGTATCATGAATCGCCTCTATGAAACCGAAATACAAGTTGATAGTATCCAACAAGTAAATGCAGCAATTCTTTCAGTACTCGAAGGAAGAGAACCACAGTTTGAGAATATGGTACAGTTCTTCACAGAGAACCAGTTCTCGCTTCTGAAGGCTATTGCCAAGGATAGCATTGTTGCCCAGCCTACCTCTGGCAAGTTCATCAAGGAGCACAAGCTGAGTGGAGCCAGCAGCGTAAAGGCTGCTCTCAAAATCTTGGAAGACAAGGAATTAGTATATAGGACTAATGAAGGATACGTCATCTACGACAGATTCATGGATCTGTGGTTAAAGAGAATATAAACAAAAAATGTGCTTTAAACGTGCGGAATGTGCTTAAAAAAGACATATAGACAGGTGTCTGAATCAGCACATTTTCTGCCGGTGTCGTCA
>OGYV01002702.1_pt1 | contig 11130 bp, 8 predicted proteins | sample 1576651 | NCBI WGS metagenome assembly OGYV01 (sample SAMEA3541570, study PRJEB24748) | human gut metagenome | biome: human gut; feature: human-associated habitat; material: faeces | place: China | collected 2012
ATAATTGCTGACCCAGAACGTGATAACAGCTCCTTTATTGAAGGTGCATTCCAAATCCGCTTTGCCGTAAAACAACAGAATTACTGCGGGAATGCAGAATTCCTGCGTTTTTTGAACGCCCGGATAAGATTTTATATGACAGCAGTTCATGTGCTGTTCCTGAAACTGTTCAGAAGCTGAAAGCAGAAGTTATAGTAGAAGATCTGGCTCTCTACCCGCCCGAAACATACAACCATTTTACATTTGACAAGTTTCTGGCTTTTCCGTCTGCTGATTCTGATATGGAAACTTTCCGCAAATTTGCAGATGAACATTTTCTGTGTTTCATACATGAAGACAAAGCCTGGGAACTGACTCAGAAAAATCTCAGCAAAGCAACCGGAATCCGGTTTCTGGCAGACCGCCTTGGGGTTCCGGTCAAAAACACCTATGCATTCGGCGACAGCACGAACGATCTTCTTATGCTGCAGTTCGCCGGAAACAGCATCGCAATGGGCGACTCGGATCCCCTGATCCTGCCTCACTGCACTTACCAGACAACCAATATCGAAGATAACGGAATTGCCAATGCTTTGAAGCATTTCCATCTCATTTAGCAGAACATACAAAATAACGTATTATCATATCTCTATTTATCTGTGTTATTTTTGCATATTTAGGAGAATGATTTCGGATTTATTTAAACTTAAAAACAGCTATGTGAAAACACTCAGGTTTTCATCATAGCTGTTTTAATTTACAATACTCAATTCCTATCAGCAGGCTACTGACAGTTCGGATTTTCTTATTTAGCTGCTTCTGTCGGTGTTGCTTCCGGTGTTTCAGTAGTTTCTGCTGCTTCTTCCTCTGCCGCCGGAGTCTCTGTTGTCTCTGTATCCTCTGCTGCAGGTGTTTCTGTAACTTCCTCTGTTTCCGGTGTTGGAGTTGCCTCTTCTGTCACTTCAGGTGTCGGTGTTTCCGGAACCGGGGTAGGAGTCGGTGCCATGAAAGTATGTTTGTCAGTAATCTTAAGTGTCTTAATGACTTTCTTAACTACCTTTACATCTGCCTCATCCAGCCATTTAGCAGTTGTATCTGTAAAATAGGTACTTTCTTTGGAATTCTGAAGAGATTCTCGCTTGGAAGCTGTGGCATCTTCATCATTGATCTTGTCAAGTCTTACTACATAGTATCCTGTGTCAGTCTCAATAATATTGTCTGCAATTTCTCCGTCCTTCAGTCCTCTCAGAACCTTCAGAACCTCATCCGGATATGCCTCGCTGCCGGAATCTTCATCCTCATCTTTGCTCTCTTTGGTTGTAAAGTTACCCTGTACTGCAGAATAACTGTCATCTACACCCTTGGCAATCTCACTCATGTCTGCTGTAGGATCCTCTTTCATCTTATCCAGAATCTCCTGAGCCTGTTCTTTCTTAGTCTTTTTCTCCTCATCAGTTATATCATCACCGCTTGTAGAGATACTTACATAAGTGAAGGTTGTCTGATTCGCTTCATCATCAGAAACTGTGATCTTTCCTTCTGCTACAACCGGATCATACATCTTCTTCTGAATTGTCTGAAGCTCCAGAAGTGTTTTTACCTGATCTTCCGTTACCGCAAGTTCCTTAATTGTCTCTTCACTGTTTGCAGCCATAAACTGTGATGCTGCATCTGCGATCGCTGCTTCATCATCATCTGTAAGCTCTATGTTATAATCCGCAGCCTTCTCTTTGAGAATATACATCTTCTCAACAGACTCCAGACTGCTTGTCACTGCCTGATCACCATAAGTCTCATCTGAATCATCACCTGCTGTCTGATCCCAGATATGATCTGCACTTCCCATATAATTTAAATACATGGTTGTTGTCTGCTGTTGTTGTTCGCGGGCATAAAGACTTACAACTCCAAGCGGAATATCTGTTCCGTCAACAGTAGCCACTGTCTTTGTTCCATCTAATGTTTTACTTCCACAGCCGGAAAGCATACCAACTGACATCACACCTGCCAGTGTCACAACGGCTGTTCTCTTTACCATTTTTTTCATTTCTTCCTCCATATTATCAATCTGGTCTTTCTTCCATACCACTTTCCCAGAATGTACTGTTATTAGAGTATAAACTTTTTTCCTGCGAAGGGCAAGGCAAATCGAAAAATATGTAGTATATTTCACATATTTTCCGCCATGCTCTTAAGTTCCTCTGCAAATTCCGTCAATGCCAGGATCAGATTCCCCTGTGGTTCCAGGATAAATTTCGGTTCCTGCTCATTCTTAAACTGCAGACCTCTTCTGTATTTCTGCATAAGAGCCGGAAAGCCTTCTGTATTCAGCCTTGCTTTCTCATAAAGGGTAAACCGGACTGTTTTTCCAGTCTGCTTTATTTCCGTTACGTACCCCTGATGAGCAATCGCCTTTAACTTCGCAATCGCCAGAAGATTCAGCACTGCCTTTCCGGGTTCTCCGAAACGGTCCAGAAGTTCTTCCAGCATATCATCATAATCCTGTTGTGTCTCAATCCCCGCAATTCTTTTATAAATATCCAGCTTCTGAAATTCATTACTGATGTAGGAATCAGGAATATACGCATCAACATTCAGATCAACCGATGTCTCGAAATCCTCCATTGTATGAATACCCTTCGCCTCTTTCACTGCTTCATTGAGCATCTTACAATAAAGATCATATCCAACCGCATTCATATGTCCATGTTGCTGCGCACCCAGCAGATTTCCGGCACCTCGAAGTTCCAGATCTCTCATTGCAATCTTAAATCCGCTTCCCAGATCCGTATACTCGCGGATCGCAGCCAGACGCTTCTCAGCCGTCTCCTTCAGCATCACATTCTTTCTGTACATCAGAAACGCATAGGCAGTTCTGTTGGAACGCCCGATCCTTCCCCGAAGCTGATAAAGCTGAGAAAGCCCGTATCTGTCTGAATCATGGATAATCATAGTATTTACATTGGAAATATCCAGCCCTGTCTCAATGATCGTGGTGGAAACCAGCACATCAATATCCCCGTTTACAAAGGAATACATCACATTCTCCAGTTCCCTCTCACTCATCTGGCCATGAGCAAAATCCACCCTTGCGTCCGGCACCAGCTTCGCAATACGCAGGGCAACATCTGCAATATCCGTCACTCGATTATAAACATAATAAACCTGTCCGCCTCTGCGCAATTCCCTGTTGATAGCCTCTCGGACTGTCTCTTCATCATATTCCATAACATATGTCTGGATCGGCATTCTGTCCATAGGAGGTTCCTCCAGGACACTCATATCCCGGATTCCGATCAGGCTCATATGAAGAGTACGGGGAATGGGCGTTGCAGTCAGTGTAAGGACATCCACATCCTTCTTTAACTGCTTGATTTTTTCCTTATGCGTAACTCCAAACCGCTGTTCCTCATCAACGATCAACAGGCCAAGATTTTTGAACTGTACGTCTTTGGAAAGGATTCTGTGCGTTCCAATGATCACATCCACCTGACCTTTTTTCAGATCTTCGATTGCCTTCTTCTGTTGTGCCGGGGTCCGGAATCTGCACAACAGTTCCACATGTACCGGAAATTCCTTCATCCTCTGCACAAAGGTATTATAAATCTGCTGCGCAAGGATCGTTGTAGGTGCAAGATAAGCTACCTGTCTGCTCTCCTGTACTTCCTTAAATGCGGCACGCAGCGCCACTTCTGTTTTGCCGTATCCCACATCCCCGCAGATAAGCCGGTCCATAATCCTGGTACTCTCCATATCACGTTTGGCATCCTCAATAGCACTGAGCTGATCCTCTGTCTCTTCATATGGAAACATTTCTTCAAATTCTCTCTGCCATACAGTATCAGGACCACAGACATATCCTTCCTTTTCCTGACGCACTGCATAAAGCTCTACCAGTTCTTTTGCAATATTTTTAACTGCCCCACGAACCTTGCTCTTTGTTTTATTCCACTCCTGAGTACCAAGTTTGTTCAGCTTCGGAGCCTTTGAAGCATCTGCCCCCGAATATTTCTGCAGACAGTCAAGCTGAGTAGCAGGAATATAGAGATTGCTTCCGCCTCTGTATTCAATTTTAATATAATCTTTAACGATCCTGTCTACTTCAACTTTTTCAATTCCTCGGTAAATACCAAGACCATGCTTTTCATGGACAACAAAATCGCCGATAGAAAGCTCCGCAAAATCCTGAATACGGCTTCCACTGTAATTTTTTTTCTTCTTTTTTTTCTGTTCCTGTCCAAAAATGTCAGATTCTGTCATTACCGCAAACTTGATCAACGGGTATTCAAAGCCCTTCTTTGCATGGCCATAAACCACCATGATCTCGCCCGGACAGATCTCCCTGTCATAATCTTGTCCATAAAAGGCTGCCAGTCCCTCTTCCTGAAGATCCTTTGCCAGCCTCTCGGCCCTTGTGCGGGAACCGGAAAGCAACGCGATCCTGTATCCCTGTTTCTTATACTGATGAAGATCTTTTACCAGAAGTTCAAAACTGTTGTTATAAGCGCTGATTGATTTTACCTCCAGGTAAAATTTCTCCCGCACTTTCCAGCCTGCCTGTTTCGGTTCCAGCGCACATACAGAAATACAGTTGCGTTTATTCAGTTCTTTTTGAAGCTGTTCAAAAGAACAAAGCCAGTTTTCCGGCAGATTCCGGCTGCCTTTTTCCTCTCTGTGCATACGGCTCTGTCTGTACTCTTCTTCTACAGCCCCGCCTTTCTCAGTCAGTCGGTTTGGTTCATCCAGAAAGATTATGGTTCTTTCCTCCGGAAAATAATCCAGGAAGGAAACCATATCCTTGTCCCCTATATGCTCCACCGCCGGATAGATCGTAAGTTCTTCCAGATTTTCCAGAGAACGCTGACTCTCCGGATCAAAACTCCGGATAGAATCAATCTCATCTCCCCAAAGCTCGATTCTCCATGGATTTTCCTCAGTGAGACAGTAAATATCCACAATACCGCCACGCACAGAGAACTGCCCCGGCATTTCCACCTGTCCTACCCGCTCGTAACCTAAAGCCACCAGCTGGTTCTTCAGCTGTTCTGTGTCTACGGTGCTGTCACTTTCGTAATGAATCAGCTGTTCTTTTATCTTTTCCAGAGATTCCAGAAAATCCATACATCCGTCAATACTTGTAACAACTGTCAGTTCTTTCTCTTCCAGTAACGCCTTAATGACCTTCATTCTCTGACGTATCAGCAGATTTCCATGGATATCTGCCTGAAAGAACAGAAGATCTTTCGCAGGATAAGAATATACTTTTCTGTCATAAAATCTGTAATCTTCATAAATTTCTCTGGCGCGGCGTTCATCCTCCGCCAGGATCAGACGATAAGGCGCAATCCCGGAAAGTCCGTACATCAGATGAGATTTCTGCGATTCCATACACCCCGAAACCTGCAGGATTCCCTTATTCGTTTTGCTTTTTTCTTTAATCTGTTCAAACTCTGCAAGCCCCTGCAGAGGTGTTAAAAATGCTTTCATCTTCACCCCTCATGATCCTTCGACGTAATAAAAGCGGCTTCTGTTTCCAGTTACCGCTTTCTATACCTTTTGCTGAACAATCATCTGTTTCCTGTCTGCTTATTTCTGTACAGGTACTTTTCTGTTATATTCGTTCATGGCTGCATCTGTACCCTGTGAGATTATGATATCCACAGCCTTTGCCGCCTTTGCTATTGCTTCATCCACAAGTTTCCTGTCTTCTGTGGAAAATCTGCCAAGTACATGATCTGCCAGATCCCATCCCTTCGGCTTTGCACCAACTCCTACTTTGATACGGAGAAATTTCTCTGTGCCAAGCTGGCGGATAATATCTTTGATCCCGTTATGTCCACCCGCACTTCCCTGCTTGCGGATGCGAAGCTGCCCGGGTTCCAGATCAATATCATCATAAATAACAATAAGCTCTGATTCCGGATCAATTTTAAAATAATTCGCCATCTCACGAACAGGACCGCCACTCAGGTTCATAAAAGAAAGCGGCTTCATAAGAATCACTTTCTCTCCGCCGATCATGGTTTTACCGTACATGGCATTAAATTTCACACCACCCTGAGGGACATTGTAATCCTCTACCAGACGGTCAACGGTATCAAATCCCATATTGTGGCGTGTTGCTTCATACTGTTTCCCGGGATTTCCCAGGCCAACTACTAAATACATATATGTGTCTCCTGCTTAATTTAACACCATTTTCCGGAATTACCATACCTGTCCTGATGTCAAATTTATTTTTTACATACTCTAAAGTGTGTTTAAAAAATCAATCTTACAAATTGTGACGCACATCTTGCGGGAATGATTTTTCAGACACGCTCTAAGATAATTAATTAAAATATACCATCTCTTCCTTAAGCGGCTCGCATTCTTTCACATCACTTGCATAAAGAACAATGCCCTCACCCTGATATTCTGTACGGTTCTCAAATGCGACCTTCGCTGTTACTTCTACCCAGCTGCCCTCTTTGATATGCGGTGCATAATCGCTTCTGCACACGTATCCAAGGAATGTGGTATCATCTGCGCAGCAGGTCATTGCCACACGTCCCGGAACAAAGAATTTACTTCCCATTCCACGTGGTTTCATGACACGTCCTTTAAAGCGGACAATTTTGTCTACATATTTATCCGGATTATCCATGGCATCCACAAACCAGATACCATAATCTTCCGGTGGAATCTCAATGATCGGTGCATTGATATCAAACGGCATCTCATCCTGGAAAATGTCATCCATCTCGCCCTCTTCATTTTCAAAGATAACCTCTGCACTCTGATTTGCGACCTTGATCCCTCGTCTGTATGCAGGAAGCGGATCTCCCTCTTTACAGCGGTTAAATACAACCATATCTGTATTTCTGATCATATCCATGAACAGAGATTTCATGTTTGCCATATAAACCTGATAAGTAGTTGCATCCACACAGGTAATCTCCTGCTCAATGCCCCAGCCTTCAGGAAGCTCCATCTGCTCAAACTTACTTACAAGCCACATTCCGTTGTACTCGATCACAACACGCTCCGGCTGATGGATGATATCCATGGCAGCCAGACGCTGTGGTGTCAGATCTTCTTCATCCTCGATCACTTCCACAACTGTGTTTGTAAGTTTCAGTTTATCCATATCATATTCTTCTTCGCCTTCTTCACAAAGAATCAACAGAGTTTTGCCGTCAATGGCAAAATACTCCTGCTGCAGTGTAAAATCCAGGAAAGTAGTCTTTCCGCTTTCCAGGAATCCCGTAACCAAATAAATGGGAACTCTGATATCATCCATCATATAATTTATTCCTTTATCTTTATTCTGATTCTGTTATTATCTGCCGAAATCATTCAGTCTCGCATCTATGACACAGGATTTCATGCTCCGATGAGCTGAATCCAGATGCAGTATTTTAGAGGATTGCCATAAATCGCTGCTTCCTCATGATCATTATGCAAGCCCAAATAATTCTGCAAGTTTATCTTCTTTCAGTTTAGAGCCGATCACGCAGAGACGACCTGTGTATTCCGGTGCGCCTTCACGTATCTCTGTTTCCTCCGGAACCATATCAAAATAGATCCATGTTCCGTCTTCTGCAGGAAGCATTCCCTTTGCACGAAGAATAATACCGTAATCTTCAGAAGCGGAAAGAGCCTCAAGCATCTTCTCAAGACCTTCTCTTGTGTATTTCCTGATCGTCTCACGTCCCCAGCTTGTAAATACCTCATCTGCGTGATGATGGTGATGATCATGATGATCATGTCCGCAACCGCATTCATGGTCGTGATCGTGGTGATGATGCTCATGTTCCTCATGATCATGTCCACAGCCGCATTCATGGTCGTGGTCATGGTGATGATGTTCATGTTCTTCGTGATCATGTCCACAGCCACATTCATGGTCGTGATCGTGGTGATGATGCTCATGTTCCTCATGATCATGTCCACAGCCGCATTCATGGTCGTGGTCATGGTGATGATGTTCATGTTCTTCGTGATCATGTCCACAGCCACATTCATGGTCGTGATCGTGGTGATGATGCTCTCCATGTTCATGTACATGTCCGCACTCCGGGCATACCTCTTCCTCAGACATCAGTTCTTCCTCAAGAGATACCGGTTTCTCCATAACCTCAAGGATTTTCTTTCCGTCCAGTTTCTCAATCGGAGTGGTGATAATAGCAGCTTTCGCATTAATTCCACGAAGAAGTTCCATCGCCTGCTGTGCTTTCTTCTCATCAATGATATCTGTACGGCTCATGATGATCGCACCTGCATATTCAACCTGATTATCAAAGAACTCACCAAAGTTTCTCATATACATTTTGCACTTCTTTGCATCAACTACAGTTGTATAGCTGTTCAGAACGATATCCACATCTCCCTGAACACCCTGTACTGCCTTGATAACATCTGAAAGATTACCAACACCTGATGGCTCGATCAGGATTCTGTCCGGATGATATTTGTCCACAACCTCTTTCAGAGAAGTGCCGAAATCTCCCACTAATGAACAGCAGATACATCCAGAATTCATTTCCCGGATCTGGATTCCCGCTTCCTTCAGGAAACCACCGTCAATGCCAATCTCACCAAATTCATTCTCGATCAGTACAACCTGCTCATCTGCATAAGCCTCTTTCAGAAGTTTCTTAATCAATGTAGTTTTACCGGCTCCAAGGAAACCGGAAATAATATCAATCTTAGTTGCCATTGTCTTATTTCTCCTCTTCGTTAAAATTTATATTTCTGAATAACCGCCATATAGCCGTCATTTTTTATATTCTGCCATTTTTATGAACAAACAGAATAACTTTTGGAACTGCCATCATTATCTGTCTGTTTATATATTTACCTGTAACGTACTCATTATACATAAGATGTCCAATGTATTCAAGTCTGCCATCAACGCACTTTGACCAGGAAACGCCTGTGCGTTACTGTTCACTCCGTTCTCAGCAACACGCTTCGCGATGCACAGAATTTATGCTAATCGCATAAATTCGCGCAGTATGTCTCGGGTTTTCTGTGACCTTCGCTCACAAAAAACACCTCGCGGGATGTTACCAGTGAACAGTAACGCCTGTGCCCCCTGGTTTACAAATATCCTGCAGCTGTTCAATACTTTCAGAACAACCTGCCTGTTCACATCAAAGAAAGGGGCATGATCCACCATCATGCCCCCGCCTGTATACACTAATGATCAACCGTTGATCATAAAGTTCATTAATTTATCAATATCGTCTTTCTCATAAGCAACGATCTCAAGTTCCGGAATCTCTCCGCCTGAGAAAATGTTTGCCAGAGATACATACTGGGATAATTTAGATTTAAGGTTCAGTCTGTCACCTTCGCCTGTTACTAATTCTACTCTTCCTTCGCAGCTGTCAACTACCTCAAAAAACTTCTCAATATCTTTAATGTTAGATACTTTCATGTTCATTCTCCTTTCAACATGGAAACCATTATTCTCTCTATTCCTTGTGTTCGCGATAATTATAACGCAGATAAATTTCAAAAGCAATTATTTATATTTCACGAATTTTTCATATATTATCATGCTTACTCTGCAATATTGTCAAATAAATAACATACCCCTGACAATAATTCTCTCAGATATTTACATATATCCCGAAATCATCCCGAAAAATTAATATGTAAAAATCGCAACCCCATAAGCCGGCAACGGATATGCGAAGGAAAACTCTCTGTTATCACATTCCTGTTTCACTGCCTTAAATGTCTTTGGCTGCTCCAGAAGTCCATTCTCGTCCATGATCAGCTTGTACTGTTTTTTCTTCGGAACACCAACCCTGTAATCCGGACGGTCAACAGGTGTAAAGTTAACTATGTAAAGAATATTGTTTCTCTTTGTAGGAGACTTTCTCACAAAGCTGAAAATACTTCTGTCCCCGTCATTCGCATTGATCCACTCAAATCCTTCCGGATTATTATCACCGGCATAAAGTGCCGGATATTTCTTATAAATAGTCAGGAGATCATGCACATAATTCTGAAGTTCCTTGTGTGGCTCTTCATTCAGAAGGAACCAGTCAAGTTCTCTCTCCTCACTCCATTCACGAAGCTGTCCGAATTCCTGTCCCATGAACAGAAGCTTCTTACCCGGATGGCAGTTCATAAATGAATAGGCAGCCTTTAAATTCTTGAATTTGTCCGGTAATTCTCCCGGCATCTTCTCAAGCATGGAGCATTTCAGATGAACCACCTCATCATGAGAAAGAACTAATACATATCTCTCACTGTATGCATATGACATGGAGAAAGTCATCTTATTATGATTAAATTTACGGAAATACGGATCCAGCTTCATATATTCCAGGAAGTCATTCATCCATCCCATATTCCACTTCAGACTAAAACCAAGTCCGTCCTTCTCTGCATCCCCTGTAACCATCGGCCATGCAGTAGATTCCTCAGCGATCATCACAGTTCCATGATTCCTTCCAAGAACTACTGTATTCAGATGCTTAAAGAATTCAATAGCCTCCAGATTCTGATTTCCGCCATATTTATTTGCGATCCATTCTCCATCCTTCTTACCATAATCAAGATAAAGCATGGAAGCAACAGCATCCACACGAAGTCCGTCTACGTGGCACTCCTCCACCCAGTAAAGGGCATTTGCGATCAGGAAGTTCTTAACCTCCGGGCGTCCGTAATTATAAATCTTGGTACCCCAGTCCGGATGTTCTCCCTGTCTCGGATCAGCGTGCTCATACACTGCGGTTCCGTCAAAGTTCGCAAGACCATGGGCATCTTTCGGGAAATGTGCAGGTACCCAGTCAAGGATAACTCCAATCTTATTCTGATGTAAATAATCCACCATATACTTGAAATCCTGCGGCGTTCCATATCTGGAAGTCGGTGCATAATATCCGGTCACCTGATATCCCCAGGAACCGTCAAAAGGATGCTCTGCGATTCCCATAAGCTCTACATGGGTATATCCCATTTCCTTCACATAAGCTGCCAGGGCATGTGCGAATTCTCTATAGTTATAAAATCCTTTTTCATTTTCCTCTGACTGCGGATGCTTCTTCCATGAACCCGGATGAACCTCATAGATTGCCATAGGCTCTACCTGCTCATCAAACTTCTCTCTGTTCTTGATCCATGTGGCATCCTTCCATTTATAGTCTGTGA
>OGYV01002712.1_pt1 | contig 11073 bp, 10 predicted proteins | sample 1576651 | NCBI WGS metagenome assembly OGYV01 (sample SAMEA3541570, study PRJEB24748) | human gut metagenome | biome: human gut; feature: human-associated habitat; material: faeces | place: China | collected 2012
CCCATTTTTCCAATAGCTGTACGGCATGCGCCTGCGATAACTACTTTCTTTGACATAATATAAATCCTCCGTGATTTTTTTGATATGTTAACAGGTTTTATGTATAATTTCACCTGCTTGCTCACATACTCTCATAATACCATTTTTACTATTTCACCGCAAGAAAAAACAGATGACTTTTCTGTTACAATTTTGTAAAATTCCCACTTCTAGTAATAATATTATTAAGATTGTTATAATTTTAACAAATTATAATATCTTTGTCTAGTACAATATAAAAAAAAATGGCGAAAACCGCCATTTTTTTTATTTTATTAGTTATTTCATTACTTTTACTTAATTTTATACTTGTGTATAACCTGAAAAATCATTCTGATTAAAATTCTGGTTGTTATCCTGATTATATGTTGAATTATGTCTTTCTGCTCTAATCTGACATAATTTTACATAAAGTTCAACGTTAGTTAACTGAACATAAGGATTAACAAAGAATACTCCAGGTAAACCAAGTGCTAATGCACCTACAAAATTCCAAAGTATGAATGATAAGTCCAGTACAAATGCATTAAACTTATTTCCATCCATTAATTCCTTACTTATTGCAAAAGCTTCCTGTTTTGACATATTAGGATTCTCAGCCAATAAATATGGAATCATACTATATTCATACGCCTTGATAATTCCCGGTATTATAAACAACAGACTCCAAAGTGTTGTGTACAAACCCCTGCAAAACATAATCTTAGCTGTGTTAAAATATCCATTTCTAAATGAATTTAATAATTCTCCCATTGGTGGATTAGTTGTTCTGTTTAAGATATACCATCTGTAACATCCAACCTGTAAAGGTGCTACTAAGAAAATGGAAATTAAAAGGCCAACAACCATTCCTACTGCTACAGCAATTTCCAACATTGCCCATACTGATCCGGGTATATTCTTCAGTCGGTTGTAAATTCTAAGATATGTCTGATATTCTGAACCATACAATGAACTGTTTCCAATGTTCAATATTTCATCATTTGACCATTCATCATAACTTGAAACACCGGAAAAATCCTGATCAATTGACCAATCTGTTGACTGATTATTTGAAATTCTTCTTGTTATTGTGTTTGTTGCACCACCAAGAATAATTGTCAAAATAAGCGTTACTAAAACTGCCTTCCAATAGTTCCCGAAAAAAATCTTTTTAGCATTTGCTTTTAAATCTGCTCTATTCCACATACTCTATCCTATCTTTAATTATTTAATTTCGTAAATCCATCCTTCAGGAGCTTCAATTCTACCCATCTGAATTCCTGTTAATGTATCGTAAAGTTTCTTTGTTATAGGTCCCATTTCTTCCATTCCACTCGGGAAGCAAATTTCTTTGCCATGGTCATTAATCTTTCCTACTGGTGAGATTACTGCTGCTGTACCACAAAGGCCACATTCTGCGAAATCTTTAACTTCATCAAAGTAAACTTCTCTTTCTTCAACTTTAAGTCCTAAATAATGTTCTGCAACATACATTAATGAACGTCTTGTAATTGATGGAAGAATACTGTTTGACTTAGGTGTAACTACTGTATTATCTTTTGTAACAAAAATAAAGTTAGCTCCACCTGTTTCTTCTACCTTAGTTCTTGTTGCTGCATCTAAATACATATTTTCATCAAAACCTTCTGCGTGAGCTGTAACGATTGCATGTAAACTCATTGCATAGTTAAGACCTGCTTTAATATGACCTGTTCCGTGAGGTGCTGCTCTATCAAAATCACTTACCTTAATTGTGATAGGCTTAGCGCCACCCTTAAAGTAAGGTCCTACAGGTGTTGTAAATACTCTAAACTGATATTCTTCAGCCGGCTTTACACCTATAACTGATGAACTACCAAACATGTAAGGTCTAATATATAATGTAGCACCTGAACCATATGGTGGTACATAAGCTAAGTTAGCTTTTACTGTTTCTTCAATTGCTTTTACAAATCTATCCTGAGGGAAGACTGGCATTTCAAGTCTCTTAGCTGAATCTTCCATTCTCTTTGCATTTAAGTCGGGTCTGAACACTACTACACGTCCATCTTCTGTTGTGTAAGCTTTCATTCCTTCAAAACATGTCTGTGCATACTGTAATACACCTGCACATTCACTGATAACAACTGTTGCATCATCAGTTAACTGACCGTCATCCCATTTACCATCTTTAAAGTTAGACACAAATCTCTTATCTGTCTGAACATAACCAAAACCTATATTGGCCCAATCAATATTTTTCTTGTCCATAATTCTATCCTCCGTGTGATATTTTTTTAGCCAGCATATCGAATAATAGGCTTTTCGTCCTTCACTCGGTCGCTTTCTCTAATATACTACTATTCTTCCAGCTTCGCAAGTACTCCGCTGTCATTAAGAACCTTAAGTGTATTTTTATATTCGCTGTAAATATTTACACTTATCTCTGTTCCATTTCTATAATTATAGTTGTCTCCACTATCAGTATAGTTAAGATCTATACTATAATCATATTCGTCTTTTTTTATCTTTTTAACATTATTAAGGTCTTCAATAAGTGCCGCTACCAGTTTTTTGTTTAAATCTTTATCTGTACTGCTATATCCGCCGTTTTGCATATCCTTAATATAACAACCTGACAAATATTTAACCGGTATCTTTGTAATCATAGTCAAATCATTTACTACCAAATCCTTAACATTCTCTTCCTGACTAACCGGCACTTCACCTCTTCTATACTGTCTTGTGATTATTTTTCCGCTTTTAAGCTTATATTTGATAATTATCCCCATAGAACTAATTGTATACTCATATTCATCTTCATCCGAAACAGAACCATAATCATCATCAGACTGTCGTGTCAGTGCATAAAAACCATGGTGTTTTTTAGCCTTGCACTTGTTAATAATTTCTTTATGCAATTCAAGAGTCTTCTTAATTCTTTTCGCGTCGCCTTGATATGAATTAACAATATCTTTGCCGTTAATAATAAAATACTCTCTGTCTGCTTCCTTTACAATAACGCTCTCAACTTCTGACTCTTTAGGAATTGTAGTGTCATATCCAAGACCTCCGGTTGCAATAATCACTATAAAAATCCCTGTTGTAACAAAAATAACCAGACTTTCCACTAAGCTACTTTTAAACATTGACAATCCTCTGTGAAATGCCAAATGAAGTAAAATATTAGAAGCAAATATTCCAATAATAATTCCAACAATAAGCCACATATAAGATGCCAAAACACTGCTGTAAATATTTCCAAGCTGTGACATTATAAAGCCAATGGCAAGTCCACATGTAAAGCATGTTAAAAACTTTATAATTATTTCAACAATTGCGAATGCAAATCTGTTCTGAGCTGTTTCAGCTTTTCTCTTTTTGCACAAATGATAACAAACGATTGTGACAACTATTATAAATCCAATCCACCATATTGTATGTAATGCCAAACCGTTTCCAAAAGCAGATGTAAAGAATGCCATAATTGGACAAAGTAACGTATAAAGTGATGACGGCAGGTCTTTTTGTCCAACTCCCGGTAAAATTTCTCCTGGATAATAGCTACATAAAAATACGGCTATAGGATAGCACACGTTAATTGCCCCATAACAAATTATAACATCAATAGTTGTTCCACAACAAAGAGAGATGATTGCTATAAAACATATGTTGCCAATTAATACTAAGCACAATAAACCTATTGTTGAAGCTCCAGCTATAAAAGCTTTATGTTCAAACGATAAAATCATACCTATTAAACCAATAACTATAACAGGTATCAATGTTGAAAATATAACTGAGGCAAACCTTGAAAAGAACAATGTTCTTCTGCTTACCGGAAAGCTGCCAAATAAGTCAACACATCTCTTATTATGCATGTACGAAAATGCAATTAAGGATATTACAATTGAATATCCTATTGCAATTGCCGCAAACAAAGTGGACGGTATAAGCACTCCATAAGTCTGCATTCTGTCTACATAATAATTATACTTCCCATCTACAGGTATGCTGGTAATCATTATAAATATTTCTGCCAAAGGATAGGCTAGAAATAACAAAATCCAATATGCTATGGAAACTGAAAGATATTTTCTATTAGTCCATTTAAATAATGCTATTGCCTTAGATTTATTACTTAAGCTATTATTTTCCATATCCTGCGCCCTCCATTTCATTAATAAATACTTCCTCTAATGTGGAAGGCATAGTTTCTATAAACACAGGGTTTAAAGAATTAAGTTTTTCCATAATTTCGTCTATATCTCCTCGTGCCATTACGCTAAAGTAGTTTCCAACCTGACTTATAATCTGAACATTCATTTCTGTAAGTGTTTTTACACTTGGACTATTCTTAAAAGCCATCTGAATTTTATGTATTTTATTTTTAAGGCTATCTGTTTCCTCATTAGTCAAAAGTGAACCATCGTGCAACATTACAATTCGGTCACATATGTCATCAATCTCTCTTAAATTATGAGATGCAATAATACATGTCATATTTCTGTCTGTCACATCTTGAATAATAAGTGTCTTAAGCGTTTTTCTTATAAGTGGATCCAAACCGTCAAAAATTTCATCTAAGAACAAATATTTAGGTTTTGCTGCAAAAGCAAGAATAAGTGATGCCTGTCGCTGCATTCCTTTACTCATATTTATAATTTTCTTTTTTCTTTCAATTGGGAACATTTCACATAATTCTTCAAATCTCTGCTGGTCCCATGTGGAATAAATATTTTTCAATAATTTTCCCATATTCTCAACTGTGCTGTCGTTAAAGAAAAACGGATAATCCGCAATATAATAACAACGCTCTTTTATTTTATGATTATCGAATGCAGGCTCTCCATCTATTATAACCTGGCCCTCATCTGGTTCATAAACACCTGATAACGTCCTTAATAACGTACTCTTTCCACTTCCATTACTACCTGCCAATCCAAAAATTGTGCCTTCACTAATAGAACAATTCATTCTATTTAGGGCTACATTTGAATCAAATTTTTTAGTCAAATTCTTAATTTCTATCATTCTATGTCTACTCCCTCTATTATCTGTTCTATCATATTCACTATTTCTTCTTTTGTGACACCTTTTTTATACGCTTTCTTCAAAGCTATTTTCAGTTCCTGCCTTGTGGCAATTTTTTCAGCCTCATCCTGACACAACTTATCTGATACAAAACTTCCACGTCCAACTGTAGAATATATATACCCATCAGCTTCAAGCATCTTATATGCTTTCGACACTGTGTTAGGATTAATTCCAAGCTCTGTTGCCAAAACACGCACAGGTGGTAATTTTGTATTACTTTTTAACACTCCAAGAGATGCCAGTCTTACAACATCATCGTAAAGTTGCTGATATACCGGCGTTCTTGATTGAAAATTAACAGTAAGCATATTCTTTCCCCTTCACTATAATTGTACTACTACAACTAATACAATTATTATAGTATCTGCAACAGGAAAAAAAGTCAAGTGAATACTAATAGAAATTAGGACGCGTACCTCAAAAAACGAAGTTTTTTAAATATCGGAGCACATCTACCACAAATTCAATCATATATTGTACAAAATCAGTTGGATTTTAGATGTGTGTTCCCCGCAAATATGACTTTTGAAATTTTGCACAAAAATAAGGAGTACTACCAATTGGTCATACTCCTTATTTATTGCAAATCGCCCATAAAAGTTTGATAGCTATATGTTTGTCTTCAAACTTTTATGAGCGATTTTTTAATTTCTTAATTCTTTGAAGTTCTACTGCAACCTTTCTAGCAATTCGATTATTGTGTCAACACTGTAGAAGTTGTCTTCATTTCTATCGTCATATGGAATATCGATGTCGAAGTGGTCTTCAAGTCTTGCTATTAACTCCATTAATTGTTTTGATTCTAAAAATTCTGCTATGCTCATGTCTTCATCGTCCGGGTCTAACAGTGGATTGATGTCGCATAAAATTTCTACTATATCATTTCTCATAACTAACTCCTCCTGAAATACTTATTTAGAAATTTAATACTGTTCATACATAGGATAAAAATATAACTTTCATATCTGTTTTCTGTCAGGTTTGTTTTGTTTTATTTATATTAGTTTTCATCTGACTTTATATCTGATTATTCTGCCAACTTTTATCCTTGTATCATATTTACCATATTATGACCTACTGTTCAATATCTTTACACCATCTTTCTAAAAAAACTTCTTCCGTAACAATTTCCACACCTAATTGTTTGGCTTTTTTGTTTTTAGAAGATGCTGACATTGCATCATTGTTTATAAGATAATTAGTCTTAGCTGAAACTGAGCCTGTAACCTTTCCGCCATGCTTTTCAATATACGACTTTAGTTCATTACGGTTAGCAAAATGTTCCACTGAACCTGTTATTACAAAAGTCAAACCATCCATGTTCTGAGGAGTTGTATTTTCTTCCGGTTCTGCAATATTTACTTCTTTAAGAAGATTATCAAGTTTTTTGGTATTGTCTTCGTCTGCAAAATACTGACAGAACTTCTCTGCCATTATTTCACCTATACCATCTATTTCAATCAACTCTTCAACACTTGCATTTCTTATTTTTTCAATGTTATTGTTAAACGCCTTGCAAATAAGTTTGGCATTGGCTGAACCAATATTTGGAATACCCAAGCTATAAATCAACGCTGAAAGTTCAACATTTCTGGCTTTTTCCACTGAATCCATAAGATTATCATATGATTTCTGTCCAAATCCTGGTGTTGCAACTATTTCTTCATAATATCTGTCCAAATGGAAAATATCTGCAAATTCCTTAATGTAGCCCGCGTCAATAAACTTCTCCAAAGTTTCCTCTGATAATCCGTCAATGTTCATTCCGTTTCTTGACACAAACAAAGTAAACAACTTAACGTGTTTAGCCGGACACTGGCTGTTAGGGCAATAAAGTGTCTTTATTCCATTCTCTGCCTTCACTTCAGTTACATGACCACATACAGGGCATTCCTTAGGCAAATCATCTATTCCGCTCTTTGTTAGATTCTCTGAAATCTGTGGAATAATCATATTAGCCTTGTAAACTTTAATTCTGTCACCGGAGCCAAGTTCTAATTCTTCCATAATACTAATATTATGTACACTTGCCCTGCTTACTGTTGTTCCTTCAAGTTCAACCGGTTCAAAAACTGCTACAGGATTAATAAGTCCTGTTCGACTTGGACTCCATTCAATATATTTAAGCGTAGTTTCTGCCTGTTCATCTTCCCATTTAAAAGCAATTCCGTTTCGTGGAAACTTGGCTGTAGTTCCAAGTGACAAACCATATTCAATATCATCAAACATAAGAACCAATCCGTCAGAAGGATAATCGTAAGTCTGAATTTTTCCGGCAAAATATTTTACTGCATCCTCCATTGAATTTCTTGTTACAACCCTGTACTCAACAACTTGAAATCCCTGACTTTCCATCCATTTGTACTGTTGCTCAATTGAATTGCCAAAGTCCACATCATCTGCATTAATAAGTGCAAACGCTACAAAATTAACATTTCGCTCTGCCGTAACCTGACTATTTAACTGGCGCACTGAACCTGAGCACAAATTTCTAGGATTCTTGTACTTAGAATCTGCATCTTCAATCTCTCTGTTAATCTGTTCAAAGTCAGAATATTTAATTATTGCTTCCCCTCTAAGAGTAAGTCTGCCCTTATAAGGTATTGAAATCGGTATATTCTTAAATGTTTTGGCATTGTTTGTTATTACTTCTCCAACCAATCCGTTGCCACGTGTTACAGCCTTTACAAGTTCTCCATTTTCATAAGTAAGAACAACTGTCAAGCCGTCCATTTTCCAAGACAAAAGACACTTTCTGTCTCCTGCAAAATCTGCCAATGCTCCAACTTCTTTAGTCTTATCAAGGGAAAGCATAGGGCTGTTGTGTTGCTCCTTTGGCAACTGACTGACAACCTGATAACCTACGTTAACTGTAGGGCTGTTAGACAACACCATGCCTGTTTCTTTCTCTAAGCCAACCAATTCATCATACAACTTATCATATTCAAAGTTAGTCATTATCTCATTGGCTTCCTGATAATATGCCTTGTTAGCTTTATTCAATAATTCTACAAGATCTTTAATTCTTTCTGACTTATCCATTATATCCACCTAACCTAAAATTAATTTTCTATAATTTTATTCTTTAATCTTTTTGAACCTTTGTTAAAATCGATTAAAATTTCTCATTAATTCTTTTAATTCACTGTCGGTGACCTTTCTATATTGTCCCACAGGAAGATTACCCAATTCAATGTTCATTATTCTTATTCTTTTCAACTTTTGAACATTATATCCAAGCTCTCCGCACATTCTTCTAATCTGTCTATTTAAGCCCTGAGTTAAAATAATATTAAATGTATGTTTATTAACTTTTTTAACAACGCAAGGTCTTGTAACCTGGTCTAATATTTTTACTCCTTTGGACATTTGTTTGATAAACTCCTCTGTAATGGGTTTATCAACAGTTACAACATATTCCTTTTCATGATAATTGGAAGCTTTTAAAATGTTATTAACCAACGCCCCGTCATTGGTTAACAATATTAACCCTTGAGAATTCTTGTCCAATCTTCCAATAGGATAAATTCTCTTCTTATAGTTAATATAATCTACAATATTATCGGGATTATTTTTGTCAGTTGTACATTCTACTCCAACAGGCTTATTAAAAGCTATAACAATCTGTTCTTCTTCTCTTGAAACTTCTTTTCCATCAACAGTAACTTTGTCTAACAAAGTTACTTTCTGCCCCATCAAAGCAGTTTCGTTGTTTACCTTAACATGCCCTTCTTCTATTAATCTGTCAGCCTGTCTTCTTGAGCAAAAACCTGCATCACTTAAAAATTTATTTAATCTTATTTCTTCTGTATTACTTTTCTGTTCTTTTAATCTTTTATTATCCATATACATACCTTATTTTAGTATTTTTAACTTAAATTATTCTAAATAAATCCTTCTAAATTATACATCTTAATAATGATAAATGATACTAGAAACAACGTCAACAAAAATAAGATAAGAGAAGCTGTATATTAGCAAAAACCTTAACTAATATATAAAGCAATAAAACTTTAACTAAAACTAAAACAAATGAAACTTAAGCTACAAAATGCTAAAAAGAAGCTGCAACATTTTGTTACAGCTTCAGCTAACAAATTTATAGAACATGTACTCTCCCTCTAATAGTTTATAGTTTAATTTATTTCTAATACCCTTATTTATATTTTACATTCACACAAATACATATCTATAAATATTATTATTTATTTTTCAGCATGATTAATTATTCGTTTTTGCAATTAATTAGTTTTGGTAATTAATTTGCTTATTAATCAGCTTTATTTTCTTTCAAGGTTTGTTTCTGATTTACTAATTTTCTCTTCTAGGCAAAACAGTTTTCTTTTTTTGAAACTACTAATTTAGTAATTACATAAGTTAAGCCACCAACAATAACACCTACTAATAAAATCACACCTACTAGCATCCAGTTTGTATTTGCGATAAGTGTTATCTTAAATCCGTCTTCTGTCTGGATTTGTCTAAATATAATTAGGAAGTCAACAATTATTGCTATACCACATACTAATACGCCATTTAAAACAGCCATAATGTTCTTTGACTTTTCTCTTGTTACAGGTTTTGCTGCTCTTAAATCAATTGAATTTGAAACAAGCGCCATAACATATACTGTAACTACAGTTTCAGGAATCATGTATGCTCCATTGTATACTAAAGAATATAATGCTCCATCAGCTGTTGGAATTGATACACCTGCCCATACTGTACAACCAGTAATAAAATGACATAAATATCTTAATAAGCAAACAATCAATGTTCCCAAAACCAAAGCTCCTGTCTGATGTTTGTTTTTCTTAACAACACCAAGTAAACCAAGCACTGTAAAAGCAACAATATAGTCTAAAAGTATTATGGCAATCATAGCTGTTGTTGATGTAGCGTAAGAAACATTTGACAAGCCTGTTAATAATTGCAAAATACTATATGCAAAACTTGTAATAAGTCCCCATTTCAATCCATGTCTGTAACCTGCAATTATGATAGGTAACATACTTGCCGCTGTTACTGCTCCACCGTATGGCATGTCAATAATCTTAATAAAGCTTAACACAAAAGCCATTGCAATCAATACTGAACATTCTACCAATATTCCTGTTTTCTTTGTTTTTTCCATAAAAAAAGTCCTCCTTAGAATATAATATCACCAGAGAACCTATACATAACTAACTAAATGCTTCCTTACGATGGTACTAACCATATCAAGTAGTGAGGGTCGATATACATCTCTCAGCCATCCGGCACCCCTAGCGACATATTTTTCATTAATTATTCTATATGCTTTAACATTTTTTGTCAAGTTGGCAAAGTATTGTATTCCTATCTGCTTAGTCTAATATACAATCAAAAGACTTCCTTTTTCTACTGATATAACAGGCTTATCATTTATAAACTGATTGCTTACTCCTAAAGGTCTGCTCTCCTCAAGTTTATAGTTTTCTATATTATACAATGCATTTTTTATTGTAACATTATGAGCAGTTCCATTTATTGCAAAAACCGAAAATATATTTTTTTCTTTTCCTGTTATTGAAATCGAACCATCTGAAACAACTGTATATGTGTTATTACCATCAACCATCTTAATGTTGGCTCCTAATTGTGATGCGTATAAAAGTGTTTGTATATTGGCAAAAGTATGGTCTATCCTTCCACCGGTTCCTCCGAAAATCACAATGTTATTAAAGCCTTTGTGCAATGCTGTCTTAACACAAATCATCATATCTGTTTCGTTTTTCATTACTTTGTGCTTTTCTACATTGTCACCAACAGGAACATATCCTAAAGAGTCAAAATCACCTATTACCAAATCAGGTTCTATTCCAAGTTGGTGTATATTCTCAAAACCGCCATCTGCCGCTATTACAAAATCATTTTCTTTTTTAGTAAAATTGGTACCGGAGTTATCTCCGGCACCAACTATATAACATCCGTTGTCCATTTATTTGACCTACTAAT
>OGYV01002715.1_pt1 | contig 11071 bp, 9 predicted proteins | sample 1576651 | NCBI WGS metagenome assembly OGYV01 (sample SAMEA3541570, study PRJEB24748) | human gut metagenome | biome: human gut; feature: human-associated habitat; material: faeces | place: China | collected 2012
ATAGGTGGAACAATGGGTGTTGGCAAAACTACCACATGCCAAGTTTTAAAAACAAAATTAGATAAAAGTGTATTTTTAGATGGTGATTGGTGTTGGGATATGCATCCTTTTGTTGTAAATAAAGAAACAAAGAAGCTTGTTTTAAACAATATCTGTACTTTATTGAACAATGATATAAAATGTAATACTTTTGAAAATATTATTTTTTGTTGGGTAATGCATGAACAAAGTATAATTGATGATATACTTTCACGTCTTGATTTAAATGACGTAAAAGTAATAGCGATTTCTTTAGTTTGTCAAAAAGAAGCTTTAGAAAAACGTATTCAAAAAGATATTGATCAAGGAATTAGAAAGAGCGATGTTTTAAAAAGAAGTATCGAAAGAATGGAAATGTATCAAAAATTAGATACTTATAAAATAGATGTTTCTTATAAAACAGTAGAGGAAGTTGTTAATGAAATTATGAAAGTAGGGGTGAAAAATGATTAGACATATTTTATTTTGGAATTATACAGACGAAGTTAAAGAAAAGCATCAAGAAAAAGAAACGTTAATAAAGCTAAAAGAATCTGTTGAAACATTAAAAGATATAGAAGGTTTATTATGTGTGGAAATGGAAGAAAACTTATCATCAGGTTATGATCTTGTTTTTTATAGTGAATTTGAAAATCAAGAAGCTTTAAAGGATTTTCAAATTCACCCATTGCATGAAGCTCATAAAAAACGTTGTAAAGATTTAGTTTGTAAGCGTTTATGTGGGGATATTGAAAGGAAATAGGTTTAAAATGAAAAAAAGCTATAAGGGGTACATTGTTTGGATGATTTTATTTTGTGTTGGCATGGTATTGATGATGATTGTTGATTTGAAAAATCTTAAACTATTTAGCTTGATTTTAGGTAATTATATGCTTATGATGATAACCTTGCTTACAGGAATGATTTATAAAAATGAATGTATTTATTGGTATTCAGGAGTTTCTTATCAAGAAGCAATTGAGGCAACAAGTATGTCAAGAAAAAAGTATGCTTATAAACATTTTATACGTTTTTTTATAACATGTTTATTGTATTTATTTTATTCAATAATAGCTTATTTTTTATCATTTTCATTTGGAATGAATATGACAATTTGTTGTTTGTTAATTATGGTGTGTGCCCTAAGCACGACATCTATTAAGTTATAAAGGAGTTTTTATGAGTTTTATTACAACGTATACAAAAAAATATTTTGATCCATTAAATGTAGATGAAAGTTTATTAGATATTAAAGATATTGCTCATGCGCTTTCTTTAATATGTCGAGGAAATGGACATGTTCAATATTTTTATTCCGTAGCTCAACATAGTCTTGCTTGTGCTAAGGAAGCAAAGACAAGAGGGTATAGTAAAGAAGTTATTTTAGGATGTTTGTTGCATGATGGAAGTGAAGTTTATTTAAGTGATGTTACAAGACCAATAAAAAAAGAACTTACTTATTATTTAGAAGTGGAAGATGTTTTACAAAATGTTATTTGGAAACATTTTATTCAAAGAGATTTAACAAAAGAAGAAATTAAATTAGTTTTTGAAATTGATGATGAAATGTTATCTTTGGAATTAAAAGAATTATTAAATGATGAAATCAATCAAGATTATTTAAAGTTGCAAAGAAAAGTTGATTTAAGTTTTGTAGCTTTTGAAATAGTTGAAAATGAATTTATAGAATTTTACAAAGAGATGATGGAAATTTAAAATCGTCTTTTTCTTTACCCTTTTCTTATTTCTGTGCTAAAATTTGAGTATATATTTTTAAGGGGGACTCTTATATGGAACATGTTACATTTGATGAATTTTTTGATTTTGTAAAGAATGAAGATGCCAATTGGTATATTCCTGGCCTAAAAGAATATTTTGAAGGTTTGAATCAAGATGAAATCTATATACAAGACAATTTTTTGGGAAAGCTTGTTTATCAATTTAATAAATTTGAAAATAATTTAAAGGAAGCTGTTTTTGATAAGTTTATCTGTTATAGAAAAATGACAGATGAAAAAGAAATAAGCATGCTTAAAAACAGTGCTAATGAAATAGCTAATGTTGATTTAAAAAGTGCTTATTCTTACAATGAACTTTTTAATAATGTTTTTCATAACAAATTATTAGAGGATATCAATAAATATGATAATTGTGGGAATATTGGTCCTGATTTTGAAATAGAATTAGGGTTTAATGAAATATATGATGAAAATACTTTTAACCTTGGCTCTTTAGATATTAAAGGAAGTGTTTCATTTAACTCACATAAAAGTGGAAAAGTTTTTGATTTTCCATTTACCATGACCATTGGTTTAGATTCATATTATTTTGAAAAAGATGGGGATATCTATAAGATATATAAATTTAGGGAGTTCTATGCTTTTTCTAAAATTTATGGTACAGAAGATACAATTCATTATAGATATAGAAAAAATGATTTTCCATTAGAAAAATATGGTACATATGGTGTACATGTTGATAGTGGTATTCCTTTTGCCAGTGATAAGTATTCAATTTATATGTTTAGAAATGACTATGCCCCATTTAAATATGCTTTCCAATATGACTGTCTAACTCATTTAGTTAAATCTGAACTTGGGAAAGAGCTTTTAGAAAATGGTGCTAAAGAAGATTTATTAAGAATTCTATACAATAGGATAGCTTATGCTGTTGATGAAAGCCTTATGCCAGAATATGATTAAGATACCGATTTTTGGTATCTTTTTTTACCAGTATTTTTTCAATAATAGTTTTATTCTTTGCTTTTATGATAAGTTTTATCTACAAGTTGGCAAAAGAAATGAATGATAAAATGTTATCTTTGAGATTAAATCAATCATTTTTTAAGGTTACAAAGAAAAGGTGATTTAAGTTTAGAATGTCTGAAAAAAGGGAAGACTAGTGAACTACAAGTTCAATGACAGCTTTCTTTTTTTGTTTTACAATAATGTTGGTGATAAAAATGGATAAAAAATTAATAGACCCTTTAAAACTAGGACTGAATTTAAAAAAATACATTAAGAAAATAGGATATAAAGTCAAAGATATCCAAAATTATTTATGTTTAGAATGTCCTCAACCAATTTATCGTTGGTTTAAAGGAAGTACATATCCTTCAATTCATCATTTATATGCATTAAGTTGTTTGTTTGGGGTAAGTATGAATGAATTGATTGAAGAAAGTGATGAAAGAAAGGAATGGGGAAATCATATTTATCAAATAAAAGAGGGAAAACTAATCTTAGAAAAGCAAGAAATTTTGTAAGCATATTTCTTGCTTATTTTATAATATTCAAGTACGATATAGATACCCTATAGGGGTGGGAGGTGTAGTAATGAAAAAGAAATATGATGTCATTGGGATGACATGTAGTGCATGTTCAGCTCATGTAGATAAAGCAGTAAGAGGGTTGGATGGTGTTGATGATGTTAATGTCAATTTATTACAAAACTCAATGACTGTTGAATTTAATGAAAATAAAATAAATGAAAATCAGATTTTTGAAGCGGTTGATAAAGCGGGTTATAAAGCTCAAAATATTGGTGAAAAACAGGTTTCAAATGTTCAAGAAGATGAAAATGAACATAAAAAGAAGAATTTGATTTTATCATTTATTTTCTTGATTCCTTTATTTTATATCAGTATGGGACATATGATGAATTGGCCTTTACCAAGTATTCTCTTAGGTCATGAAAATATGATGATCTTTGTTTTAGTTCAATTATGTTTAGTTGTTCCTATTATGTTTATTAATAGAGGATATTATATTCGAGGCTTTAAAACTTTATTCAATCGTAGTCCAAATATGGATTCTTTGATTGCCTTAGGTTCTTCAGCTGCTTTTATTTATAGTTTATATGCTACTTTTATGATGGCTTATTATCTAGGAAGAATGGACATGGATATGACCCATCATTATATGATGCAACTTTACTTTGAATCGGCAGGAATGATTTTAACATTAATTTCTTTAGGTAAATATTTAGAATCACGTTCTAAACAAAAGACTTCAGAAGCGATTGAAAAATTGATGAAGTTGATGCCTTCAACAGCTCTTGTTTTAAAAGAAGGAAAAGAAGTTGAAGTGGCCATTGAAGATGTTCAAATGGGTGATGTTGTGATTGTTAAACCAGGTAACAATATTCCTTTGGATGGAAAAATCATTCAAGGACATGGTTCAATCAATGAAGCGATGATTACTGGAGAAAGCTTACCGGTCGATAAAACAGTAGGAGATCAGGTGATAGGTTCAACAAGTAATTTAGATGGTTATATGCAAGTAGAAGTATCGCATACTTCAAATGATACAACTCTTTCTAAAATCATTCGTTTAGTAGAAGAAGCAGGGGCTTCAAAAGCACCGATTGCTAAATTGGCAGATCAAATCAGTGGGATCTTTGTACCAGCAGTGATTACGATTGCTTTAATTACTTTTATATTATGGCTTACACTTGGAAATAAAGATTTCCATTTTGCTTTAAATTGTGCAATTTCTGTTCTTGTTATTTCTTGTCCATGTGCTTTAGGACTTGCAACACCAACAGCGATCATGGTTGGAACAGGAAAAGGGGCTAATTTAGGTATTTTAGTAAAATCAGCTCAACATTTAGAACAGCTTTCTAAATGTGATACAATTGTTTTAGATAAAACAGGGACACTTACAGAAGGTAAACCTCAAGTGACTGAAGTTTATCCAATAAATATAGGTGAAAATGATTTATTGAAATATGCAGGTTCAATTGAACAATATTCTAAGCATCCTTTAGCTAAAGCAATTTATACTTATGTAAGTGATCAAGGTTTATCAATTAATACTTTAGATCATTTTGAAATGAAACAAGGATTAGGTCTTGTAGGTTCTTTCAATGGAGAAGTTCTTTTATCGGGAAATAAAAGATTGATGGAAGAATATGATGTTGATTTATCTTCGATTGATGATTTATATAAAGAATTATCGTCGAAAGGAAAGACCCCATTATTTTATAGTTATGCTGGTAAACTGATCGGTTTAATTGTTGTAAGTGATGTCTTAAAACAAACAAGTAAACATGCTATTGATTGTTTAAAAGATATGCACATGAATATCTATATGTTAACTGGGGATAATCAATTAACTGCCAATGCAATAGCAAGCGAATTAGGAATTGAAGCGATTGGGGAAGTTTTACCACAAGATAAAGAAAAACATGTCAGAGAATTACAAGAAAAAGGACATCGTGTAATCATGGTAGGTGATGGTATTAACGATGCACCTGCTCTTGTAAGAAGTGATGTTGGTATCGCAATGACTTCTGGTATTGATATTGCGATTGAATCAGCAGATATTGTATTAATGAAAAATGATTTACAAGATGTTGTTGTTGCTTATGAACTTTCAAAAGCAACGATTAAAAATATTAAAGAAAACTTATTCTGGGCATTTTTCTATAATGTAATAGGAATTCCTATCGCTGCCGGTGTTTTCTATCCATTCTTTGGTTTATTATTAGATCCAATGTTTGGGGCAGCAGCGATGTCGTTAAGTTCTGTCTTTGTAGTTTCAAATGCTTTAAGACTTAGATTCTTTAAACCACAACATCAAATAATTCAAATAAAGGAAAATAGGAAAAAGGAAGAAAAGAAAATGAAAAAGGTATTAGTAGAAGGAATGATGTGTCAACATTGTAAGGCACACGTAGAAAAAGCGTTAAATGAAATTGATGGTGTTCATGCAACAGTTGATTTAGAAAACAATTGTGCTTTTGTAGAAGGTGAAGTGGATGAAGCATCATTAAAACAAGCAATTGAAGAAGCTGGATATACTTATAAAGGAATTGAATAAGTATGATGGCTGATAAAAAACAGATCACAAGACTTTTAAAAACAGCAAGAGGACAAATAGATGGTATTTTAAAAATGGTAGAAGAAGATCGCTATTGTATTGATATTTCTCATCAAATCATGGCAAGTGAAGCTATTTTAAAAAGAGCTAATAAAGAAGTCTTAAAAGCCCACATGACCCATTGTGTTCATGATGCTGTAAATAGTGAAGATTGTGATCAAAAAATAGAAGAAATGATTAAAGTCTTAGATAATTTATTGAAATAAGAAATCTTGAAAAAGGTTTCTTTTTTTATGTAAAAAAGCATAATACCGTCTTATATAAGCCGGTATTATATCTTTTGATATTGTAAACTACAAGTATAAAGTAATGGGGTTGCTATTAAAGGAAGTAATTTTAAAGATAATAAAAGTTGTATTAAATATTTTAATGCTTGTTTGTTTGATAAAATCAATTAAAGTGAAAGAGAGTCTAAATAAAACAATCACTTAAAATAACACAACTGTTTTGTTACCTTATAAATAATGTTAGAAAATGTAAGAATTATTAAAAATATCCATTGTTTGTATCGAATAGAAAAATAAAAGTGTATAATTAAACTAATAAGTAGTTAGGAGGAAAAATCATGAGTAGATATGTATTAGGATTAGATATTGGAATTACTTCTGTAGGGTATGGTGTAATAGATGTTGATAATGATTTATTTGTGGATTATGGGGTAAGACTTTTTAAAGAAGGAACTGCTGCAGAAAATGAAACACGAAGAACTAAAAGAGGATCTAGACGTCTAAAAAGAAGAAAATCAAATCGTTTAAATGATATGAAAAATCTTTTAAAGAAAAATGATCTTTATTTTGATAATTATCGAAACTACAATCCATATGAAATGAGAGTTAAAGGGTTAAACGAAAAACTATCTTCTAAAGAACTGTGTACTGCCATTATGCACATAACAAAATCAAGAGGAACAACTTTAGAAGTACTTGCTGATGAAAGTCAAGATGATGAAGGAACAAAAGCAACGCTTTCAAAAAATGCAAAAGAATTAAGCAATGGAAAATATATTTGTGAAGTTCAATTGGATAGATTAAATAAGGATCATAAAGTAAGAGGAACGGAAAATAATTTTAAAACAGAAGATTATGTAAAAGAACTCAAAGAAATATTAAAACATCAAGATTTAAATGAAGAATTATGTAATCAAATTATTGAAATAGTTTCAAGAAGAAGACGTTATGATCAAGGTCCAGGTAGTGAAAAATCACCTACTCCTTATGGAAGTTATCGTCTGGTAGATGGTGTTTTAAAACATGTTAATTTAATTGATGAAATGCGGGGAAGATGCAGTGTTTATCCAAATGAATTTAGAGCACCAAAACAATCCTATACAGCTGAGTTATTTAATTTATTGAATGATTTAAATAATCTAACGATTAAAGGTGAAAAAATAACAGTTGAAGAAAAGAAAAAGGTTATCGCAGTTGTTAATGAAAAAGGAAATATTACAGTTAAACAATTACTTAAATTATTAGATGCTCAAGAAGATGAAGTTACAGGATTTAGAATTGATAAAAATGATAAACCATTAATTACAGAATTTAAGGGTTATAGTAAAGTTTTAAAAGTCTTTAAAAAATATAACCAACAAGAATTACTAGAAGATAAATTGATTGTTGATCAAGTTATTGACATATGTACAAAATCAAAAGGTATTGATGAAAGAAAAAAAGATATTAAAGAATTATATCCTGAATTTGATAATGAGTTAATTGAAGAATTAGCTTCAATTAAAGGTGTTTCTGCTTATCATTCATTATCTTTTAAAGCAATGCATATAATCAATAAAGAAATGCTTACAACAGAAATGAATCAAATACAAGTTCTTCATGAAATAGAAATGTTTGATAAAAATAGAAAATCATTAAAGGGTAAGAAAAATATTGAACCTGATGAAGAAGCTATTCTATCTCCAGTTGCTAAAAGAGCACATCGAGAAACATTTAAAGTTATTAATGCGTTAAGAAAAAAATATGGTGAATTTGATAGTATTGTCATTGAAATGACTAGAGATAAAAATACCAGGGAACAAACAAAACGTATAAATGATAATCAAAAAAGATTTGAAAATATTAATAAAGAAGTAGACGATATTATTAAAAATGCAGGCATTGATCCAGAAGAAGTTAATGGAAAAACTAAAACTAAGGTACGTCTTTATTTACAACAAGATTGTAAGACAGCCTATACGCAACAAGATATTGATTTACATACATTGATTTTTGATGATAAAGCATATGAAATCGATCATATTATTCCAATATCTGTTTCATTAGACGATTCACTTTCAAATAAGATACTAGCATCTCGTTTAGAAAACCAACAAAAAGGTAATCTAACACCAATGATGGCTTATTTAAAGGGAAAATTTACGGGTGGTAATTTAGAAAAATATAAATTATTTGTAAGTAGTAATAAAAATTTTAATGGCAAAAAAAGAAATAATTTACTTACTGAACAAGATATTACCAAGGAAGATGTAGCAAGAAAGTTTATTAATCGTAATTTAGTAGATACAAGCTATGCTTGTCGTACAGTATTAAATACTTTGCAACGCTATTTTAAAGATAATGAAATAGATACAAAAGTTCATACTATTAGAGGACAATCAACCAATATTTTTAGAAAACGAATAAATTTACAAAAAGATAGAGAGCAAGATTATTTTCATCATGCAATCGATGCATTGATTGTTGCTTCGTTAAAGAAAATGAATATTGTCAATTCATATTTAATGCATTACAACTATAGTGATTTATATGATGAGGAAACAGGGGAAGTGTTTGATGTTTTACCTGATAAACAATTTATTGATCAAAGATATATTTCATTTATCTCTGATTTAAAAAATATTTATCAAGAATCGAATCAATATAACTTAGGTTATATTACCCAAGAACAAATGCATTATCCACTTATCAAGGTATCTCATAAAATAGATACAAAACCAAATAGGCAAATTGCGGATGAAACAATATATAGTACAAGAAATATTGAAGGACAAGATATGCTAGTTGAAAAAATAAAAAATATCTATGATCCTAAAGAAAAGAAAGCAATTGAACTTGTTAATAATATTATTAATGATGATACTGATAAGTATATTATGAAACATAAAGATCCTCAAACTTTTGAAAAAATAAAAGAAGTGGTATTAAATCATTTTAATGATTATAAAGATTCAAAAGAATATTATGTAATTGACAAAAAAGGTAAGTATTCTTTAAAAGAAGAAAGTCCTTTAACATCATATTATAATGAAAATGGAGCTATTACTAAATATTCTAAGAAAAATAATGGACCAGCAATTACATCAATGAAATTCTACTCTGAAAAACTAGGGAATCATTTAGCAATTACAGGTAATTATAATACAAATAATAAAAAGGTAATTTTAAAACAAATAAGCCCATATAGAACAGACTTTTATGTATCTCCTGAAGGAAAATATAAATTTGTTACAGTTAGATATAAAGATGTTTTTTATAAAGAAACAATTCATAAATTTGTCATAGATGAAAATTGGTATCATGAAGAAAAAATTAAAAAAGGAATTCTAGAAGATTGGAAATTTGTATGTTCAATGCATCGAGATGAACTTATTGGACTTATCAAACCTGAAGGTAAAAAGTTTGTTTATGATGCTTCAATTGATGGTGGTCAAACACAATATCATGATGGTAAACATTATGAAATCTTGAAGTTTACAGCAACGAATGATGAAAAGAAAGGAACTTTTGAAGTAAAACCGATTAACACTAACTGCTCAAAACGATTAATGCCATCTGTAGGACCTTTTATTAAAATTCAAAAATTTGCTACGGATGTTTTAGGAAATATATATGAAGTTAAAGATAATAGATTGAAATTAGAGTTCGATTAGTCTATAATATAGGTGGTTGTATTCTAGCAAAAATTTATATGACCTAACAAAACAAGGGTTTATCCCGGACTCGGCTCTTCGGAGCCTTTTTCTTTTATAAAAAATGAGTCATAGGATCATATATATTGAAAAATGTGAATGTTTGAAATTATATTTAGATAATATTAAGATTATTTACAATGATAATGATATTCTACTACAAGTTTCAGACATTCAAATATTAGTTATAGATAATTACAAATCAAGTTTAAGTATACCCTTAATTAATAAATTAATAGAAAATAATGTATGTACAGTTATATGTGGAATAGATCATATTCCTAAAAGTTACATACTTCCAATGAATGGTCATTTTTCACAAAGTGGAAATATTAATAAACAAATAGAATGGGATAATAATAGAAAACAAATCATGCATCAAAAAATAGCAAGGGCTAAAATACATAATCAAGCAGAAATATTAAAAGTAAATAATAAAAGTCAAGATGTAATAAATAAACTATATCAATTTGAAAATGAGGTTCAAATTGATGATGTTACAAATAGAGAAGGTCTAGCTGCAAAAATGTATTTTAGAGAATTATTTGGTGATGATTTTATACGATTTGATGAAGATGTAATCAATGCTGGATTAAATTATGGATATAGTATCTTTAGATCATTAATATCTTCTATTATTGTAGCTAAAGGTTATTTACCTAATTTAGGTATTTTTCATCGAGGCAAACAAAATATGTTTAATTTAAGTGATGATGTAATAGAAGTATTCAGACCAATTGTAGATCATTATGTTTATAATAATATGATGGAAGATATTTTATTTAAACAAGAACATAGAGAAGCGTTAATACAACTTACAGCTAAGAAAATAGAAATCGATGGAAGAAAACAAACGGTTAATAATGCTATTTATGTTTATTTAGAAAGTATTTTAAAAGAATTAGAAACAAGTAAAGATGTCTATTTATTTCCTAAACCAATTTTATATGATTTATGAATTTATGAGATTGGTATTATTTTTTGACCTCCCCATGAAAACAAAAAAAGAAGTAAAAATATATACACATTTTAGAAAATATCTTATAAAGAATGGATATATGATGATGCAGTTTTCTGTTTATTGTAAGATTTTTCCAAATAGAGAAGCTGCTGTTAAACATGTAAATATATTAAAAAAGAATGTTCCTAAAGAAGGACAAATTAGATTGTTATTGGTTACAGAAAAGCAATATTCTAAAATAGAAATTATTGTTGGTGGGGTCTCTAATCAAGAAAAAACAGTAAATGCAGA
>OGYV01002719.1_pt1 | contig 11057 bp, 5 predicted proteins | sample 1576651 | NCBI WGS metagenome assembly OGYV01 (sample SAMEA3541570, study PRJEB24748) | human gut metagenome | biome: human gut; feature: human-associated habitat; material: faeces | place: China | collected 2012
TGTCATATGACAGCCAAAAATACTCCAATGATTTGTAACTGTTTTTTACAAGCCAGCCACCCTTTTGGGTAGCACCATTTGGCACAAATTTGTCTGATGGGATATTGTCATCCCAGCCAATGATTGTGCATGCATGTGGAGAAATTGTACTGCCCTGTTCATTCTTTGGATTGTAGTATAATGTTTCTCTTGCATTGTTGTACTGAAATGTTACTGCCCCATATTTTGCTATGGCTTTTTTTATTGACCTAATGTATTCTTCCGGATTTGATTTGTTTTCAGGTATATAAATTGCATTTTCAAATCTATATGATGGATTTTCATATGGGTTTGTGGTAACCACATTACCCGATACCGGTGCCCACCACATTGAATATAACTTGGCAATTTTTAGTGGGTCTCCTGACTGCATCAAATAATTTACTGATTGCCAGTCTCCATCTGTATTTCCCAATGGATCGCTTTCTCTCTTAAAAACTCTATAAGCTGCCGCCATCGGATTTAATGATAATGTATCTTTTGTTACTGTAGGATCAATTCCACTTTTCAAAATGGATGATTCTGCTGCTGCAATGCTTGAATATGCCCAACACAAATTGGTATCTCCCTGATCTTTTACAGGTGTTACTATGCCATCGTCCCTTCCATCATATTTTTCCCTGTCTGATATCTCTTTAGTTTCAGTCTGTTGTTCTTCAAAATCACCTTCTATTTTAAATGTTAATTGATTATCAGTTATGTTTGTGACTTCAACATGCATATCATCGGTTATTTCCAAGCTCTGATTCAGTTTTAATGGTGCGTCAGATTTTGTTGCATATGTGCCACCTAATGTTTCATAATTCCACTTTCCTGCAACGCATCCCATATTGTTTGGGAATTTTGTGTCTTTGTCCACCAAATAACAAACAAGTCCTGAACCAATTGTCAATCCTTTTAGCTTCGTTCCATCTGTTTTATACAATTCTTTTGACTGACAATCATACTTATTACCACCTGTGCCAAAATTTCTATATTCTAAGTACAGTGTTTTATTGGTTCCTTTTAAATTTAATTTGTATCCGACTATCTGTGAATCTCCTCTAGTCGATGCTTCCTTTAAGGTATACTGTCCATTTTGATAAATTGTTTTAACATTGTCAGATGTAAGCCACCCCTTTGCTTCTCTTTCTTTTACAGATATAAACTGTGGCACAGGTGACATATGCTTTGCCATTGCAGACATATAATATACCGGCGAACTATTTGAACTATTGTACAAGTCCTTAAATCCTAAAATGTGCCCCATTTCATGAGTTGCCACTGCCATAGGCAAAATCACGTTTTCCCGATTATCCTTGTATAAATAATTATAGGAATTTGTCACCTGTACATAGTTTTTACTTGTAATTGTTTTTCCATCTGCATTTATTTTTACGTAATCTGCATAATCCTTATAATTCCACAAAGGTGAGGACCAACCCACAGAGATACTCTGAGTTGTATTTTTATAAATAATGGTGATTGCATCGATTACCCCATCATTGTTTTTATCAAGTTCAGAAAAGTTGTACTTTTTTGTACCATCATAATTTGTAATCACATTGCCCGCTGATATAGCTCTGTTTATAGATTCAGACCAGTCTGTTTTTAATTCGTACATACGCTCTGCTCTCTCTCCGTTGTCCCTGTAACCTTCAGGATTCTCTTCACTATACTCTGCATAGTATCCTCTTGGATGAGATAACTGCACTGAACCACCTTTATTAAACAAATACACGCTATTTATCTTAAGACTTCCCCTTGACGTAATTTCATAATAATCCGAAACATTAAAATATGCACTGTTATAAGTATTATCTGTAATTTTTCTAACAGATTCCCCATTATAAGAATTATCTATAAATTCATCTTCATCTAAAAATCTTGCAAATACTATAAGATTTGTAAAATTACTTTCTTTTGTTTTATTTTCTGTATTTTCATTCGTATCATCAGCAAAAGTTGCGCCACTAAAAAGCATTGTCATAACCGTAACAAACACCATGATTATACTAAACCCTTTTTTCATAAAATCTCCTTTTCATCATTTATTCTTTTAAACCTTAATTATATATTCATTATAGCATTTACCAGATTAACTTTGTGTTCTAATTTTTTAAAAACTCCAATCCTCTTGCTGGTAAATCTTTTTTGCAATCAGTAGCAAATATATGACCTGCACTTATATAGGTTGCTCCTAGTTTTTGTGCTTCAATCGCCTCTTCCACAGAATGAACTGAAGTTCCTATTGTTTTAAATTTTGAAAGTTTCCAGACAGTTGTCATCTTTTAAATATGTTTTTTCATACATACTCTTTGGTAAAATCTCTTCGTTCAATTCAACAACTATACGTGCAGGAACATACCCTTTTTCATCTAAATAATCTTTTACTGTTATCTTTTCTGTTATCTTATAACTCTTACCATTTACTTCCATTGCTCTCCTCCTTTTCTTATTACATAATAGAATGTCGCTTGGGACATTCTACGCACCGAGTGCGCGTTGCTACGCAACTATTTTCTTCTCGCACGAGTGTGCATCCCTAGTGGAACGTTATTATGTAATAAGAAGTTCTAAAGGAGTTTGTTACTACATAAAAAAAGCCCATGGAATTCTATTTTTGAGGAACCCCTCTATAAATCCAATGGGCTTTTTAATGTTTTATTTTTTTATGTTTTACTTTCAAAAAAGTTATTATAACTTTATGTATTTTGCAGACATATATCCTACTACATCTTTCTTCTTATCTTTAATTCGAACTTTGTACCAGCCTTTTGAAGTATTTCCTATAATAGTTACCTTTGTTCCACTCTTGTAAGATGAAATAATTGGATATTTCTTTCCTGCTCCTGAACGTACTCTAAGTTTGCCTTTTTTAGTTATTACTGTTCCTTTGAAAACTATTGATGTTGACTTAACGTAACCTAATTTTCCGTTGTACTTAATTAAGTACCAACTCTTTTTAATGTCAACGATAGTAACTTTTTTACCTGGAACTAAGTTACTAACAACCTTTGATGATGTACTCTTTTTCTTATACATCTTGTCCTGCACACTTACTTTAGCAGCTTTTTGCATCTTATATGGAAGTTTAGCAATAACCTTCTGGGCTACTAAAATCTTTCCACATACTTTACACTTCTTACCGCTTGTTAAGCCTGTTCTCTCTGTTGTGGCTTTTACTGCTCGAAGTTTAACTACTGTGTGGCCTTTGGCTTTTACTATCTGCTGCTTCTTAATAACGTATCCACATACTGAACATTTAGTTCCTGCTGTTAATCCACTCTTTGTACATGTGGCTTTTACTGCAGGAATGGCAACTGCCTTATGTTTCTCCACAGTTTTTACAATCTTTTCTTTACAGTCCTCATATACACAATTGTGCCAATGAGTATCTGCATCAAAATCCCACTTTGTGTCATTTACATGAATACATTTAACTACTGAAACTGCGCCATCATTTGCTTTCAAAGTTATGTCTTCGCTGTCAACATTAATTGCCTGTGTAACATTGACTCCGATAATATATGGTTTAAATTCTGCTGCCTCATTAACTGTAAAATTCAATGTTACAATAGTACCATTATCTGTATTGTTTTTAAGGCTGTTAAGATAAGCTAGATATACAAACTCTTCTTTATCTAACGTACTTGGTAACACTGTGTCTTCATCATCAAAAACTGTTCCGTTTTTTACTGATGTTAAAGTTAATGCTGTATGGTCATAAGAAACTTTAAATTTAAGTCCCCATATACCCGGGTTATTTTTTATGTCCACTATAATTGAAAACTCATTGCCTCTTTCAACTGTTTTTGATGATGCGGCAATTACGCATTCTTTTGTTTCATTTTCTGTCTGTGCAAATACAGGTACACTTACAGATATACCACTTACGCATATTACTACAATACATAACATTGCAAGTAATTTACGAATGTTTATTTTGTTAAAACTATTCATACGGAGAACCTCCTTTTCTATTACCTTCCTGTAATATTTCTATTACTTTTCACTACACTGTTCCTAATCAGCAATAGGACTAACCGTAAAGCTTCCTACCTGTGAGTATCCTGAACCACCGTATTTAGCAAATACATTAATAACATGATTGTCTTCTGTTAATTTGCTACCATCAATAATAAAGTAATTTCCATCTACTTCTACACACGGATCACTGTTAGTACCACTACTTGATGTTGAATAAGTTAAGCCTGACACCTTATCGTTATTTCCGTATGTGGTAATTCTGACTTTTATCTTTCCGTTCTTAGTTACCTCATAATTTCCAGGTGCATAATTTACAGCCGGATAACTACCAAGTCCCCAAGTGTATTTCAATGTGTTTGCCCAATATTCTTTGTATCTGTCTTTAATAGACTTAACGTTACCTGTAATATCAGTTACTCTTGTTGTAACCCATACATGCTGACCAACCATTCTGCCACTTGATTCCATATGTATCTGTGTTGGATATGTAGCATATTTTGTTGTTGAGCCACTTCTTGTCTTTGTATCCATATTTATTGAGAATGAAGAGCTTGTTCCATTAGCCCATGATACAGTGTTATTTAATTTCTGTGAGCCACCAACTGAATCTCTACAGTCAACGTAAACATTGTAATATGAACAATTCAAGTCATAAGGTTTAATTATTAAAACGCTCTCATATAAATGTTCAAACTTCAAATAGTATTGATCTGCCGGACGTGTTATTACAACATCGTATACTCCAATATCTGATGGTAAGTTATTTTCATATTCGTCCTTACTTTGGGATTTGTACTTAATTGTAAAGCTGTCTTCGCTAAATGTTTCTCCCTCGTTAAGGTCTTCCTCTCCCGGTAAATTAAAGCTGTAATCTGCAATCCTCTGAATAAATGAATCAAAGAAATATGACTGTTGTGTAAATGTAAATGTTTCAGCAGGTATAGCTTTTAATTTTCTCCAGTGAGCATATAATGTTACATTTGATGTAATTAAAACTTTATCGTCAGATGTAATCTGTTCTCCGCCTTCTAATTCCATGTACCAACCAAGGAAAGCATAACCGTCTCTAACAAGTTCAGGGATTTCTCCATAAGTTTCTTTGTATGTTACTTTCTTCTTATTATTCTCTAACTCATTTCCACCATTAACATTAAATGTAATTGTGTATACAGCCGGTTTCCATTTTGCATAAAGTGTTATGTCTTCTGTTGGAACTCTGTTAGATGTAAATGGCTTCTCGCATTGTTCATCTGTACACCAACCATCAAAAACATAGCCTCTCTTAACCGGTATTTCAAGAGTTGGAAGAACCGTTGTTTCCTTTCTTGTTATAGGATCAATTGTATTACCACCTCTTGTATCAAAAGTAATTGTTACAAGCTTCTTAACAACATTCTTGCATTCAATGTAATATGTTGTTGGTGATGATATTTTATCTACTTCAGGTGTTATGCCTATAATGTCTGTATTATTTTCTTCAGCTACCTGTAAGTAATCATAATCAGGAATTGTTCCTCTCTTAACTTTAACAACTGTATTTTCTACATCAATTCCGTTAAATACAAATGTTGCTGTTGTACTGTCGTCTACATAATTTGCTTTTGCTTCAACACCATTTGACAAGGCTTCTGCGATTTTACTGTTAATTGGTTGTGTTAAATCAATAACCTCATCAGTTCCATTTACATTTATGGTTGCTGTTGTTGTAACTCCTGCAAATTTGTTGTAGGCACCCCTTCTGTTAGAACCTGTTGATTCTAAGTCTGAGAAATCAAATCTTTCGCCATATTTTGCGTAGAATGTCTGACTTCTTGTTGTTCCATTTGCATTTTCAATACCTGTTACTGTAATTGGATATGTTTTGTAATCCACATAGTAATCGTAAGTTGTATTGTCTACAAGGGTTACATTCTCGTTTTTCTGACCATTATAGCCTTCTGTTAAAGTATATTTATAGTCATTCCAGTTAAGTATTTCCTTTAATTCTTCCTCTGTTGGTAAATTAAATTCTTCGTTCTTTAAAACTTTTTTGTTCCATACAGTCTTATAACCGTCTTTGTCATTACCTACTTGAACAGATGCTGTATAGTATTCACTTAACTCTTCTGTTGTAAGGTTTGTCCATACTACCGGAACTGTTACAGTCATGTCGTATTGACTGAATGCAACCTTACTATGTAAATAAGTAATTGTCATTTCACCTGACATATAACGTGTATTCTCAGGAACATTAACATTTATTTTTCCTGTTTTATTGTCTACACTAAAGTTTCTGTTTGTAAATCTAATGTTATAATTTGAAGTTGGAAGCGACTCTACTCCCTGAATACCTGTGCTAAGTTCCACATATTTAAGTGCTAATACGTTCTTTGGCACATCCATTGTGATTCCGTTAGTTCTGTCTCCGTCTTCGTCTCTTACAACTATTACTTCATCGTCACTAGGTTCATACGCTGTATTGTAATAAAATACATTTCGCCCTGCCTTCAGCAGTGGTATTTCCTCATCTACAAAATCATTACTATAACTAAAAAGATTTCCAATGGCATTTGCTTCAAAACTCATCATAAAATATAGACCAAACTCTATACTAAGTGCACCTGCCATTCGCTCCTTACTTACTGTATTGCTTGTATTTGCCGGACGATACTTGGAATATTCATATATAAAGAAACCATACAGCTTAACATATGGTCCAAGTTCTGCGGCAACACCCACAGAGGCGAATTTACCACTACCAATACCTGCATAAAGTTTAGCTCTAATACCTGCCTTTAATCCAATCTTACCCATTACATAAAATTGGAAGTCAAAATGCTCATCTAACAAATCCATTGTGGAAGAGCCAGCCTCCGGTTTAAATAAACCTACCTTAAACCAGAAACTATATCTCTTCCCTACTTCGTATTCTAAATTAGAACCAATGGCTATATTCATGTCTGTTCTAACAACGAAATTTACCTGTGTACCAATAACTACACCAAAATAGCAAACTTCTGTGGAACAGATTTCCTTATTAACTAATGTTACCCAGTCTGTTTCCTTCTGGAGTGTTTCTGAGTATTTATCCATCAGTGCCTGCATTCCATCTAAGAATTCTGTGCCAAGTTCTGTTTCAGTGCTTAAATCCATAACATCTAAAATATCACTTGCAACATTTGATTTTTCAAATGCCTTGCACATTTCATTCCATTCCTCTTCATCGGTACCGTTCATTTCCATTACCTGCCAAAGAGCTTCTAAATCTTCTTTATAGCCTTTTATTTGTTCTGCTGTATCATTTGCCTGTTCTATCTCTGCCTGAACTTCTTCAATCTTGTCCATAACATCTTTTACGGAACTAAGACCTGCTTTAAGTCCATCCGGCAAATTAGATAAACCGATTGCTTCTGATGGGTCTTCTGCAATAGCTTTAAACTGTTCCCAAAGAGACTGTTCCTCTTCTGCCACAGTGTAAATATTTGCATTAAATGAAAATGCAGTAAAGTTCTTTACATCCATAGTTGTATTTACACTAATACCAACCGGTATAGGAATAAAAAGAATCTCTTTTGTAACAATGCTACCTTTTACTCTTGGCACTAATTCACATTCCTCTACAAATGTTGCAGAAAGGTCAATATTTACTGTGCCATCATCAACTTCTGCTTCGAATTCTGCTTCAACTCCAACTGCAAGCTGGATACCATTATTAAAATGAAGCTGTTCGCCTTTATTTATAACTTCAACAGTAAGTTTTACATCATCTGTTAGTTCAAAGCTTTTACCTATATTCATTTTCTTAAGTTTTTGCTTTGAAATTTTGTTTCCCTTTGAATCTCTTACAACAACATTTTGAACACTTACATTATCCTTAAAATCATCTGTCTTTGTTACCATATCAAAAAGTGTGTCTGCTGCTGCTTCTCCAAAATCACTTTTTTCTATCTGTTGTGTTAAAACATTTTCTAACTTCTTACTTTCTTCATCGCTTATAATGTCGCTACCTGAAAGTGAAATTTCAGAATAGAGGTCCATACTTTCCTCAATTTCTGATTTAGTTACTTCCTTATATGTAATTAATTTTGTAGTTTTGTTGTAATCCGTAATCTCGCCATAATAAACGTCTTTTCCTGATTGAATCTCATCAGTTGAAACATATAATGTAACAAAATCACCAACTCCAATAGAGTCTACTGCATTTTCGTATGTTCCGTCCTCGCCCATCATGTTTGCGTACATGTCTAAATCCAACTCATCAAAACTGATTGTACCTGTTTCCTCAGTTGGTAGCTCCTGTACTGTTAATGGAAAGTTGTCAGGCATGTTGTATATTTCAAGCTGGTCATTTTCATCAAGTGGCGCAAAAGTTACTTTGTTTCCATCTGTAGCAGCCACCTTAACATATACAGCCGGATCTAAAAGTTCAGCGCCCTTATCTGCATCTCTTTCAGTAGGTTTTATGCCAACATAAACACAAAGAATATCGTCTTTTTTAAGTTTTGATGCATTGTCATATTCAAAACTACCGCCTCTTTCATTTATCTGGTCTGAAGTTAATACATCATAACTTTCTCCGTCAACAGAATATGAAATTTCATCTGTATCCTTTATGTATACTACGTCATCATTCATTTCAAGGTTTTCAACTTCCTGCATGGCTATTGAAAATGATGCCGTTCTTATTGTTTCTTCTTTGCCATCAAATACCCAACCGTCGGAGAGATTTAATTCATAAGAACAACCTTCGTTAAAACCTTGTGGTGCGCTTACTGTGTATACACCGTCGCCGTCAGTATCTTCAACCTTTAATTCAACATTGTCTGAACCATCTTTTACAACAAGAGTTGCTGCATCTTTTGCAGCCACATCGCCTGATGTTTTTTTAATGTTAAATGTTATGTCCTTTGGCTGGTCCATCTGTGCAAAAGAAGTAATGTTTAATTCTTCCTTACCACCCATTTCCTGATACTTGGCATATACATTCATGTTTTCAGTTACTGCATCTTCTGAATAAAATGGAACTGTACATTCCTTATCAGTGTAGTAACCTATTAAAATAGCATTATCTTTTGTGTATTTATCCTTGGAAGGTAGTTCCCCTAACGGATAATCCTTTTCTGCAGGTAATGTTTCTATTAAGCGGTCTCCATCGTAAAAAGACACTGTGAGCAATTCAGCTCCTAAATGAACATCCCACTCTGCAAAATATTTTTTCAGAATTAGGAAGTCCTTCAAATCTACCTTCTGATCTGCATTAATATCTGCATTGGCAAATACAACTCCCTCTGTCTCCTGCTCAGAGATATATTCTTTTAACAATAATAAATCGCGTAAATCAATTACCTTATCACCATTAACATCTCCGTACATATTACCGCTGGTTTTTGCGTATGTTTGTGCCGGTACCTGGGAGACAGTGAGCGCAATTGCTAAAAGTAAGGTTAATAATCTTTTTTTCATTGTTTCTCTCTCCTTTTTCTTACTAGTACAAAGGCAATTCCAGCGATAACAACTGCTGCTATGACTACCACAACAATTATACCGTTCTCCTGTCTTGCCCCATTAACAGTTTCTTTTTTGTTTGCTTTGCTGTTTTCTCCCCCTTTGTTCTTATTTACAATCTTCTTCGACGCATCCGTCTTTACAATAAAATTTGTGTTGTACGTTTTCTGTCCTTTTTGTACGGTAACTTTGTACTTGCCGTCTTTTAAAGTGTTTAAATACTTCTCAGAAATTTCTACATTTCCATCTGAATCAACGGTGTAATTGTCCTTATCAACTTTCTTATTATTTACTACAACTTTTTTGACTTTTCCCTTTGATTCTTTTGAGCCCTTTGATTCCTTTGAACTGTTTGTTCCTGTTGGTATTTTGATATTTTCACTCTTTGACTTGTCGAACACTATGTCATTTTTCTTAACTTCATAATAAACAGTAACATTGCCGTCCTCTGTGTCCATATCAACAACGTTTCCTTTGGCGTCTATAGCCTGCACCAAAGTTACCTTGATTGGATAATCGCCTTCTAACGCATAGTCTACAATTTTGAAATTAAGTCTTACTACCGTCCCACTGTTTTCTATATTCTTAACACTATTTGAACTTGCTAAAAAAACATATTCATCTTTGTCCAGCTTTTCCGGTTCAGTTATGTCACCCTTTGAGAACACTTCCCCGTTCTGTACTGATTTTAACTTTAAAGCTGAATGGTTGTATCCCACTTTAAACTTCAGTGCCCAAATTCCGGTGTTTCCTTTCAAATCAATATCTACAACTGCCTTGTCCTTCTCCGTTACTGTTGATGATGCTTCAAGCACTGCTCCGCCACTGGCATATATTATATTATTTCCAAAGCCAACGCATAAAAACATAAACAGCGTAAGTAAAATTAATCGTAATTTCTTCAAATTATCACCTACCTAACCCCTTATTCAATTTTTTGCGATTACTTATTTAATATAACTGCTATTAAATAAAAATCTTTTTTTGATACCATGCATCTCTGCTTTTTTATTATTTTCCGACTCTCAAATATAGGTAATATTTTACTATATTTTGTATGCGTTGCCTATAGAAGCGTCCTATATTGTATGATTTTTTTACATAAATTAATTATGTTAAGTTGTTGAAACATTTTTATACAAGTGGCACATATAAAGCAGCCTTCACTCAGATTTACCTATTACAAAAAAGAAGAACTCACTCCACATGAATTCTTCTTTTTTATTAAAAATGTCTGCTATAATGCAACTTAATCTATGACGAATCTCATTGTCATAAAAAAGAGGAAATGCCGAAAATCCGCATAAATACAGGCTTTCGGCATTTTAATCCATTATTCAAACTCCTACTCGTAAAAATTTACTCCTTTATAAAGCAGGATATTTATTGTATTCAACAGTTCATTTCTGTACTGTTTTAGTATTTTTGCATATAGTCTAAGACGGAAATATTGTAATTTTATTGTCACAAGTCAATACCGTTGTAGTCGTTCTTGCATGTATGACAACTTGAATTTCTATTTGTGTTGCCATGTCATTACATAATCTTTTTCTCCGGTAGCCTCA
>OGYV01002734.1_pt1 | contig 11015 bp, 8 predicted proteins | sample 1576651 | NCBI WGS metagenome assembly OGYV01 (sample SAMEA3541570, study PRJEB24748) | human gut metagenome | biome: human gut; feature: human-associated habitat; material: faeces | place: China | collected 2012
CCTAATCTACGCATATTATCCAAAAACATTTTAGAAGTCTTCAAACGGTCAAAAAAGCGATAGTTATTAATACTCCGAGTCGTAGAAATATTATTACAACGATAATAATAATAAGGATGGGTATCCTTCACGATCTTTCTCGCGCTCAAATATAGAGCAGTTACAATCGCATTATCTTCATAGAATAGCTCCTCAGGAAATTCTATTTTATTTCTGATAAAGACTTCTTTTTTGATTATATTAGTCCAAATCCGACATTCACCTTCAATAAAACGCTTATTTCTTTCATGTTCAGGCAATGAAAACCATTCAGGTTTACAGTTAATCCGTAAACGAATATCTTGTTCACTATAATACTGAAAATAGTCACCACATACCATTTCCGCATCATGCGTAACCGCTAATGTATAGAGATTTTCATACATGTCAAGAGAAACCCAATCATCGCTATCAACAAAACCAAGGAAAGGAGCCCTCGCTTTTTTTATCCCGACATTACGGGCTCCCCCTTGTTTTATATTGCGAGGTAAATCAATAACAACAATACGATTATCCTTTGCCTCATAATCCCGAAGTATATCTAATGATTTATCTGTAGAGCAATCGTTCACACAGATAATCTCAATATTATGCAATGTCTGGGAAATCAACGAATCCAAACATTTCCCAATGTATTTTTCCACGTTAAATACTGGGATAACAATACTTACCGCAGGATTTTTTTGGTTCATCTTACAATTTCTTTTTAAGAAAGGAATTCTTTGATCTTCACAATTACATATTCCTGTTCTTCATCCGTCAATGTCGGATACATCGGCAGACTCAAACAATGCTTATAGTATTCCTCCATTACAGGTTGATCGCCTTCTTTATTTCCTAATTGCTTATAATAAGGGGTCAGATGCAAAGGAACATAATGAACTTGCGCATAAATATTACTTTTATGCAAATAATCATATAATCCTAATCTGTCCTCCACTTGGATTATAAATAAATGATAGGCATGAAAGACCTGATCCGATACAAAAGGAAGCTTAACCCCCTTCAGATCGGAAAGACCTTCCCTATATCGCCGGGCAATCTCTTGCCGCCGTGCTAATCCCATATCGGCTCTTTTCAATTGAGATATCCCTAAAGCTGCCTGAAAATCAGTAATTCGATAATTATATCCAAGCTCCTGCATCTCATAATACCAGCCACCATGGTTCTCGTGTAAAAGTGCCGGGTTCTTGGTAATGCCGTGTGTACGGTATAGACAAAGTTTTTCATATAATTCCTTACAATTTGTCGTAGCCATCCCCCCCTCGCCAGTCGCAATATGTTTTACCGGATGAAACGAAAAAACACTAACATCCGCAAAGTTCCCATTGCCACATAGCTGCTTCTCACCTTTACTATCAATAAAATATCCACCTGGCGCATGACAAGCATCTTCTATAATCCATAAGCCGTACTCATCCGCCAATTGACGAAAGGCCTCCAAATTGGCTGGATAACCCGCAAAATCTACCAAAACAATTCCTTTATAAGTGCCTTTAGGAGATTGCGACAATAAACGGCTTAATTTCTTTATATCCATCAAATAGGTATCTTCTTCTACATCACAGAAGACAACCTCGCCTCCCCGATAGCGAATACAATTAGCACTAGCCGCAAAAGTCAAAGGAGTTACAATCACTTTATTACCCGGATTCACATCAAGTGCCGTAGCCGCTAAATGAAGAGCCGCCGTAGCATTATTAACTGCTATAGCATATTTACAGCCGACATAAGAGGCAAAAGCCTCCTCAAATTCTTTTATTTTTGGTCCTTGAGTTAAATAATCCGACTTTAAGGCATCTATTACACATTGAATATCCTCATCCGTAATATGCTGACGTCCATAAGGAATAGGTTTAGTAATCATTTTATCTCAAAATTAGGATCTACATATTTCTTTATTTTTTCCCGCATAGACTCTACAGTCTCCCATTCCGTATTCGTATCAGAACTATAATGGAATCCCTCTGGAACCTTAACCGCATTATGATGATTTACATAGTCTTCATATTTATGATTAAACGCAACAGAGGGCAAGATCGCATAATAAGGACCTAGATCTATAGTATTCATGGCATCCGTGACCGTAATCATTTCCTCATGCAATTTTTCCCCGGGGCGTATACCGACCTCCACCAATGGAAGGTTAGGCGCAATAGCCTTCGCAACATCCACTATTCGATAAGATGGAATCTTAGGAATAAAAATCTCACCTCCTAAATGATGACCGATAGCGAACATGACCAAAGCAACTCCCGCTTCTAACGAAATATTGAAACGAGTCATCTTCATATTCGTAATAGGTAACTCTACCGCACCTGAATCTCTCTTGTTAATGAAAAAAGGAATAACAGAGCCCCTTGATCCCATAACATTGCCATAACGGACCACTGAAAACTTGATATCCCGCGGACCACTAATATTATTTGCGGCAACAAACAACTTATCAGAAGTCAGCTTTGTAGCCCCATATAAATTAATCGGAGCACAAGCCTTATCCGTAGATAAAGCCACAACATGCTTTACTTTTGTACGCAAGGCTGCATTAATCACATTTTGAGCTCCATGTACATTTGTCTTTATGCATTCATCCGGATTATATTCGGCCGTATCCACTTGCTTAATAGCCGCATAAGAAGTGCATCTGCTCCACTCTTTGCCAGCACCTTAATATCGTCTGTATCTATGCCTTCGCAAGCACGTTCCAAACGTTCTCCATCCCGGACGTCTCCAATAAAGAAACGTAATTGAGGATACTTTGACGCAGGGTATTTTTGCTTCAGCTCAAACTGTTTCAACTCGTCACGTGAATAAATAACAATTCTTTTCACTTGAGGATAATCACGAAGGATTGTCTCCACGAATTTTTTACCAAAAGAACCTGTTCCTCCAGTAATTAAAACAGACTTTTCATTTAACATATTACTTCTATTTATATCTATTCTATAACTCCTTCGATTGTATATAAGAAGCTACAATATCATACTCTTCAAATGGTTGTCCCATATTTTTATTAATAATACGATCCTGAAACCAAATCACTGATGTACTATTTTCATGAAAAACAGAAAGTTTATTTCCATTATCCAACAAGATTAGAATTAAAAACTCAACCATTATGTTTGATTGTACTATTTTTAATCCATATTGATACAAATCCTCTGTTTTTTTTATATGAGGATGCAATTTCACATAAACATAATCAAAATCATTTTTCTCTTTATCCAGAGCTTTCAATATGTTTACATTAATTTGATGATTAGTTAAATAAATTCCAACCGATTTATTTTTCACAGATAAAAATTCTTCATATCCCGTAGAAAAATTCAAAAACAATGGTAATTCTTCCCTTAACCTCTTAACAAAGGGCTTCTGGAATGATTTCAAAGATTTTGAATATCCTGGGAACTGAGACCTATACAAATCCGGCAAATAAAGAAACTGCCCCGTAAGAAACTTTGAAAAACCAATATGGTCACCAACACCCGTAAGCTTATTTATTATATTCTTCAAGCCTTTTGAATTATCAAAACGATCTCTTCTGTAGCTTCCGAATCCTTCTTCAAACATATACATTCGTTTAAATCGGGATAGCTTAAAAAATATTCCATAAACAAAAGAAGCATCTACCTCTACGAACAACGTATTTACTGGGTGAAAAAACAAATATAAATCCAAATGAAACAAATCTTTGAAATATAATATATCATTCCATGTATCATCAAATGTCTTAACTTGATGAAAGAACAATTCCGCATCCCTAAAATGTCCTAAAATAATTAGAACCTTTTTTGAAGATGCATTTCCATATCCAATATTTCTTACATTAAAATATTGCAATGGCTTAGAACATATATATATATCAGTATCCATTATATCACGCCAGCTTGTTTCCTTGTTTTATCGTATTCTCTTTTTAGTTCTATAAGTTGCTCTTTACAGAATAAATATACGACAGGAACCACAATTGTCAATAAAAACACGGCGAGAGCAGCATATAGTTTACGAGGGGCCACGGGTGTACTCTTCACAAATGCCTCATCAACAATCAATGCCCTATTCATACTTTTATTTAATTTCAATAATGCCTCTTCTCGTTTTTGTAATAATATCAAATAAACACCTTGAGCAATCTCTTGATCACGCTTATAATTCATGAATTCTCGTTCTTGAGTTGGAACGTTACCCATTTTATCCAAAATAGCCTTCTCCTTAGACTTGAGATCTTTCAATGTCAAATTCAGGCTTTCTTGCGCATTCTTGATCGTAAGGGCAACACTCTTACGCATTTGATCTAATTGCTTATCCATCACAGTAAATAAAGGGTTGTCCTCTTTCGAGTTTTGCAACATTCGCTGACGATTTACCAACAACTCATTATAAGTAGTTATGGAACCGCCTTTCTCTCCTTCTTGGACATTCATCAATACGGGTACCAAATTATACTTATTAGCAGGATTTTGCACGAAGTCTTCCATAAATCTAATAGCATGCCCTTGAGCCTCCATCTCAACAATTTTCGTTTGGATCTCTTTCATTTGATCCACATAAAATTGCACATCGGCTGTCAAGTCAGTCATTTGGTTATTTTTCTTATAGATCTCTATAGATCGTTCAGCATTAGCTAAATCCGATATTACCTTATTGATTCGCTCATCCAAAAACTGTATTGTAGCACGAGCTTCTTTATTATTTATTGAATCGGCACGATTATTATATTCAAACATTAATGCGTTTAAAACGTCAATGCCTCGTTTTTTCTCATATTCCCTCAAAGTACATTCTATAACATTTGAATTATCTGAGTAAGTCTCAATTTCTATATCCTGCGCAAAATCATCTCCAACAAAACCAGCCGGCCTCATGGTTATATAAAGTTTCATGCTTTCTCCCAATTTATGGTTAGTTCCATAACTTAGGACAAACCGATTATCACCGAATTCAACGATCGCAGGTAATGAAGAAAACTCATAAGACCGCTTCTGACTTTTTGTCTTCCCTTCGATCTTTATTTTTCCCTCACGATCTTCCCGGACATAAAACTCTATTGTTTCCTCTTGAGATTTCAATGTACTAGAATCTGCAACCATCAGAAAAGGGGTATTTACATACTGTTTATATTTCCAAGTTAACGGTTCAACATACTCTGCATTTAAGCCTAATTTTGAAACAACCTCATACCATAAAGTATGAGATTTTAACACCGCTAATTCATCATCAATAACAATACCCGCACTACCTCCTCCACTCAAACCAAAAGATTTCATCAAACCTGCCGCATCTCCCAAAGACATATTTCCTGAGGACATGGAAGTATCATCTTGAACTTTAAAACGAGCCATTATTTCGTAAGTTGTCGGATAATAAATCAAATATAATACAGCTGGTATTAGAGATATAACAAAAGTGCCTAGAAATAATCTCCAGTGCCTCAGATACCCTATTAGAATAGACTTTAAACTTATAGTCTCATTTCCTATATTTGTTGAATCCATAGCTAAACAATTACTTCTTAATATTAATAATCGTGATTACCATCGAAGAAATAACAGAAATCGCACTAATTATCGAGGAGAACACAGTTATATTATACTGTTTGCTTTGACTAAATCGAGAATTACGCTGCTTTGCCAAATTGGGCTCAACATAAATAACGTCATTTTGCCTTAAATAAAAATAGGGAGATGTAAATAGCGAAGGATCAGTTATATCCATACGAACAAATTCTTTTTGCCCATCATTATCTCTTATCAGCAAAATATTCTTCCTATTGGCTGTAATCGCCAAATCTCCAACATACCCAAACGCATCTAAAATAGAGATTCGATCATTCTTTATAGTAAAAGTACCGGGACGATTTACCTCTCCCATTACCGTAATTCTATAATTTGTAATCTGCACGTTAACCAATGGGTTTTCTATGTATTTTGACAATTTACTTTGTAGCTCATCACACAGTTCTTGTTTTGATAAACCTGCGACATGAATCTTCCCTAATACTGGGAAATTTATGTTACCATCCGAATCAACAAGATAAGTATACATTGATTGAGAGGCAGCGATAGGTTGGTCACCTTGCTGCGCATACGCGAAAACAGGGGGATTAAATGGCGTCGTCACGGACGGATCCGGAGCTGTAACAGATATCGCCAGTAAATCATCTTTACTGATACGAGACGTATAAGTTTGATTCATTTGACTAATCTGTTCTGGAGTCAAAGTATCTACTCCTTGCAAATACACTACGTCTTTAGGTGCGGAACAAGCCCCTAGCAACAAGACAAACAATATCACTACTGATATTAATTTAATTCTCATAATCTTTGTTTTCTTCAAATAAGATGCAAATATACAATTTTTAGTTGAACTCAAAGGCATAAAGCACCCGTAAGTCCAAAGATACTTCTATAACGATGCAATTGTCTAGATATTGCTGCATGCTAAATCAAAATTATAGTTGTTTTTACCGCTTTTTCATGATTATTGCGTAAGTTTGTGACAAAACAAAAACATATGGTTGAGATAGGAAAATACAACACGCTGAAAATAGTGAAAGACCTTGACTTCGGGGTTTATCTGGATGGAGGTAACGGGGTGGAGATCTTGTTGCCGACTCGTTACGTACCTAAAAACGTGAAACCCGGGGATGAGGTCGAGGTGTTTATTTATCATGATAATGAAGGGAGGTTGATCGCTACTACCGCACGTCCTCTGGCAACGGTCGGGGAGTTCCAGTTCATGGAGGTAAAAGACGTGAATAATGCCGGCGCATTTCTGGAATGGGGTATCATGAAAGATTTGCTCGTTCCTTTCAAGGAGCAGAAAATGCCGATGAGAGAGGGAAAATGGTACTTAGTCTACGTCCGGTTGGATCATGTGACAGGACGTATCATGGCATCCGCACGTATCGAGAAGTTCTTGAACAATACCCCTATCGATTACGAGCAGAATCAAGAGGTTCAGTTATTGGTAGCCGGTGAGACGGATCTTGGCTATAAGGTGATCATCAATAACCAGCATTGGGGATTGATCTATTATAATGAGGTATTCCAGCGTCTTGAGAAAGGTGAGCATCTGAAAGGCTATATAAAAGAGGTACGTGAGGATGATAAGATAGACGTAAGCCTAACGCCGCAAGGCTACCAAAAGGTAGAGGGGATCGCCGGCGTCATTCTGGAAGCGATGAAAACACAAGGGGGATACATCCCGGTACACGACAAGAGCGATCCGGACGTGATCTATTCCTTATTCCGCTGTAGCAAGAAAGCTTTCAAACAAGCGATCGGGGCACTCTATAAGCAACATCTTATCACGCTGGAAGATGGCGGGATACGGCTCGTGAACGAGAAGTGACCCATTTATATAAAAAAAGTCAATGGAATCCGTTACAGAATCCATTGACTTTTCTTTATAAATCCATTGAGTTAGCGAACGGATTCCATTGACTTTCTAATCCAGCTTCAATACGGCCAAGAACGCTTTTTGCGGAACTTCTACCGTACCGATCTGCTTCATTCGTTTCTTTCCCTCTTTCTGTTTTTCCAGCAATTTACGCTTACGGGAGATATCGCCTCCATAACATTTCGCCGTCACGTCTTTACGGACAGCCTTAATTGTCTCACGAGCGATAATCTTAGCGCCTATCGCCGCTTGGATAGCGATATCGAATTGCTGGCGGGGGATCAACTCTTTCAGTTTCTCGCACATACGACGTCCGAAAGTAACGCTATTATCCACGTGCGTCAATGTAGACAAAGCGTCTACCGGCTCACCGTTCAACAGGATATCTAATTTAGCCAACTTACTGGGACGGAAATCATGTAAATGGTAATCGAAAGAAGCGTACCCTTTTGAAATACTCTTCAACTTATCATAAAAGTCGATTACGATCTCGCCCAACGGCAAGTCATAATGAATCTCGACACGATCACCTGAAATATATTCTTGCTTAAGCAGGATGCCACGTTTACCCAGACAGAGTGTCATGATCGGGCCGATATAGGTAGTGTTCGTGATCACGGAAGCACGGATAAACGGCTCGTCGATATGATCAATCAAAGTCGGGTCCGGCAAGCCTCCCGGATTATGTACCTCGATCTCCTCCCCTTTCTTTGTATGCACGATATAAGAAACGTTCGGTACAGTAGTTATCACATCCATATTGAACTCACGATCCAAACGCTCCTGAACAATCTCCATATGCAACAAGCCCAAGAAACCGCAACGGAACCCAAAACCCAACGCGGCGGAACTCTCCGGCTGGAAAGTCAAGGAAGCGTCGCGGCCGCGTTCAACCTCATTCCGGTGGTCGGCGAAGGTTCTCGAAATCCTCGCTATCGATCGGATAGACGCCAGCGAAGACCATCGGCTTCACCTCCTCAAAGCCTGCGATCGCGTCTTTAGCCGGGCGAGACACATGAGTGATCGTATCACCGACACGCACCTCCCGGGACGTCTTGATACCGGAAATGATATATCCTACGTCTCCCGTCCGAATCTCCTCACGTGGGCACATATCTAATTTCAATATACCTACCTCATCAGCGTCATACTCTTTTCCCGTAGCGATAAACTTCACATGGTCACCTTTACGGATCACGCCGTTTACCACCTTGAAGTAAGCGATAATACCACGGAACGGATTAAAGACGGAGTCAAAAATCAAACACTGCAACGGAGCCTCCGGGTCACCTTTCGGAGCCGGGACCTTCTCCACGATCGTATTCAAGATCTCGGTCACTCCCTCGCCTGTCTTTCCGCTCGCTCGTAAGATATCCTCGCGAGGGCAGCCCAACAGTTCCACGATCTGGTCTTCGACCTCCTCCGGCATGGCGCTAGGCAGATCAATCTTGTTCATCACCGGAATAATCTCTAAGTCATTCTCTATCGCCATATACAGGTTAGAGATGGTTTGCGCCTGAATACCTTGGGCCGCGTCCACGATCAGCAACGCACCCTCGCAGGCGGCGATAGAGCGGGAAACCTCATACGAGAAGTCCACGTGCCCCGGAGTATCGATCAGGTTCAGTATATATTCTTCACCCTTATAATTATACTTCATCTGGATCGCATGGCTCTTGATCGTAATACCACGCTCACGCTCTAAATCCATGTCGTCAAGGACTTGAGCTTGCATGTCTTTACCTTCTACTGTCTTGGTATACTCAAGCAAACGGTCTGCCAAGGTACTTTTCCCATGGTCAATATGAGCAATAATACAGAAATTGCGGATATTCTTCATCTGCTAAATTTATTTTTAGGTACGCGAAGATAGGAAATTTAGCCTAAATACTATACTTTTGGCATACCATTTGTTGTTAATAGTATATGACAATACAAGAAATAAATAAAGCATACAACCGAATTATCGGTTCATTAGACGAAAAGGAGCTAAAGAACGCGTTCGATTTTCTCCAAGGTTTAATAGCGGGAATACGTGAGTACTCATTCCAAGACAGGTTGAACGAGCTACAAGATACTTATAAATATATGTTGCGATACCGGATCGAGGGGGCTAAAGATCCGATGCAAGACCAGATATACAACAACTTGATCGCATCCAGCTATGAGTTCGCGGATATAGTGAAGCACAAGGCCTTATCGGTAGATTCGCCTCTCTCCTATTATAGCCGTAGGCGAATGATGCAAAAGGAGCTTACCAACTATGACCAGCTCCACAAGGTCTTGAGAAACGCCTCTCTGGTGAAGATAGAGACTCCGACCGGAACCATCACGGAGCAGCAGCAAATCGAATCCGCCACGATCCTATTATTTAATAAGATCTGGACCTCGAATCCTCTCAACAAGGAAGAAATAGCCTCTATCAGGAACCTATTGAATGACCAAGAGTTGCCTCTTATCATCGGTAGCCAAATCGTATCGGCATTAATGTTGGGATTGCAAGCCGCTTTCGATAAGGAGAAACTGCTATTATTATTCGATGCGGCCAATCTCCAAGAAGATGAGATTCGTTACCGTGCGTTGATCGGGATTCTCCTGACGCTCTATACCTATAGGAAACGTACGGCGCTATATCCGCAGATAGCGGATCGACTAGCGGCTTTATCCGAGGGATTTCCTAATTTCACGAAAGCGATCCGAACGATTACCCTTCGTTTTATCGTAGCCCGTGAGACAGAGAAGATCACCCGTAAGCTACAAGACGAGATCATTCCGGAGATGATCAAGCTAGGCCCTAAAATCAGTCAAAAGATAAACTTAAAGGATATCAATCCGGAACTTCTCGGAAACGAGATGAATCCGGAGTGGCAGAATATGTTATCGAACAGTTCCTTAGGGAAGAAAATGGAGGAGTTCAGCGAACTACAACAAGAAGGCGCGGACGTAATGCACTCTACTTTCGTGCATCTAAAGCATTTCCCCTTTTTCCGGGAACTGGGTAACTGGTTCATGCCATTCACGACCGAGCATTCCGCTTTTGGCAATCAGTTGAGCAAGAATCAAACGGAAAAGGATATGCTAGATTCCATGACTCTTGCGGCATTCATGTGTAATTCCGATAAATATTCCTTATATTTCAGCATGATGCAATTGCCGGATCAAGCCCGTCAAATGATGATGGGACAGTTTGGTAGTCAAGCCTCCGAGATGATTCAGCAAACGAAGGAGGAATTGATCAGTAAACGGGGAAAACTGGAAATCATATCCGGACAGTACATACAGGACTTGTATCGTTTCTTCAAACTTTATCCGGGACATTTGGATTTTGATGACATATTTACATCTGCGCTAGACTTTCATAACCTGCCAATTTTGCAGCCTTACGTCAGTGATGAGGAAAGTTTGACAACTATAGCGGAGTATTACCTCCGGAAGAATTACTTCCTTGACGCGCTCACGATCTACAATCGCTTATCCGACGCAAATCAAGAAAGCGACATCTTATTCCAGAAAATCGGTTCCGCCGAAAAATGGGGCGTGACACCTCGTAGAGTAAATTACTATTGCGCTGCTGG
>OGYV01002742.1_pt1 | contig 11004 bp, 7 predicted proteins | sample 1576651 | NCBI WGS metagenome assembly OGYV01 (sample SAMEA3541570, study PRJEB24748) | human gut metagenome | biome: human gut; feature: human-associated habitat; material: faeces | place: China | collected 2012
TATTAAAAGCCTTCACACCACTACAGAGCAAACAAAATAGACTGCGTGGAATTGACAAGCCCTGTTCTTCCCTATAAATGTGCCAATACCATTTGTAAACTTTGCTTTTCTGAGCTGAAACAGATTTATTTGAGATTCTATATAAAGCTTCAACGGTGTCTGTATTCAACGCAAAGAATCCCTTTTTTAAAATGTCAAGCCAGAAATTATAATCCTCATGCCCAATTTTCTTCTGACGTATTTCTGCTACAATTGACCTATCAACCATACATGTTAAGTTTCCCAAGCAATTACCCCTTAGAAGTAGATCATATTCAACTCTATGAGATGCTATAATTGCATCGTCATGTTTTTTCCCGTCTTCGTCTATTTTGAAGTAATTAGAAAAAACAATAGCTGGATGATCATTTTCAAAAATAGAAACCTGCCTCTCAAGTTTTGTTGGCAACCATAGGTCATCACAATCTAAAAAAGCCAGATATTGCCCCTTTGCAGCATCAATGCCAATGTTTCGAGGCACTGCGGGTGATCCAGATTTTTTTTCTGTTTTTAAATATCTTATTCTATGATCTTGATTAGAAAAACTCTTGATAATAGATGCCGATGAATCTGTCGAACCATCATCAACAATTATAACTTCTACATCCTCACCGCCAATAAGAACTGACTTAATACATTTTTCCATATAATCCGCTGAATTATAGCATGGAATGGCAAATGATAATAATTTCATATCTAAACATAAATCCAAGGTTGTGCCCCGGTTTATTCCTCCTTTTTACATCCTCTCAGGACATTCTATTCCAAGCAAATCTATACAGCTTAAAAGAATATCCTTCGTAAGTGAAATCAATGATATATAGCTTTCTTTTCTTTCTTTATCCTGCTCCGCAACCACCTTTGTATCATGATAAAATCCATTAAAAACATTTGAAATCTCATAAATATACTGACAGATCTTATGAGGAGCTGTCTCTGCAAAGCCGTTTTCGATGACTTCATTGTACTTGGAAAGCTGAAGCATCAGTGCCTTCTCAGAAGCGCCCTTTGCAGGAAGGATCTTCTTTTCAGAGCCCTCTTCTGTTACCTGTCCGCCATTTTCCTTATATTTATTTAAAATGGACTTGATGCGGACGATGGTATAAAGGATGTATGGACCTGTATTTCCCTCAAAAGAAATAAAGCGGTCTGTATCAAAGATATAATCCTTGGATGCCTGGTTGGACAGATCTCCGTATTTTAAAGCTGCAAGACCTACGATCTTTGCTGTCTCTTTTGCTTCCTCCTCAGATACCGTGCGGTTTTCCATGATCCTCTGGTAAACAGCCTCATCAATATCTGCGATCAGCTTCTCCAGACGCATAACGCCGCCTTCTCTTGTCTTAAACGGCTTGCCGTCCTTACCGTTCATGGTACCAAATCCAAGGAAGGAAAGCTTGGTGTCATCCTCTACCAGTCCGGTCTTTCTTGCACAGCGGAATACCTGGATGAAGTGCAGCTCCTGACGCTTATCTACAACGTAAAGAATCTCATCCGGGTGGAACAGCTTCATACGCTCTACGATGGTAGCAAGGTCTGTAGTTGTATAAAGAGAAGCTCCGTCTGATTTCAGAAGCATACATGGAGGAATCTCTTTTGTGTCGTTCTCTTCTTTTACATCTACTACAAGTGCACCCTGGTCTACATAAGCGAATCCTTTTTCTTTCATCTCCTCAACCATTCCAGGAATATATGGCTGTGCATCGGATTCCTTTTTCCAGAGATCAAAAGACACATTTAATTTGTCATAGTTGCGCTTCAGGTCTGTAACGGATACGTTCATAATATGGTTCCAGAGAGCCATGTATCCCGGTTTGCCCTGCTGAAGAAGATGAGTTGCTTCCAGAGCTTCGTTTCTGTACGCTTCATCCTCTTTGGACTTGCCGCTTGCACATGGATAGATCTCTTCCAGCTCGCTGATCGTAAATGGTGCTTCCTCCGGATACTCTCCTGTGTAAGAATCTTCAAAATAAACCAGCTCCGGTTTTCTGTGTTTCAGTTCCGTAATGATCAGCCCCATCTGAAGACCCCAGTCTCCCAGATGAACATCACCGATCACTTTATGTCCTACAAAGCGACCGATTCTCTTAATACTTTCTCCGATGATTGCAGAACGAAGGTGTCCTACATGAAGAGGTTTTGCAACGTTTGGTCCACCGTAGTCGATGATGATCGTCTTCGGCTCTTTTGCTGCAGATACGGAAAGTTTCTCGTCTGCTGCCATTTCCTTTAAATAATCTGCAAGGAATTCACCTTTTACTTTTAAATTGATAAATCCCGGTTTTACGACTTCTGTCATGGAGAAAACCTGGCTGTCTTTTAAGTATGCTACTACATCATCAGCAATCATAAACGGTGCCTTCTTGTATGCTTTGGCCCCTGCCATGGCACCGTTGCACTGAAATTCGCAAAGATCCGGTCTGTTGGACACGGTTACTTTTCCGTAAGATGGGTCGTATCCGGCTTTTTCAAATGCTGCGGAAAGTTCTTCCGCCATCTGTTCCATAAGTTTCTTCATTCTTTCCTAACTCCTCAAATTGTTTTATTCTACTACCACTTTTCTTGAACATGCAACTGCAATAGCGCCATGTCCGATGTGGCATGCAACACTTAATGATAACGGATTCTGCACAATCTCAATTCCGGGGAATACTTCGGCAATTTCTTTCTTAAATTCCTCTGCTTCCTCCTGATTTCCTGTATAAGCAGACTGCAGACACATTTCGCCACGTTTTACATATTCTGCAAAGCGGTTCTCCCAGTCATTCTGCATAGCCTTGAGCATGACACGTTTTGCCTGCTTCTTGCCTCTTGTTTTGGAATATGCATCCAGCTTCTCACCCTGAATCTGAAGCACAGGTTTCAGGTTTAGAACTGTTCCGATTGCTGCAGCAGCAGGAGTAATCCTTCCGCCTTTCTTAAGGTATTTCAAAGTTTCCAGAGTGATATAGATACTGGAATCCAGCTTCTGCTCTTCCAGAACCTGTTTGATCTGTGTCGCATTTCTGCCCGCATCTCTTAATGTGAGAGCATCCAGTACAGATTGTCTCTGTGTGACAGAAATTCTCTGATTGTCTACTACATGTACTCTTCCGTCATATTCCTGAGCCAGTCCCATTGCTGTATCGCAGGATGCACTCAGTCCGCTTGACATTGGAATGTGCACTACTTCATCATACTTTTCCAGTAATGTATTCCAGAGTCCGCATACATCTGCCGGCCCCGGCTGTGAAGTAGAAATAGCCTCATCATTCTTAAGTCTCTCATAAAACTCTTCCTGTGAAAGAGTGATTCCTTCAAGATAAAGCTTCTCATTAATATAAAAAGGCATTGGAATTACGCTGATTCCAAGTTCTCTTGCCTGGTCCTGTGTTATGCCGCTGTTACTGTCTGTGACAATGGCAATTTTTCCCATATTCATATCTCCTTTGCTTCTGATCCACTTCAGATTTTTTATGTATCAATTATCTTTTCATAAAATTACAGACTATGTTCAGTTTATCATATTTTTTTATGTATCACAATCAGGAACCGATAATTTATTGCAAAAAAATTCCGCATAGATTGCTCCATGCGGAATTCTGACTGCCTGCTTCTATTCTTTTATAATATTTACGCCAGAATCAGTCCAGTTCCCTTACGATCTTACGTACTGGCAGCACAAATGTAGGTGATACAGATAATTCATCAATCCCCATCTGGATGAAGCGTTCTGTCAGTGTAGTATCTGCTCCGAGCTCTCCGCAGATTCCTGCCCAGATTCCCTCTTTATGTGCATTATCAATGACCATCTGAATCATACGAAGTACTGCTTCATGATGAGAATCATAAATATTATCCAGTTTTGCATTCTGACGGTCGATTGCCAGTGTATACTGTGTTAAATCGTTAGTTCCGATGCTGAAGAAATCAACTTCTTTTGCAAGAAGATCACTGATCATAACTGCAGCCGGTGTCTCGATCATTACACCCTGCTCTACGTCATCTTTAAACGGAATGCCCTGCTCTGTCAGCTCTTTCTTAACCTCTGCAACAATAGCCTTGATCTGTTTTACTTCTGTTACAGAGATAATCATCGGATACATAATGGAGATATTTCCGAACATACTTGCTCTGAACAGTGCACGAAGCTGTGTCTTAAATACTTCTGGTCTGTCCAGACAGATACGGATTGCACGATAACCCATTGCCGGATTCTCCTCGTGTGCCATATCAAAGTAATCAATCTGCTTGTCTGCGCCGATATCCAGTGTACGGATGATTACTTTCTTTCCTGCCATATTCTGTGCTACTGCTTTATAAATCTGGAACTGCTCTTCCTCTGTCGGATAATTATCTTTTTCCAGATAAATGAATTCACTTCTGAAAAGACCAATACCTTCTGCATCATTAGCCAGTACACTGGCTACATCGCCTGTGCTTCCGATGTTTGCGTACAGATGAATCTTATGTCCACTCTTTGTCTCTGTAGTTTTGCCTTTTAATTCTTTGAGCATTGCTCTCTGGCGCAGCTCCTCGTCTTTCTGATCCTGATATTTCTTCAGGGTATCTGCATCTGGTTCCACAATAAGAGAACCGGTCTTGCCGTCTACAACTGCCATTTTCCCATCCATGCTGTCATCATATTCAATATTGATCAGCGCCGGGATATTCATAGTTCTTGCAAGGATTGCTGTATGGGAATTGGAAGAACCTTTCCTTGTAACAAATGCAAGAACTTTGCTCTTGTCCATCTGTACAGTTTCACTTGGAGCCAGATCCTCAGCAACGATAATAGATGGTTCTGCAGCATCCATATCTCCCTCATCGTGTCCTGATAATACACGTACCAGACGATCTGAAATATCCTTTACATCTGCCGCTCTTGCTTTCATGTAGTCATCATCCATCTGCGCAAACATGTCTGCAAAATTATCACCTGTTGTTGCTACTGCATACTCTGCATTTACATTCTCCGTACGGATAATGTTATCAATAGAATCCAGATAGTCCTCATCATCCAGCATCATCTGATGCACTTCAAAAATAGCAGCACCTGATTCTCCTACTTCCCGGAGTGCCTTATCATACAGTTTCTGAAGCTGTTCAACTGCTTTCTCTTTTGCTTCCTGCACACGTGTGATCTCTGCCTCCGGATCTTCTACCTTCGTACGCTTTACACTTGTGTCTGCTTTCTGCAAAATAGAAATCTTTCCAATTGCGATTCCTGAAAATACGGACTTACCTTCTAATACTCTCATTACTCCAATTCTCCTTATTAAAGATTATGGCATAACTGTCTGACATCTTCACAGTTACAGATTATTTTTCAAAAACTCTCTCATTACTTCGGCATCTGCCTCTTCATTCTCGCCTTCCACATGTACTGTTATCTGATCTCCCTGTTTTACTGCAAGATTCATAACACAGAACATCCGCTTCGCATCACCACTGTCTGTTCCTTTAAAAATAGCGATATTGCTCGTAAGCTTTCCAGCTTCCTGCACAAGAAGCAGTCCGGGCCTTGCATGTATTCCAAATTTATCTTTGATGATATAGGTAAATGATACCATCCGCGAACTTCCTCCTGTATAAATAATTCTTTTTGAGATATTTCATTATAGCACAACCTGTCTTTGCACTTCCATATTTTTTTATTTTTTGTACAAATTTTAGCACATTTCTTGACATCTATACAAATTTGATTGTTTTTCTGTTTAAAATCCACAGAAAAATGGTTATTGTTCACTTCGTTTTCAATAACACGCTTTGCAGGATATTACCAGTAAACAGTAACTAAAAATGTTACAGAAAAACAGACTCAATATACAAAGGTATTGTACATCAAGTCTGTTTTATCTGTGCAGTGTTTATTCACTTCTCAACGCATCAATAGGATTTAAATTTGCTGCTTTCACAGAAGGAAGCAGTCCAAATACCACACCTATCACTGTAGAAAACAATACTGCGATCACAATTGACGGCACACTGATCGAAGTAGGCGAACCGGTAACCTTTCCCACCACTTTCGACAGCCCGATTCCTGTTATTACTCCGATAATACCGCCAATACTGGTAAGTACAGAAGCCTCTGTCAGAAACTGTCCCAGAATAGTCTTCTTACGTGCCCCGATAGCCTTTTTCAATCCAATCTCTTTGGTACGCTCTGTAACAGAAACCAACATGATATTCATCACACCAATACCACCAACGATTAACGAAATAAAGGCAATGGAAGAAATGAGCAATTTCATCGTGCCTGTTGTGCTTTCAATGGTTTGTTTAATGGTATCGCTATTCATGATAAAGAAATCTTTTTTACCATGACGCATGGTCAGCAATTCAGTAATCCCTTTCTCGGCGACAGTTGTATTCACCGAATCATCTACTTTTACGGTAATCGAACCAATTTTTTTGCTGCCCGAAATACGATTCATCACGGTGGTATAAGGGGCATAGAGATTAAGTGAACTGCTTGCTCCGCCCATTTGTTTATCAGATACCACGCCAATAATACGTAATGGACGTTTATTAAACATCACGATTTTACCAATAGGATTTTCATCTGGAAAAATGGATTTTTTCGCACTTTCATCGATTAAGGCTACTTGATTGTTATCAGCAACATCTTGAGCAGAAAATAAATTACCGGATTTTAATTTTAAGCCATCGACATCAAAATATTGTTCGCCGACACCTTTTAAACTGGTCGAGGAGAAAGTTTGGTTGCCGTAAATCAATGTGCCACTTGATGAGCTATTTGGCGTGACGCTTTGTACATAGCTTTGTTGGTTTAAGGCAGTGGCATCATTAATCGTAAGATTTTGCATTTGTTCAGCACGACGATCACCAAAGCCGGTACCATTAAAGATGGTCATGGTACTTGTACCAATGCCTTTAATATTCTCTAAGATTTTTTGTTGTGAACCATTTCCCAATGCCACGACAGAAACCACAGACGTAATCCCGATAATAATCCCCAGCATGGTTAAAAGAGAACGCATTTTATGGGCGATAATGGCACTCACAGACATACGAAAGGCTTCGACAAATTGATCTTTGCTGAACCCAAAGTGCGGTTTAGATTTGGTTGGATTTTCGACCGCACTTTTTACCGCTTCTTTTTGCGTATCGCCAATGATTTCACCATCTTTAATTTCAATTACTCGATTCGCACTGGCAGCAATTTCTCGGTCGTGGGTTACCATAATAATAGTGTGGCCTTCTGCGTGTAATTGACGCAGAATTTCCATCACATTTTGACCGCTTTGTGAATCCAATGCACCAGTGGGTTCATCGGCTAAAATAATTTCACCGCCATTCATCAACGCACGCGCAATACTCACACGTTGTTGCTGACCACCAGAAAGCTGGCTTGGTTTATTTTGCCATTTATCGCCTAAACCTAATTTTTCTAAAAGTTGTTTCGCACGAGAAAGACGTTTTTCTTGCGACATCCCCGCATAAATTGCAGGCAAGGCGACGTTTTCTGCTGCGGTCAAGCTCGACAATAAGTTATAGCGTTGGAAAATAAAGCCGAATTTTTGGCTACGTAAATCTGAAAGCTGATCTTTGCTTAATTCAATGGTTTCTTTACCATTGATTTTGTAAGAACCACTGGTTGCTGTATCCAAGCATCCGATGATATTCATCAAGGTCGATTTACCGGAACCCGATTGCCCAATAATCGCGACGAAATCGCCTTTTTCTATATTTAAAGAGACATTCTTTAAAATATGGACACGATTTTCGCCTTCACCGAAGTAACGGTTGAGATCCTTAATTTCAATAATATTCATTAATTTTCTACCGCACTTTTAGAACATTCTTGGACCACGAGGCATAGAGCCAACTTGTTCACCATTCGCGACTTGCGACACAATGACTTTTTCACCTTCGTTTAAACCCGATTTGATTTCAGTGTGGAAATCATTTTGTACACCGGTTTCAACTTCACGCGGTTCAGACTGATTTTTGTCATTCAATACATTTACAAAGCTTTTGCCATCACGTTTTTGAATAGCCATATTGGAAACCAATAACACATCTTTCGCGTTGGCAATTTTGATGTTGTTTTCTGTCGTCATTCCGATGCGCAAAGTACGATCAGGGTTATCAATCAAAACATTGGCGTAATAGTAGATCGCACTGGTCGTTGAGCTGCTATTTGAACTTGTCGAAGATGATGTTGAAGAGCTATCACTTGTCGTGGTATTGGCTGGATCAACAGAATCAATGACAGAGTGATACAGGGTTTGGCTATCCGATAAAATAGTAAAACTCACTTCTTGACCGGCTTTGACTTTGGTAATGTCACCTTCCGAAATCTCAGGTTTAATTTTCATTTTGCTTAAATCGGCAATGGTCACAATTGTTGGCGTCGTTTGGTTGGCATTAACGGTTTGACCTTCTGAAACAGGCACAGAAATAACGGTACCGTCCATTGGGGCGGTGATTTTGGTGTAGCCCACATTGGTTTCTGCTGTATTCATTTCAATTTCAGCTTGTTTGATATTGGCTTCAATGGCTTCCATTTCAGCTTTCGCATTATCAAGTGTGCTTTTTGCGGTATTCACACTATCTAAAGACGTTGCTTTTTGTGTATAAAGTTTTGATAAGCGGTTATAGCTTGAAAGGGCAACATCATAAGCAGTTTTCTTCGCTTTTAATTGTGCTTGATAGCTCACCAATGCTGCCTTTTTGGTATTTAAGGTATTAATTTGGGTGGTGGAATCAATATCAGCGATCATTTCGCCTTTTTTGATTTCTTGCCCTAGTTTGACATAGAGTTTGGTGATTTTACCCGAAACTTGGGCACCAACATCAACTTCATTCACGCTTTCAACTGAACCAGAGGCGACAACTATTTTTTCCACATTGCCACGTGTAACGGATTCCGTCAGATAAGTCGTTTCTTGTTTGCTATTGCTAGAGAAAAAATAATAAGTCACACCAGCAGCAATGAGCAATCCGAGTAAAATAAAAAAGCGTTTTTTCATAAAGACTTTGTCATCCTAAATAAAAATGAACGTTTGTTCAGTGAGAGTGTATTCTAAAGATAAACTTTTCAGTTTGCACGAAAAATCTTCAAGTTAGACCTAAAAATCTCAAAAAATTCAGTGTTAATTCGATGAAAGTGCGGTTAGTTTTGGGATCAAATTCACAACGCCTGACTTTTCGTATAGAATGAGGAAATTATTTTCAATTTATTGAGAAATTTATGAGCAATACAGAACACACCCTAGAAAATGCGGAAAATACCCGCACACACAATTTCATTACTCAAATTATTGATGAAGATTTAGCTTCGGGTAAACACAAAAGTGTTCATACTCGTTTTCCACCTGAGCCGAACGGCTATTTACATATCGGCCATGCAAAATCGATTTGCTTAAACTTCGGCTTGGCAAAAGAATATAACGGTTTATGTAACCTACGTTTTGACGATACCAATCCGGTGAAAGAAGACGTGGAGTATGTGGATTCCATTAAAGCGGATGTGGAATGGTTAGGCTTTAAATGGGAAGGCGAACCGCGTTATGCGTCTGATTACTTCGATGCACTTTATGGCTATGCGATTGAGTTGATCGAAAAAGGTTTAGCGTATGTAGATGAACTTTCTCCAGACGAAATGCGCGAATATCGCGGTACCTTAACCGAGCCAGGTAAAAACAGCCCATATCGTGATCGTAGCGTAGAAGAAAACTTAGCGTTATTTGAAAGAATGAAAAACGGTGAGTTTGCCGAAGGTACATTAAGTCTTCGTGCGAAAATCGACATGGCTTCACCATTTATGGTCATGCGTGATCCTGTACTTTATCGTATTAAATTTGCGAGCCATCATCAAACCGGTGACAAATGGTGCATTTACCCAATGTACGATTTCACTCACTGTATCTCTGATGCGATTGAGCGTATTACACACTCTCTATGTACATTAGAATTCCAAGACAACCGTCGTTTATATGACTGGGTGTTGGAAAATATTAGTATTGAACGTCCATTACCGCATCAATATGAATTCTCACGTTTGAATTTAGAAGGCACGTTAACGTCTAAACGTAAATTATTGAAATTAGTGAATGACGGCATTGTGGATGGTTGGAACGATCCGCGTATGCCAACGATTTCAGGTTTACGCCGTCGCGGTTATACACCGGCTTCATTACGTGAATTCTGCCGTCGTATCGGTGTGACTAAACAAGATAACGTCGTAGAGTATTCTGCACTTGAAGTCTGCATTCGTGAAGATTTAAATGAAAACGCACCACGCGCAATGGCAGTGATTGATCCTGTTCGTGTTGTGATTGAAAACTTTGAAGGCGAAGAAACCTTAACGGCGCCAAATCACCCGAATCGTCCTGAATTAGGTGAGCGTCAATTACCGTTTACGAAAGAGCTTTATATTGATCGCGCAGATTTCCGTGAAGAAGCGAACAAGCAATATAAACGTTTAGTATTAGGTAAAGAAGTGCGTTTACGTAACGCTTACGTGATTAAAGCTGAACGTGTCGAGAAAGATGCAAATGGTGAAATTACCACGATCTTCTGTACTTACGATCCTGAAACTTTAGGTAAAAATCCAGCAGATGGTCGCAAAGTGAAAGGGGTCATTCACTGGGTATCTGCAGTGCATAATCACCCAGCGGAGTTCCGTTTATATGAACGCCTCTTCACCGTACCAAACCCTGGTGCAGCAGAAGAAATCGAAAGCGTGTTGAATCCAACCTCTTTAGTGGTAAAACACGGTTTTGTTGAACCAAGTTTAGCAAACGCAAAAGCAGAACACGGTTATCAATTCGAACGCGAAGGCTACTACTGCTTAGATAGCAAAGATAGCCACCCAGAACATTTAATCTTCAACTTAACTGTAAGCTTAAAAGAGAGTGTAGCGTTTTAATTAGACAATAAATTACATAAGGGCTAATCATATTAGCCCTTTTAAATAGGATTATTTTAAGGAGAAAATTATGACTCATCGCTCAT
>OGYV01002746.1_pt1 | contig 10984 bp, 10 predicted proteins | sample 1576651 | NCBI WGS metagenome assembly OGYV01 (sample SAMEA3541570, study PRJEB24748) | human gut metagenome | biome: human gut; feature: human-associated habitat; material: faeces | place: China | collected 2012
GCGGAGTACCGGTATCGCTGCGGCGATATTTGCTGATTTTATAAAGCGAGTGGATAGAAACATCCACCTTGTCATTGTTCGTATAGACGATGCGGATCATTTCCTGATAGCTGTTGCCCACAGGAATCCTAACCAGACCGCCGAACTTGCCGATACCGAAGTCTACATGCACGATAAAATCTCCCACTTCCATCTCCTGCAGTTCCTTCATGGTGAGTGCCATCTTGCCGGCTCTCGCTTTATCTGAGCGCAGGTTATATTTATGAAAACGGTCAAAAATCTGATGATCGGTAAAGAAACAACACTTCTTGTCATGGTCAGTAAAGCCTTCATGAAGCGTCTTGTCTACCGGTGTAAAACGGATAGCGTAGCGCTTCAGCTCTTCGCTTTCAAAGATATCCTTCAGGCGCTGTTGCTGCTTCTGGCTATCTGCCAATATATATAAGGTGTAACCCTGGAGCAGGAAATCCTCCAGAGTTTGACAAAGCAAATTGAAATTCTTATGGAAAAGAGGCTGTGGAGCGATATTAAAAGGTATCACAGCCGAACTCTCTGACGGAGCGACCTTGCCGAACTCGATACGGAGATGAGCCGCTACTGCCTTCTTGAAATCGAGCGGAGAAACGAGGTTGAGCTCGGTCTTCATGTCATGTCTGATGCGCTCAGCCTCTACCTCAGTAGCCCCCTCCAGCTGCTCGGTAAGGCTCTGCGATGAGAAGCCTTCGGTATAGATCTGACCAATGCGGTCGCAAACGAAAGAAAGGTCTTTCGCAACGACTGGCGTACTTTCGGAGAGAAAATTGAGGAAACACTGCTTGTTGCTCTCGATATGGGCGAGTTCGGGCACGATTTCTATCTCTGTGCGCTTCGCCTGCGAGAGCTGGGTCTCAACATCAAAGGTACGGATAGTGTCAATCTCATCGCCGAAGAAGTCGATACGGAACGGATATTCGCAGCTGTAGGAATAGACATCGAGGATGCTTCCACGCACGGCAAACTGGCCCGGTTCATAAACATAATCGGTTTCTTTGAGTTCGAAATCGCGCAGGGTATGAACCACATCGGTCTGAGCAATCTGCTGGCCTACAGTCAGTTTCAGAATCCGTTCATCCAGATTCTGCTTAGCCACAACGAGTTCTGCCAGTGCATCGGGATAAGTGACTACCAGGAAATGTCCTCCCGAAGAGAGGCGCGCCAGCACCTCTGTACGTAGGATTTCGTTCGCTGCATCACGCTGCCCGTATTTCACGGCACGCCGATAGCTGGAAGGAAAGAAGAAGACCTTCTCCTGCCCCATCATCTGAGTGAGATCGTGATAAAAATAGCCTGCTTCATCGGCATCATCCAGTACGAAGAGTACCGAACGCCTCATCTTCCCCTGCAGAGAAGCAAAGAACATCGGAGCCGAAGAGCACAGCAAACCCTGGAGAAAAATGGAATGAACCGACTTCTTCCCCATCAAATCAAAGAGGGCATCCGCCTGTGGCGAACGCCCGTATGTTTTTTCTATCTTTTGGATTTCCATCCAAGTACTGATTACTGATTACTGAGTATTAATCCTTCTTCGGATATTTCTTGAACCAGCCATCCAGGCGCAGTCGCATCACGCCAAAGAAAGCCTCACCAAAGATGCCACCACTCATCTTGCTCACACCTTCACGACGGTTAACAAAGATGACAGGCACCTCCTTGATCTTGAAACCTATTCGATGAGCCGTATATTTCATCTCTATCTGGAAAGCATAGCCCTTGAAGCGGATAGCATCCAAATCTATGGTTTCCAATACCTTACGTCGGTAGCAGACGAATCCAGCTGTGGTATCATTCACCTTAAATCCGGTTACGATACGTACGTATTTAGAAGCGAAATAGCTCATCAATACGCGTCCGATAGGCCAGTTGACCACGTTCACACCCGAAATATATCTTGAGCCTACAGCCACATCATACCCCTCATCGTGAGTTGCCGCATAGAGACGAGGCAAATCATTAGGATCATGACTGAAGTCGGCATCCATCTCGAAGATGAAGTCATAGCCCTGCTTCAATGACCATTTGAAGCCCATGATATAGGCGGTACCCAAACCGAGTTTACCCGAACGCTCCAGGATATGCAGACGACCGGCAAACTCATTAGCCATCAAGCCCTTAACAATGGCAGCAGTACCGTCAGGACTTCCGTCATCGATAACGAGGATATCAAACTGCTTTTCGAGACCGAAGACAGCACGGATGATTTTCTCGATGTTTTCCTTCTCATTATATGTAGGAATGATTACTATGCTATCACTCATAACTTCTTCTAATTTTAATGATTCTGATTCTATATAATGTAATACAGATGCAAAATTACAACTTATTTTTGAAATAACAAGCAAAAACCCGAAATTATTGGTCCGGATTCTCTACAAACCCCTGATATTTCTTGTCAAGTCCGTTCATGATCGCCTCATAGCTCTTGTTCATCAGGTTCTTGATATTGTCAGCTCCCTTGCCTATCGGCTCGATAGGCTCATGGATGGTGAGCTTCAGAGGATGCCAGAAAGCCCAGTAGATGTCCTTCATGCGAGGCTTCACATCAAAACTGCCATTGATGGTAAGCGGACATACCGGCAACTGCAGTTCATCGGCCAGCATGAAAGCACCGCGGCGGAACACGCCCATGTGCCCCGTAAACGAACGGGCACCCTCTGGGAATACCACCAGCGACATGCCCTCTTTAAGCACCTCGCGAGCACGGTCATAAGAAGCACGGATCTTAGAAGGTCCGCTCTTGTCTACAAAGATGTGGTGCGCATACTCACAGGCGATACCGATGAGAGGTACTTTGCGCAAGCCCTTCTTCATCATCCACTTGAAGTTTCTGCCCAGGAAACCGTATATCAGGAAAATATCGAAAGCGCCCTGATGATTGGCCACGAAAACATAACTCTGGTTCTTCTTGAGATGCTCACGTCCCTCCACCTTTACAGGCAGGAGGAGGATGCGGACCCAAAGCCAGGACCAATACTTGCCGGGATAATAGCCCCAGAAATGGCCATTGCCCAGCATACATCCCAAAACGGTAGATAGACTGGTTAAAACACTAGCTACCAACAGGATAGGCAAGCATATTACAAGCTGATACAGACGATATAAGTACTTCATTTTTTATTTAAGAATGAATAATTTAACACTCAACATTTAACATTTAACACTCCTCATTTTCTTTTGAGTGTGATGACCACGATTTCTGCCGTAGCCCCTATGCGGATTGGAACGGTACCGCCCAGACCCGATGTGGTATAGAGCTGGCAACCCTCCTCCTCGAAGAGGCCGTAATCATAGGGAGTAAACATCGACGGACGCAAGCCCAGGATACTGATCTGCCCCGCATGCGTATGACCGCTCAATGTAAGCTGCGGTGCTACAATCAGCGAATCCTTCCTGTCAGGTCCTATCACATCGCCATCCTCATCCTTCTCCTTATTAATAGTAGAAGGCCAGGTCTCGCGCCATTGCTTCGGAATATGCTGCAGCATCAGCACGAAAGAGCCTGGTCTGATGCCATACAGCGCCTTCCTTACGTTGGTTCGCTTTGGTTTGTCATAGTTCTCTGTACCAGCTACATAGATGCTGTCAGCGCCTCTATGCACCGCCACATGCTCATTCATCAGCAGGCGCCATCCGCAACTCCGCTGGAAGTCCTGCATCCGCTTCTCGAACGCAGCTATCTCCTGCTCATCATCTACATCCATATAATAGGTGTAATCATGATTGCCCAGCACACTCATCACGCCATCTCTGGCTTTCAGACTGCTGAGCAGCGCCTGATACTCAGGCAGTTCATCGGGCGTAACATTCTGTAAATCACCCGTAAAGCAAATCAGATCAGGTTTTTCGGCATTAATGCTGTCGATATCGCGCTGAGGCAGATGACCACGCCAGCCATAGTATGACCCGAGATGGATATCGCTGAACTGAACGATGCGATAGCCCTCGAAAGACTTCGGCAGATTAGGTACATAGATGGTGATACGCTTGACCTGCATCTTAGGAAAACCTTCGGTAAATCCGTAGATAAAGCAGAAGAACGCCACCGCTCCCACTACCAGTCCGAGGAGCTTGCCCCAGTTTCGATGGCCGTGGAGGAGCCGCATACAGCACCAACCGAAGACACTGAACAGGCTGAAGACAAACTGCGGAACCGCACATACTGCCATCATCATAAACCAGATGTCGATGAGCACCGGATTGCGTGGCAGGAAGTTGGGCAGCATCGTGATATATGCGCTGTAGGCGATAACCACGAAAGCCGGCAACCAGAAGAGCACCCGCTGCCAGAGACTCTTCAGCCATAACTTGCCATACCTTTTATATATCCACAGATACGGCAACAGGGTGAATACCACTACGGGTATCAATATTCTTGCTATCATTTCTTGATCAAACTTGATTGAAGATACGTTTTCATTGCCTGCACGGGCACTCCTCTGCGCTGTGCATAGTCGCGAAGCTGGTCGTCTCCTATCCGTCCCAGTTCGAAATACCGCGACTTGGGATGTGCAAACATCAGCCCCGAGACACTGGCATGAGGCGTCATCATTCCGCTTGTGGTGAGCCGGATGCCCACCTGACTCATATCGATGAGCTGGTCGATGATGAAGTTGGCACTGGTATCGGGCAGCGAAGGATATCCTATAGCCGGACGGATGCCCTGATAGCGCTCCAGATGCTGGTCTTCGATGCTCAGCTGTTCGTCGGGAGCATAGCCCCAGATGCTGCGTCTCACCTCTTCGTGCAACTTCTCTGCCGTGGCTTCAGCCAACCGGTCGCAGAGTGTCTGTGCCATCATATTGAGGTAGTCGTCCGAGCGATATTTCTTCTCCAGACCGCCATCTACCGTCGTGCAGAAGATACCCAGCCGGTCTGTTATTCCACTGCCCAGAGGACGGATGAAATCAGCCAGACAGAGATTGGGTTCTCCCTGAGCCGCCGGATGCTGCTGACGGAGCATCGGGAAGCGGACTTTCTGCCCTTCCAGCCAGATATCATCCCCCTTGCTGTTCGCCTCGAAGAGTCCGAAGAGGGCATAGGTATGATATTCGCCTTCCCATGAATGGAGCATATCGAGCGCCTCTGCCTTCAGTTTTTCCTTTTCCTCTCGAGGTTTGCCGCTCAATCCCCAGGCATGATAAAAGTATAGCCAGTTGATATATGGCTCAATTTCGCTTATATTGTATACTATTCTTCGCATCCGATACGATATTTTATTTTACAATCCTCGTAAGATTTTCCTTTTTCAGGAATTGTTTCTGAACTCCAGTTCTTCTCCTCTGCTGGCGGCATCAAACACGCCTTTGTCGTAGATAAGACTACCGTTACAGAAAGTCTGTTCCACTTTCCATACAAACTCATCACCCTCTACAGGGCTCCATTTACACTTGCTCTGAATTACCTCTGCGGTCACCTTCCAAGGCTCTCCCTTGCGCACCACAACGACATCTGCCTTATAACCCGGACGCAGGAAGCCGCGCTGACTGATATGGAACAGACGGGCTGGATTATGGCACATCAGTTCTACCAGGCGCTCGATACTGATTACCTTTTCGTCAACAAGTTTCAGCATGCTTACCAGCGAGAACTGTACCATTGGCATACCTGATGCAGCCTTGGCACAACCGCCCAGTTTATCCTTCAACTGATGAGGAGCATGATCGGTACCTACTACAGTTATCTTACCATTACCCAGCGCCTTACGCAAAGCTTCACGGTCAGCATCGGTCTTTACTGCAGGGTTGCATTTGATGCGTGCGCCCTTCACAGCGTAATCTTTATCCGAGAACATGAGATGAGCCACAACCGCCTCGCCTGTAATATTTTCATCCTTACCAAAGAATTCCAATTCCTTAGCCGTAGTAACGTGGGCGATATGGAGATGCGCCCCGCTTTCCTTAGCCAGCTGCACCGCCAGACGGCTGCTTTCATAGCAAGCCTCCTCGCTGCGTATTTCCGGATGATGTTCTACGGCAGGGTCCTCACCCCATTTCTGCTTAGCCACCTGCATGTTGCGGTTAATGATTTCGGTATCCTCACAGTGGGTCATCACCGGCAAATCCAGCTCTTTCGCCTTCTTGAAGATAGCCTGCAGCGCCTCATATCTATCCACCAGCATATTGCCCGTACTGGAGCCCATAAAGAGCTTGATTCCCGGCACACGATGCGTATCGAGCTGCTCAAAATCATTTACATTACCATTGGTAGCACCAAAGAAGAAACTGTAGTTCACATGACTCTTCTCAGCGCCCAGCTGCCGCTTCGCCTGCCAGGCCTCCAGAGTGGTAGTCTGAGGTACCGTGTTAGGCATCTCGAAATAGCTGGTCACACCACCAAAGGCTGCAGCGCGGCTTTCGCTCTCGATGTCAGCCTTCTGCGTAAGTCCCGGCTCACGGAAGTGAACATGATCATCAATCACACCCGGCAAAACAAAACACCCCGAGGCATCGATGACTTCATCGTAATTGCCACGGGGTGCCTCGCCTTCATATATCTCCTTGATAAATTCACCATCCAACAAGAGGTCGCCCACAAAAGAGCGACCCTCATTTATAATGGTTCCATTCTTGATTAATTTCATATTACTAAACTTATAAAATGAAGAGTTTTACAAGATGTTAATGCCCAAGACCTTGAAAGAGATTCTATTCCTGACCTTCCTGTTTTTCAGGAATCGTAGGCGCAGCCAGTTCGTTGGCTGTAGGTGCCGGAGCCGCATCAGGATTTACCTGTGGAGCCGCTTCCATCTCTGGCAGCATGCCGCTCTGCGCATCTCGTGTACCGTTCATAATCTCCTGATTCTCTTGAGCTTTCTTATAATAGTCCTTTACATAAGGATCATTCTTGAAATAGTCGGTAGCCTTGCTCATGATATCCTCAATCCAAGGAGAGAGCATCGGATACTGGTTGCCCATTGTAACGAGGAAGAAGACGCCCGGTCCCAGCACATTGTTGAAGTTGTCGGTAACAAACGAAGTGATGAGCTTGTCTTCCTGCTCAGAGAGGCGGATGGATTCCTCGTTCAGCCGCTTGTTGACAGCCACCATATCGCTACCGTTCATGATAGCCTGGTCGTGCTTGTGCACCAGTTCGCGCAACTGATTCTGAATCTGCTGGTATTTCTTGAAGAATCCGAAGAGTTTATCGTTCATAGGCGTACCGCTTACCACCTGCTGTGTATCATCGAGCTTCACCGTAATGCTTCCACTCTCCAGCACCAGCGGCAGCACAGGGTCATCATCCATGAAGATATTCGCCATCTTCATAGAGTCGACAGAACCCTGAAAATGGAACTGTCCGTGCACTACATCGCAAGAATCCACGTTCTTGAAATCGTTGTTTTCCAGTATCTTAAGGTACAGCATGCGTCCGTCCAGAGTACTTACGTTAGAAGTACCCGAGATATCGTAACTGTTGGCACAAGATGCAAGTGCCATCAAGGCAATGAATGCGTAAAATATTCTATTCATAAGCTATCTATATCACTTTCGGTGAACAAAAGTACAATCTTAATTTGAACTGACGAAATAAATTGCTGCAATTTAATTCATTCTTACAAGATTTATGTTTTGTTTGCACTCCTATTGGCCACCGAAAGCTTTTTACTCGTCCTTTCTATATTACTGATTGTTTTCCTTCTTCAGTTCATGAGAGATGCGATGCGTGGTATACAGTTCCAGCAGGGCTGCGATGAGGAGGAAGACTACCCACTTATTATAGAAATAGGTGATATAGGTCTCATAATTCTCAAACCAGCGGCGCAGGAAAGCATACACCGTATCTACCATCGAGATGCCTGAGAGCACGAAAAAGATGTCTGCTACATACTGCATGCGCTTCAGGCGGTGGATAACCAGCGAAGGTCCCTCATAGAACTGCATCGCCTGCATTACACTGAAGAGTATGGTGCCCAGCAGGAACCCCCAGCTCGTTACCTGCACCAGCTGCGGATGTGAAAAACCAAATGCGAAGCAAGCCGCACCGACAACCATCAGCACGCCGCCCAGCAAGAAAATAGCACTTTCCAGTTTACTCAATTGTTTCATTTTCATCTTGTTCGTTAGTTTTTTCCGGAATATCCGAACTCAATACAAAGATGTCTTCATCATCAGTCTTCATGAAATAACGCTGGCGGGCTATCTTCTCAAATGCCCGCGCACCATGCTGCATATCGCGCAGGGTATGCTTGTCGTTTTCATATTGCTCACGATACTTTTCTATCTCCGAACGGAGCGTAGCTATCTCTATCTGGTACTTAATGTGCTGTCTTACACTGTTGTCGTCAACTACACCAACTACCAGAACGCCCGCTACAATCACTATAAGATACTTATAATGAGCGAGATAATTCCATATAATACCAAGTTTTTTACTCATTTCTTCCGAATTTGTTTGCAAAGATAATATTTTTTTGTTATCTTTGCATCATCAATTAAGAAAAAATAATGGAAGAGTATATAGTTTCTGCAAGAAAGTACCGTCCGATGACCTTCGATTCGGTTGTCGGACAGAGTGCATTGACCACCACTTTGAAGAATGCAGTGAAGAGCGGCAAGCTGGCGCACGCCTATCTTTTCTGCGGTCCGAGAGGTGTGGGTAAAACCACTTGTGCCCGCATTTTTGCGAAGGCAATCAACTGCGAGCACCCTCGTGAAGACGGCGAGGCATGCAACGAATGTGAGAGCTGCCGTGCCTTCAATGAGCAGCGTTCCTACAACATCTTCGAGCTGGATGCCGCCAGCAACAACGGTGTTGACCAGATTAAGGTTCTGATGGAGCAGACCCGCATTCCGCCTCAGGTGGGCAAGTATAAAGTGTTTATCATCGATGAGGTCCACATGCTCTCTACAGCTGCCTTCAACGCCTTTCTCAAGACGCTGGAAGAGCCGCCTCAGCATGTCATCTTCATCCTCGCCACTACCGAGAAGCATAAGATTCTGCCTACCATCCTGAGCCGATGCCAGATTTACGACTTCGAGCGAATGACGGTAGCCAACACCATCAACCACCTGAAGATGGTGGCTGAGAAGGAAGGCATACAATATGAAGAGCAGGCGCTCGCCGTGATAGCCGAAAAGGCTGACGGAGGTATGCGCGATGCCCTCTCTATCTTCGACCAGGCTGCCAGCTTCTGCATGGGCAACATCACTTACCAGAAGGTGATCGAGGACCTGAACGTGCTCGACAGCGACAACTATTTCCGACTGGTAGACCTGGCTCTGGAGAATAAGGTGGCCGAGATGATGGTAACACTCGACGGCATTCTGAGCCGCGGTTTCGATGGCGGCAACATGATACAGGGGCTTGCCCAGCATGTGCGCAATGTGATGATGGCGAAGGATCCTCAGACCCTGCCTCTGCTCGAAACCAGCGACGACCAGAAAGCCAAGTTCCAGGCTCAGGCCCAGAAGGCACCTACACCTTTCTTATATAAGGCGCTGGAACTGATGAACCAGTGCGATATCCATTACCGCGCCAGCAGCAACAAGCGATTACTGGTAGAGCTCACCCTGATACAGATAGGCCAGATTACGCAGCCCGAGGATCAGGATGTGCCTAGTGCGGGGCGTACGCCCAATAGATTAAAATCCCTGTTTCAGAAACTCCTGGCTCAGTCTAAGCTTGCCTCTCAGGGTGCAGGTTCTGAGCCTTCTGGCAGCAGCGAAAACCGGTCATCACAGCCGGGAGCGTCTGCTGCTTCAGCTACTGCTATGCCTTCGTCAGGGGCACCGGCAGCCGCTTCTGCAGCCTCCAATGCTGCGCCTTATTCTGCATCTGCCACCGCAGCCGCATCCGCATCTTCAGAAGATTCTGCCTCTGCCGGAGCAGTTGATGCTGCTTCGCCTCACAAGCCACGACTCAAGAATATCAAGCTGGGCGGCATAGGCATGACTTTCTCTAACCTGAAGAAGAGGGAGGAGAACCAGCGCCGCCTGCACAGTCCGTATGATGATGCCAATGAGGAAAAAGCGACCATCACGGGCGACCAGAACGAGTTCACCCAGGAGCAGGTGGAAGCAACATGGTTCAGTATGTGCATGAGAATGCAGAACAAGCTGGATTTCATAGGCTTAGCCAACCGCATGAAGAGTATTGTACCGAAGATAACCAACTATCCGCAGATAGAGGTTATCATCAACAACCAGCTCTTGCTAGACGACGTTTTGAACATCAAGAACCGCATTCTCAAGACTTTCGTCTTAGGTCTTCACAACAGCGAACTGAGCATCAGCTACCGCCTTGCCGACCAGGAAGAGGTAGGCAAGGTTCTGACCAAGAATGAAGTTCTGGAACTTCTTATGGAGAAGAACCCTGCGATGAAAAAGCTCACAAAGGACCTGGATCTGGTCATGACATAGAAGAAACTCCACGCAATACGAAATTCTCCACTCCATGTAGGACAACCTATACGGAGTGGAGAAACTAGTACTATCTTCCCCCAATGCTGCCATTATACCCGGGCGTATGATGCCCCAAGAGGTTATTCAGTATTCAGTATTCAGTTTTTTTCGCGATAGTTACCTTTTATACGGTTACAAATTGTAAGTAATTATTTTATATTATATATATAAATATATATATAATATACTATCTATACAGAGAGTGGTAACAACAGCGAAAAAAACTGAATACTGAATACTGAACACGTTTCTGCAAATAGGTTATCACTCTGTAATATGCTGATTTATATAGCAAAATATAGTTTTCTCTAACAAAAAACATAGAGATGCACCGCATAAACATAGAGTTTTTTTTTTAAGCTAACTTTCAAATCGTAAGTTTGCTAAAAATCGCTCCTTATCACATGTCTAAATTTGGTAGATACCGGATTTTATCGTATCTTTGCACCAGCAATCGAAGGAAACGCCTTAGGTGCCTGAAGGCGGTCTTCTCTTAAGACCAACACGGGTCATAAATGATGGCAGGCGCCGGTCATCAATGAAGACCC
>OGYV01002750.1_pt1 | contig 10968 bp, 10 predicted proteins | sample 1576651 | NCBI WGS metagenome assembly OGYV01 (sample SAMEA3541570, study PRJEB24748) | human gut metagenome | biome: human gut; feature: human-associated habitat; material: faeces | place: China | collected 2012
CGAAATGGATGCTGACGATCTGATGATGCTTGCTCTGGATGCAGGCGCAGAAGACTTCGCAGACGAAGAGGACAGCTACGAAATCATCACCGATCCGGATGACTTCTCCGCAGTACGTGAGGCTCTGGAGAAAGACGGTATCGCCATGGCAGAGGCAGACGTTACCATGATCCCACAGACCTACGTAGAGCTGACCGATCCGCAGGCATTAAAAGACCTGAACCGTACCCTGGATCTGCTGGATGACGACGACGACGTACAGTACGTATATACCAACCTGGACGAGTAATTTCACTGGAAATTACATAGAATCATAAGAATCTGCGCATACTGATGAAGCTATTTTGGAATAGCAGAAAAGAGGAAATCCGTATGGCAGAATCACAGAAAAACCAGACAGAAAAAGAAAATATTGTAGAACTGAAGACCAACATTTATCTGCTGTCCATCATCGGCGAGGTGGAGGGGCATGAATCACTCGGCGAGCGCACGAAAGCGACGCGCTATGAGCACATTCTCCCTGCTCTTGCCCGTGCCGAGGAGGACAAAAGTATTGATGGTCTTCTGATTCTCCTGAATACCGTAGGCGGAGATGTGGAGGCCGGTCTTGCAATTGCAGAGATGATTGCGTCCATGCGAAAGCCTGCGGTATCGCTCGTTTTAGGGGGTGGTCATTCGATCGGTGTCCCGCTCGCCGTTGCAGCAGACTATTCGCTGATCGTGCCGAGTGCCACCATGGTCATTCACCCGGTGCGTACAAACGGCATGTTCATCGGTGTTGCACAGACGTACCGTAATATGGAAAAGACGCAGGATCGGATCACAGGTTTTGTATCGGCCCATTCTAAAATCACCAAGGAACGGCTCGAGGAGCTGATGCTCGATACGAAAATGCTGGTCAAGGATGTCGGAACAATGCTGGACGGCCCGCAGGCAGTGGAAGAAGGCCTGATCGACGAGGTCGGCGGCATTGCCCGCGCGCTCGAAAAGCTGAATGAGCTGATGAAAAAGGCAGCAGGGACAGAAAATTGACTTCACGGCGCGGCTTGTGTTTCAGGGGATTTTGTGTTAGAATGAGTTCGCTGTGAAAATTCGAACGGAAGTTTTGGCCGGACTTTCACAAAAGAGAAAAATAAGGGAACAGGATAAAAAAATGACAGTAATAGAAGCTTTATTTCTGGGCCTGATCCAGGGAATCACGGAATTCCTGCCGATCAGCAGCTCCGCACATCTGATTATCTTCCGTCACTTTATGAAGATCGAAGATACGCAGACGGTGTTTTTCAATGTGCTTTTGCACTTTGGCTCCATGATTGCAATTCTGCTCACATTTTCGAAGGAATGGAAACGTCTCTTCCTCGCGCTGTGCGGAATCATAATCGATCTGTTTCATAATTTAAAGGAACACTTTTCCAGTCAGCATCAGGAGAGAAAGCAGTACCGGAAGGTACTCGGCAGCAACTACCGTATGCTTGCTTTCCTGCTGATTCTGACCACCATCCCGACTGCTGTAATCGGCGGCATGATTCAGAGCCTTGTCACACTGACCTCCTCGAATCTGCTGGCACCTGGCGTTGGTCTGTATCTGACGGCGATTCTGCTTGTGGTGGCAGATATGCTTCCGGAGGGAGAAAAAACGCAGAAAAATTTGAAGCCGAAAGATGCACTGATTGCCGGATTCTTCCAAGGCTTTTCCACGATTCCGGGTCTTTCCCGTCTTGGTTCGACTATTTCTGCGTGTGTGATCGGCGGCATGACCCGTTCGTACGCTGTGAAATACTCTCTGATTGTGAGTGTTCCGGCGATTATCGGGGCAACGATCGTTGAAATTGCGACCATGGGAAAAAATAAAATTGTTTTTCATCCGGTATATCTGGTCAGCGTTTTCATGGCGGCACTTGCCGGTTACTTTACGATCCGCATTCTGATGCGTGTGGTGAAAAAACGGAAACTGAAATATTTTGCTTTGTACTGTCTTCTTGTCGGGACATTCTCCATTGCAGGATATTTTCTGCTGTAATACGAGAAAGGGGAGAAGTTCTGCATGGCAAATACAACAAAGGGAAGCGGGAAGACAAAGAAAAAAACTTCTGCTTCCGGAACAGCAAAAAAGAAACAGACCCAAACAACGGCCAGAAAAACAACGGCGAAAAAGAGCAGTACCGCAAAACGTACCTCCGGCACAAGGAAAAACACAGTCCGTGAGCCGATGGACGAGGGAGTGCGCGCAGAAATTATTCTGCTTTCCGTGCTTGCTGTTTCGATTCTGCTGATGCTCAGTAATTTCGGTATGGGCGGCGTGATCGGACAGGCTGTCTGCGACTTCTTTTTCGGCCTTTTCGGCGTGACAGAGTGGGCAGCACCGGTTCTGATCTTCTTTGGAACAGCATTTTACATAGCAAACAGACAGAACTTTTTAATTGTGCGGAAAACCGGGGGAGCGATCAGCTGCTTCGTCTTTTTCTGCGCTTTTATGCAGCTTCTGGCGTCCGGCTATACGAGAGATACGACATTTCTGGATTACTATTTTGACAGCGCCTACGATCATCTCGGCGGAGGAATCTTAGGAGGGTCTGTCGTGAAAATTCTCGGCGGCGGAAAAATATATCCAGCTCTATGGCGACCTGTTCGGTCTTCCCTATGCCATCCTGCGCTACGCCAATGTATACGGTGAACGCCAGGGAAACGGCGGGGAAGGCGGCGTCGTCGGCCTCTTTGCCAGGGCCCTGGCCCGCGGGGAAGATTTAACGATTTTCGGCGATGGCGAACAGTCCCGTGATTTCGTCTACGTCAAGGACGTGGCCCGGGCCAATGTGGCCGCCATAGACGGCGAGGTACCTTCGGGAATCTATAACATCAGCACCCAGATCGAAACGACCATCAATGCGCTGAAAGAAATCCTGTTGTATTTCTCCCATGCCGGCGTGGCCGTTTCCTATGGAGAAGCCCGGAAAGGCGATATCTTCCGGTCATCCCTGGCCAACGGCAAGGCGAGAGAACATCTCCGCTGGCGGCCGAAGATGAAACTCATGCCGGGACTCATGGCGACGTATCAGTATTTTATCGAGAAGGAGGAGCAGGCGTGAAAGAAGACAGCAACCATAAATTTTACTTGGTCCGCGAAGACATTTTGCCCGAAGCCATCAAGAAGACCATCAAGGTCAAAGAAATCCTCAAGCATCATCAGACGCGCACGATCAACGAAGCCGTCCGCATGATGGATTTGAGCCGCAGTGCGTACTATAAATATAAGGACTATGTCTTTCCTTTTTACGATGTTACGCAGGGGAAAATCGTTACCCTGTCGGTCATGATCTTCGACCGGCCCGGGGAATTGTCGCAAGTACTCAACACGGTCGCTGCCAATAACGGCAGTATCCTGACCATCAACCAGGGGATTCCCTTGCAGGGAATGGCTGATGTCAGCTTATCCATCGAAACTAAGGATATGACCGTTCCTGTCGATGAATTGATCAAAACGTTGGAAAAGCTGTCCGGTGTCAGCAAAGTAGATATCATCGGACAAGCGTAAGATAAAAAAGGGGGAGTAGGCTCATGAAAAATGTTTCCATTGCCTTGTTAGGATGCGGTACGGTCGGGAAAGGGGTCGTCGACTTACTGGCCATGAATGGTCCGCTCATTGAAGAACAGCTCGATACGAAAATCAACATCAAGCGGGTCCTCATCCGCGATTTGAATAAGTATGAACAGATGGAAGACTTACCCGATTCCATCCAGTTCACGACGGATTTCAACGACATCATCGACGACGATGAAATCGAAATCGTCGTCGAAGTCATGGGCAGTGCCGACTTTGCCAAGGACTGCATCGAACAGTGCTTCCTGCGCGGCAAGAGCGTCATCAGCGCCAATAAGGACCTCATCGCCGATTACGGTATTCCGCTGCTGAAATTGTCCCAGCAGCACAACGTGGACTTCCAGTTCGAAGCCAGCGTCGCCGGCGGTATCCCTATCGTCCGTCCCATGTATTCGTCGCTCAACAGCAACCGTATCGAAGAAATCATCGGTATCATGAACGGCACGACGAACTTCATCTTGTCCAACATGACGGCCCACGGCTCGTCCTATGAAGACGTCCTCAAAGAAGCCCAGGAAAAAGGCTATGCCGAAGCGGACCCGACGAACGATGTCAGCGGTTACGATGCAGCCCGCAAGATCGCCATCCTGGCCACGCTGGGCTTCCATTCGGCTGTGACCTTCAACGATGTCCACGTAGAAGGCATTGAAAACATTGCCAAAGAAGATATTGAACATGCCACGGAAATGGGCTATGTCATCAAGCTCCTGGCCATTGCCCGCCAGGATGAAGACGGCATTTCCCTCAACGTCCATCCGTCCTTTATCCGCAAAGGTCATCCGCTGGCCAACGTCGACGGTGCCTACAACGCCGTCTGCGTCCGCGGCAACTGTGTCGGCGACGTCATGTTCTACGGCCAGGGGGCCGGTTCCCTGCCGACGGCCAGCGCCGTTGTCAGCGATGTCATGAACGTCATCCTTCACCGTAACCTGCAGATGACCGGCAAACGGGGCTATGTCTGGCACGAAGCAAAATTGAAGCCTCAGGCCGACATCGCTTCGCCGTACTACATCCGCATGATTGTCAACAACGCTCCCGGCGTTTTGGCAGCCGTCTCCAAGGTCCTGGCAGAGAACAATATCAGCATCCGTTCCCTCATCCAGAAAGACGAAACGGCAGAAATCGCTGAAATCGTCATCCTCATCGACAAATCGGCAGCCGGTCTGGTCCAGGCTTCGCTCCAGAAGATCGAAGAGTTATCGTGCGTTCGCAAGATTGCGAATGCCATTCGTGTAATCGAGGTGTAAGAAATGACAAAAACGCTGCACGCACAGATCCCGGCCACGTCGGCTAACGTCGGCTCCGGCTTTGATGCCGTCGGGATTGCGCTGACTTTGTATAATGACATTTATTTTACGGAAGAACCGGATAAAGATACGATTACTGTCGAAATAGAAGGCTTGGGAGCCAATTCCTTACCCCGTGATTTCAATGAAAACATGGTCGGTCAGGCGATGAAGGCCGTCGCCATCAAGAACCGCCAGCCCCTTCCCAAGGGCGGTACGCTGCGGCTGGTCAATGCCATTCCGCCAGCCCGCGGTCTGGGCAGCAGTTCGGCAGCTCTCGTCGGCGGCATCCTCATCGGCAATGCTCTGACAGGTAATAAGATGACCCGCGAAGATATGCTGACCATGGCTACCGTCCTCGAAGGCCATCCCGATAACGTGGCTCCTGCCATTTACGGCGGCTTGTCCGTTTCTATTATGGTCGACGGCAAGACCTTGACCAATTCCATTCCCATCGACAATGACCTGTCTTTTATCGCAGTCAGTCCGGAAGTCGAAGTTTCGACGGAAGAAGCCCGCAAGGCCCTGCCCAAGACCATCGACTATCAGAGCGCTGTCTTCAACGTCAGCCGCGTCAGCTTCCTCGTATCTTCTCTGTTTACGAAACAGTATGACCGCATTGCCTACGGCTTGCAGGATAAATTGCACGTGCCTTACCGCATCCGCCTCATCCCCAGCGGCGATCAGGTCCTTCAGAAAGCTATCGAAGCCGGTGCCTTGGGAGCTACTATCAGCGGATCCGGCTCGACGCTCATCGCCTTTGCCACGGATCAGGAAGTACAGATCATGGATGCCATGATTAACTGCTTCAATGACCACGGCATTGCCGCTACCGGCCATATCCTGAAATGCAGCAATGAAGGAGCTAAGCTCGCCGAATGATACAAGATATTGGAAATCATACGTACCATGTCGAATACCACCCAGTGCCACTGGCGCAGGATGGTATTCTGCTGTCTTATCAGGGCCGCAAGGTCTTGGTTCGGATTACCGGGGAAAAAGAGTTTACCTACCCTGTCTACAGCGATTATGCTGATGTTGATAGGGGACAGTTCCGCTGGCTCTTTGCCGAAGACAAGGCTCAGTTTTACCTGGCTAAGGAAGCCCTGCCGGAACGGGATGGCTTTGCTTACGTCTCTATCAACTTCATGCGCGCTGCCCGGCCGCGTTACCTGGCCTTTGCCGGCATCGCCGGGTTATCCCTGCATAACTGGTACAGCAACCACATTTTCTGCGGCCACTGCGGCCGTCCCATGGCACACAGCGAGAGTGAACGCATGGTGCACTGCGACCATTGCCATACCATGATCTATCCCCGCATCTGCCCGGCCGTCATCGTCGCCGTCCGTCACGGCGATAAACTCCTGGTCTCGAAGTACGCCGGCCGGGAATATAAGAATATCGCCTTGCTGGCTGGCTTTGCCGAAGTCGGCGAAACCATCGAAGAGACGGTTCATCGGGAAGTCATGGAAGAAGTGGGCATCAAGGTCAAGAATCTGCAGTTCTACAAGAGCCAGCCCTGGTGCTTTACGGATACGCTCCTCTTTGGCTTCTTCTGCGACCTCGACGGCGATGATACGTTGAAAGTCGACCACGGTGAACTGGCCACGGCCGGCTGGATCGACCGGCAGGACATTCCGGAAGACACGGAAAAAGCCAGCCTGACCATGGAAATGATGACTTTATTCAAACAAGGGGTCTATTGATTTTACGCGGAGATACCTTGACAGGCCCAGGTAAAATTGCTACAATGTTTATCACATAAAGGCGATGAGCGGAAGAAGCTTTACTTCTTTTTGTCAGCGAGATGCCAGAAATGGTGCGAGGGCATCCAAAGAGGGTAGGGCGCGTCACCCGGGAGCCGGCAGGAGGAAAGGCCTGCCCGTCCAGCAGACGTTACCTGTGCCATGAAGCGGTCGCGCAAGCGGCAAATTAGGTGGTACCGCGGAAGATTCAGCATTCTTTCGTCCTAAGGAATACCCTTAGGCGAGGGAATGCTCTTTTTTTGTTTTGGAGGGAAAACACAGATGAAATGGAATAAGGAACAGTTAGGCGCTTACGCACCGAACGACATTGAAATGTCCTGGTATGATTTTTGGGAAAAGAATGGCTACTTCCATCAGGATCCGGATCCGAGCAAAGAACCGTTCAGCATCGTCATGCCGCCGCCGAACGTCACGGGCCAGCTTCACATGGGCCATGCCCTGGACAATACCCTGCAGGATATCCTCGTCCGCTTCAAGCGCATGGAAGGCTATAACGTCGCCTGGATCCCTGGCACAGACCACGCCGGCATCGCGACGCAGGTCAAAGTCGAACAGCAGCTGGCCAAAGAAGAAGGCAAGTCCCGCTACGATATCGGCCGCGAAGAATTCTTGAAGCGCGTCTGGGCCTGGAAAGAACAGTACGGCAACCGCATCGAAAAACAGGTCCGCCGCCTCGGTTCTTCCTGCGACTGGAGCCGCAAGCGCTTCACCATGGACGACACCTGTGCCCGCGCCGTCCGCGAAGTCTTCGTCACGCTTTACGAAAAGGGCCTCATTTATCAGGGCCAGCGCATCACCAACTGGTGCCCGCACTGCCATACGGCCCTGTCGGACATCGAAGTTGACCATTCCGACGTGCAAGGCCATCTGTGGTACATCAAATACCCTGTTGTCGGTGAAGACGACTATATCATGATTGCCACGACTCGTCCGGAAACAATCATGGGCGATACGGCTGTTGCCGTCAACCCGGCTGATGATCGCATGAAGAAGTATATCGGCAAGAAAGTCGTCGTCCCCCTCGTCGACCGCGAAGTCGAAGTCATTGCTGACGATTACGTCGATATCGGCTTCGGTACTGGCGCCGTCAAGATTACGCCGGCTCACGACCCGAACGACTTTGAAATGGGCCAGCGCCATAACCTGGAATCCATCATGATCATGAACCTCGACGGTACGATGAACGAAAAAGCCGGTGCGAAATACAACGGCATGACCCGTGAAGATTGCCGTAAAGCCGTCGTCGCTGACTTGAAAGAATTGGGCCTCCTCGATCATATCGAAGAATTGACCCATGCCGTCGGCCATTGCTCGCGCTGCAAGACGACGGTCGAACCCTTCGTCACCAAGCAGTGGTTCGTCAAGATGAAACCGCTGACCGAAGCAGCCCTCAAAGCCGTCGAAGATGGCCACACGAAATTCATCCCGGATCGTTTCGTCAAGATTTACAACCATTGGCTGGAAGATGTCCATGACTGGTGCATCAGCCGCCAGCTCTGGTGGGGCCATCAGATCCCTGTCTGGTACTGCGACGACTGCGGCAAGTCCTCGGTTAGCCGGGAAGATATTACGGAATGTCAGCACTGCCACAGCAAAAACATCCACCGCGACCCGGACGTCCTCGATACATGGTTCAGCTCGGCCCTCTGGCCTTTCTCGACAATGGGCTGGCCTGATAAGACGCCGGATCTCCAGCAGTTCTTCCCGACCAGCGTCCTGGTCACGGGCTATGACATCATCTTCTTCTGGGTTGCCCGCATGATGTTCATGACCTGTGAATTCATGAAGGATATTCCCTTCAAGAACGTTTTCATCCACGGTCTGGTCCGCGATAGCCAGGGCCGCAAGATGAGTAAATCCCTGGGCAATGGCATCGATCCCCTGGGCGTCTGCGAACAGTACGGCGCCGACGCCCTGCGCTTCACCTTGGTTACAGGCAACACACCGGGCAACGACATGCGCTTCTACATGGAACGCGTCGAAGCCAACCGCAACTTTGCCAATAAGATTTGGAACGCTTCTAAATTCGTCATCATGAACCTCGGCGATTTCGATGAAACCTTCGTTCCCGAAGATAAAGACCTGACCCTGGCCGACCGCTGGATCCTCACGTCCTTCAATGAAACCGTCACGAAAGTCACGGAAGACCTCGATAAATTTGAACTCGGCGACGCAGCTGATGCCGTTTACAACTTCATCTGGAACTCCTACTGCGACTGGTACATCGAACTGGCCAAGAAGCGCCTCTATCAGGCTGCAAGCGAACGGGACAAACATACGGTTCAGTACGTCCTGGTCTATGTCCTGACGCATACCCTGGAAATGCTCCATCCCTTCATGCCTTTCGTTACGGAACACCTCTGGCAGCACCTGCCTCACGAAGGCGAAAGCATCATCGTCGCTCCTTGGCCGAAGACGCAGGATAAATGGAACTTCCCGGCCGATGCCGCTACCATGAATACCATGATGGAAGCCATCAAGGGCATCCGTAACCTCCGTGCCGAATCGAACGTCCCCATGGGCAAAAAGGCTCCGGTCATCCTGGCCCCGGCTACGGAAGACATGGCTCAGACTTTGAAGACCTACGAAGATTACTTCCATACTCTGGCCTTTGCCGATAAAGTAACTCTCCTGGCTGCCGGCGATGTTAAACCGGAAAATGCCGTCGTCGCCGTCGTCCCGGGCATTGAAGTCTACTTACAGCTCAAAGACCTCATCGACGTAGAAAAAGAAACGGCCCGTGTCCAGAAGGAACAGGAAAAGCTCCAGAAGGAAATCGCCCGCCTCGACAAGAAATTGTCCAACCAGGGCTTCCTGTCGAAAGCACCGGCAGCGGTCGTCGAAAAAGAAAAGGGCAAGCTCGCCGATTACCAGGAAAAGATGGCTGCTCTGACCAAACGCATGGAAGATTTGGCCAAACTCTAAGAGGCAGTTATGACCTACGAACAAGCAATCGACTATCTGGAATCAGCCAATGTCTTTGGCATCCAGCTGGGACTCGGGCGTATCCAGGCTTTACTGGAACGCTTGGGCAATCCCCAGAATAACTATAAGACCATTCACATCACCGGGACCAATGGCAAGGGCTCGGTGACGGCCATGATCGCTTCCGTCCTGACGGAAGCCGGCTTCCGGACGGGCCGCTATACGTCGCCTCATCTGGAAGATTACACGGAACGGATCCATATCGACCATCACGATATTTCCCGTGACGACTTCGCCAAAGCCGTAGCCGTCGTCAAAGACGCCGTGACGGCCATGGTCGCTGCCGGCGGGGAAGGGCCGACGGAATTTGAAATGATTACGGCTGCCGCTTTCTGGTATTTCGACTACATCGGCGTCGATTACGCCGTCATCGAAGTCGGCCTGGGCGGCCTCCTCGATTCGACGAACGTCATCGTCCCCGTCGTATCGGTCATTACCAACGTCGCCATGGATCACATGAAATACTGTGGCAATACGATCGAAGCCATTGCCGAACAGAAGGCGGGCATCATCAAAGAAGGTGTCCCCGTCGTCACGACGGCTGATGGGGCCGCTTTGAAGGTCATCGCCCGCAAGGCCTATGAAAAGCACAGCCGCCTCTACGCCCTGGACCACAGTTTCGACGTCGTCGGCAATGCCGGGCCGGAAGACCCGGCAACGGGGCAGATGGTGACGGTCCGCGAAAAGTACGGCTTTGCCATTACGACGGTCCTGCCGCTTTTGGGAAAACACCAGCGGACGAATTGTGCCGCTGCGCTCATGACCCTGCTCATCCTGGCTCGCCATGAAAAGAAACTGACCCGGACGGTCCTGGAAAACGGCATCCGTCACGTCCAGTGGCCAGGCCGATTCCAGGTCTTCAAGGCTGGAGATATCGACGTCGTCCTCGACGGGGCTCATAATCCGGCCGGTATCGATACCTTCTGCAAGACCTATGAAGATGTCTTTGCCTCGCGGAAGCGGGTCTTCCTGTTCTCCGTCCTGGCCGATAAAGATTACAGCCAGATGGTACGGGAACTCTTCCACGACGACGATTACGTCATCTGCGCGCCGGCACCGACGCCTCGCTCGGCCGACCCGAAAGCCATGGCGGCCATGCTGCCGTGTAAAGCCGACTGGGCCGGCACCATCGCCGAAGGCCTGGATAAAGCCCTGGCCGCAGTCCAACCGGACCAGGTCCTGTGCATCGTCGGCTCCCTGTACATCCAGGGAGAAGTCCGGAAATACTTCCGGGATAGATATCGTATGGAATTGTGATATTTGACAATTGCAAACCTCAAACTCAAAAAGGGCTTGTCTAAAGCGATGAGCTGCTTTTCATAATAGTTCTTTT
>OGYV01002752.1_pt1 | contig 10964 bp, 6 predicted proteins | sample 1576651 | NCBI WGS metagenome assembly OGYV01 (sample SAMEA3541570, study PRJEB24748) | human gut metagenome | biome: human gut; feature: human-associated habitat; material: faeces | place: China | collected 2012
CCTGCCGTTGCTCTTTTCGGAAGCTTTATATCTTCGTATATCTTTTCTATACCATCTGTCACATAAAATGTGTCTGCCCAGTCTTTTTTGAATTGTTCAAAGCTGACTTTTTCAAATTTAGCTACTCTCTGCATAAATTAACTCCTTTACTTAACCGCAAGAACAACCTTATCTATTTCAAGGCTTTTCTGTACGTCTATAACTTTTTGGTTTGTACTTCCCCGCCACAAAAGCTTATTATCTTTCAGACCGTCCACAAATTCGCCGTCCACCATTACGTCAACATATTTCATACACGGCAAATCTTTTACGTCCTGCCAATCATAACCGCTGTAAATCCAAATGGTTTTATTCGGGAATTTTTCTTTAATTTCTTCAATAAGTGCTCCAACGTCTTTTCGATTTTGTGTATGAAGAGGATCTCCGCCGCTGAATGTTATACCGGAAACATAATTTTTTTCAAGTTCATCAAAAATCTCTTTCTTTGCAGCCTCATCAAATTCCAAACCGCCGTTTATATCCCACGTTACGGGATTTTGACAATTTGGGCAATGATGTTCGCAACCGGCAACCCACAGTACAACACGAAGTCCGTCACCGTTAAGCATATCATCTTTTGTTATATTATGGTAACGCATTTACATACTTTTCCTTTCCGCGATTTCTGCCATTTTTGCATTGTTAAGTCTTGTATCGCCCTTAACTCTCGAATATGACAAGTAACCGTTCATTCTTTCGATTTTAGTAAGATTTTTACTTCCGCACTTCGGGCACACGTCCATTTCAAGTTCTTCATATCCGCAGTCGTCACAATACGCAAGCGACAAGTTTACACCCTCATAAAATCCCATATCCATTGCACGTCTTACAAGAGTTTTTATAGCCTCTCTGTTGTAGCTTATAGGGTATTTTACATACTGAATTTTACCGCCGTTTGAAAGCTCCCAGAAACGTTTTTCAAGGTCTTGTTTTTGAATCGGAGTAATATCCTCCGTAACGTGACAATGAAAACTGTTTGAGACATATTCTCTGTCGGATACGTTTTCGATTACACCGTACTTCTTTCTGAATTGTGTAACCTGAAGTCCGCAAAGTGACTCGGCAGGTGTACCGTATATGGCATAAAGTTTTCCGTCCTCAGCCTTGAATTGATTTACTTTTTCATTAATATGCTCAAGTGTTCTGATTGCAAATTCACCGTCTTCGACAAGTGAACGCTTATTATAAAGCTGTTGCAATTCATTAAGCGCCGTAATACCGAATGACGCTGTTGCAGTCTTTAAAATAGGCTTTATTTTATCATGTATTCCAAGATGACCGCCGTAGAAACCGCCCTCGCAATATGCAAGCGGATTTGTAGACGCACGCATTTCGCCAAGATAATCATATGTACGCAAGTGAAGTTGTCTGATTAGGTTTAAGTAATAATCAAGCACGTCAAAGAACGGTTTATTTTCCTGTTGAGCCTTTGCCAAAATCATAGGTAAATGAAGCGACACAGCACCGATATTAAATCTTCCGACAAATACAGGCACATCATTTTCATCAGCCGGTTTCATACCGCCCTTTTCGTACCAAGGTGACAAGAATGCACGACAGCCCATAGGTGAAACGATTTTACCGTATTTTTTATACATTGACGCAATATATCCCTCACCCGAAAGGCTTAGCCAATCAGGGTACATTGTCTTTGAAGAACAGTCAATTCCCGCCTCAAAAACATCTTCCAAAGGGCCGCCCTCACCGTGAAGTTTTTCATCATACAAGAACACTACTTTAGGGAACAAAACAGGCTTTTTGTGTCCTTTTTTGCCTTGTCCGTTCTTTCTGACTTCAAGCATAGTCTTTGACGCCATCTTTGCAAAACGTCCCGTACCAGTACCGATAGTAACTGTTATGAACGGATAATCGCCGCGGCTTGATGATACCGAATTGAATTTATATTCCCAACCTTGGAAACCCTGTTCAAAATCTCTTTGAATATCTTGCATTGCTATTTCTTTTGATTTTTCTTCGTCAAGTCCGATATTCTTATATTTTTCTATATAATATTTATATGACTTTTCCGCATACGGCTCTAAAATAAGGTCTGCCGACGGAACTGTAAAGCCTCCGTACTGCTGGCTTGCCGCAGACAAAACAATATCGCCTATAACATCAAATGCAACGTCAAGAGTTTTCGGTTCGTTATACCAAAGATTCCCCATTTCAAAGCCGCCCTGCAAAACGCTTTGCACATCAAAAAGACAGCAGTTCATTGTATCACGTCTTGCCGACATATCGTGTATGTAAATATATCCGTCACGACACGCCTGAAGTTCTTCTGTTGTAAGGAAAAACTTCTTGTAAAGCTCTTTGTTAAGCTGATTAAATATAAGACTTCTCTTTGTCGAAACAAGCGCACTGTCAGTATTTGAATTTTCCTTGTCACCGATGTACATAATCGACTGACTTTTTTTATAAACCTCATCAAGCATTTGTACGAAGTCCTGTTTGTAATTTCTGTAATCACGATAACTTTTCGCAACTTTCGGATTAACTCTTTCAAGCGCACCCTCTACAATGTTGTGCATTTCGGAAATTTCGATTTCTTCCTTGCCCATTTTTCTCGCCTCGTCCTGAACGAAACGACATATAAAGTCAATCTCCTCATCCGTAAATTTTACCAATGCACGAAAGGCTGATTTATTTACCGCAATAACGACCTTTTGCACGTTAAAAGGCTCTTTTGTATTGTCCTTTTTTACTACTTTCATAACTAAATTACTCCCTCAAATATCGTATCCCACTCATTCCAAACCACAATATATTGTGTTTGACTAACTGTTTTCTAATTATAGCACCCTATATCTATTTTTTCAATTACACATCCATTACTGCTTTATTACAGTAATATTACAACCATTTACCTTCCAATAAGTAAGCCAATTTCTGTACTTCAACGCAAATATTACATGGTTAACTTATTTAATTTTGAAAATACTATAACTATTAACTTCGGGAGGTATTATATGAAAATACTGTTTAATTCAATACATCTTTTCCTTTTTTCCCTGTATGTTGATTTTTATAAATACCATTTTGATTGCGCCGTCAAAAAACGACTGAAAAACGGAAAAGATATTTCCACAAAGAAACTTACGCAAATGTCCGATAAATGCTATTATCTGTTTAACAGTTTTATCGAAAAAGAAAAAAGACTTCGTTTGAAAATGACCAAAGCATAAAAAATGCTTTGGTTTTTTATTTTAAAATCTATATACTCCCCTGTTTTTAGAAAAATATTCATATTTAACACAAAATATTGTGTTCCGCCCTTGATTTTGAGTTTCAAAAGTGATATTATATATACATGTATATATAACTAATACACATTAAAGAGAGTTTTCTCTCTTTAATAAGAGAAAAAAGAGGAGGAATTAATTCCGATGGCTAGAAAAATGAAAACCATGGATGGTAACAATGCAGCAGCTTACGCATCATATGCGTTTACAGATGTTGCCGCTATCTATCCTATCACACCATCATCTACAATGGCAGAAGTAACCGACAAATGGTCAGCTGCCGGACAGAAAAACATTTTCGGACGTACTGTAAGAGTGGTTGAAATGCAGTCTGAGGCCGGTGCCGCAGGTGCAGTTCACGGTTCACTTACAGCAGGTGCTCTTACAACAACTTATACAGCATCACAAGGTCTTTTACTTATGATTCCTAATATGTACAAGATTGCAGGTGAACAACTTCCTTGCGTATTTAACGTATCGGCAAGAGCTTTGGCATCACATGCACTTTCAATATTCGGCGATCATCAGGACGTTATGGCTTGTCGTCAGACAGGTTTTGCTATGCTTGCGTCAACTAATCCGCAAGAAGCAATGGACCTTGGTGCAGTTGCTCACCTATCAACAATAAAGGGTAAAATTCCGTTCATTCATTTCTTTGACGGTTTCAGAACTTCTCACGAATATCAAAAGGTGGCTTGTTGGGATTATGCAGATCTTGCAGATATGCTTGATTGGGATGCACTAAACGACTTCAGACGTAAGTCACTAAATCCTGAACATCCTGCTCAGAGAGGTACAGCTCAAAACCCTGACGTATTCTTCCAGGCTAAAGAGGCTTCTAACAAGGCTTACGATGCAATTCCTGAAGTTGTTGAAGAATACATGAATAAAGTAAACGAAAAAATCGGCAGTGATTATAAGCTATTCAACTACTACGGTGCAGAAGATGCTGACGAAGTTATTATCGCCATGGGCAGTGTCTGTGATACAATCTCGGAAACTGTTGATTACCTAAACGCTAACGGCCGCAAGGTTGGTCTTGTTAAGGTTAGACTTTACAGACCTTTCAGTGTTAAGCACTTGGTTGCAGCTATTCCTTCAACAGTTAAGAAGATTTCTGTTCTTGACAGAACAAAAGAACCGGGTTCAATCGGTGAACCTCTATATCTTGATGTTGTTGCGGCACTTCGTGACACAGAATTTGCTAACGTTCCTGTATACACAGGTCGTTACGGTCTTGGTTCAAAGGATACAACTCCTGCTCAAATCATTGCCGTATTCAAAAACACAGAAAAGAAGAGATTTACAATCGGTATCAACGATGATGTTACTAACCTATCACTTGCTCTTGATGAAAACCCTGACACAACTCCGGCAGGTATCACAAGCTGTAAGTTCTGGGGTCTTGGTGCAGACGGTACAGTCGGCGCTAACAAAAACTCTGTTAAGATTATCGGTGACCACACAGATATGAACGTACAAGCTTACTTTGACTATGACTCTAAGAAGTCAGGCGGTCTTACAGTATCTCACTTACGTTTCGGTAATGCTAAGATTACTTCAACATATCTAATCAACAAGGCTGACTTTGTTGCTTGTCACAAGGCATCATATATCAGACAATACAATATGGTTGAGGACGTTAAGCCGGGCGGTGTATTCCTACTTAACTGTTCATGGAATGCAGAAGAACTTGAAGAACATCTTCCTGGTCAGGTTAAGAAGTATATCGCTGACAACAATATTCAATTCTATACAATCGACGGTGTTAAGATTGGTAAAGAAATCGGTCTTGGCAACAGAATTAATACTGTTCTTCAATCAGCATTCTTTAAACTTTCAAAGATTCTTCCTGAAGAAGACGCTATTAAGTATATGAAGGACGCCGCAACTGCATCATATTCAAAGAAGGGTGACGCAATCGTTAAGATGAATCACGACGCTATTGACGCAGGTGCTCAGCAAATCGTTAAGGTTGAAGTTCCTGAAAGCTGGAAGAACGCTCAAAGCGAAGATCTTTCAGTTAAGCATGACGGTGAAGGCAAGCTAATCGACTATGTAAACGATGTACTTGTTCCTATCAACCAATTCAGAGGTATGCAATTACCTGTTTCTACATTCGAGGCTTATCAGACAGGTGAAGTTCCTCTTGGTTCATCAGCATTTGAAAAGAGAGGTATTGCTATCGACGTTCCTGTTTGGAATAACGAAACTTGTATCGAATGCGGTAACTGTTCATATGTATGTCCTCACGCTTGTATCCGTCCTGTAATTCTTACAAAAGAAGAACTTGACAATGCTCCTGAGGGTATCAGATACCAAAATGCAATGCAGCTTGACGGCTATTACTATGCTATGGCTATTTCAGTTTATGACTGTACAGGTTGCGGAAGCTGTGCTAATGTTTGCCCTGTAAACAACGCCGGCAAAAAAGCTCCTGCCCTTGTTATGACATCATTCGATGATGAAACAGCTAAGGAACAGGAAAAGTATGATTACCTTGTTCAGCTTGCAGAAAAGCAGGAAGTTCTTGACAAGTTCAAAATTTCAACAGTTAAAGGCAGCCAATTCAGAAAGCCTTACCTTGAATTCTCAGGTGCTTGTGCAGGTTGTGGTGAAACACCATACGCAAAACTTGTTACACAGTTATTCGGTGACAGAATGTACATTGCAAATGCTACAGGTTGTTCATCAATTTGGGGTGGTTCTTCACCATCTACACCATACACAATAGACGCAAACGGTCACGGTCCTGCTTGGGCTAACTCATTATTTGAGGATAATGCCGAATACGGTCTTGGTATGTTCATCGCTCAAGATACATTGAGAAATACAAACATCGCTAAGCTTGAAAAGATAGCTGAAGAAAATGCAGATGTTAAGCCTGTTGTTGACAAGTTCATTGAAACAAAGAATGACGCTGCCGCAAACAAGGTTGCTACTGACGAACTTCTAAAGGCTATTGCTAATATTAATTCTAAAGAGGCTAAGGACGTACTTGCCGATAAAGAATATCTATCAAAGAAATCTTGCTGGATATTCGGTGGTGACGGTTGGGCTTATGACATCGGTTTCGGCGGTGTTGACCACGTACTTGCATCAGGTGAAGATGTAAACATTCTTGTATTCGATACAGAAGTTTATTCAAATACAGGCGGTCAGTCATCAAAGGCTACACCGACAGGTGCTATTGCTCAATTTGCTGCCGCAGGTAAGGAAGTTAAGAAGAAAGACCTTGCAGCTATCGCTATGAGTTACGGTTATGTATACGTTGCACAAGTTGCTCAAGGTGCTAACCAAGCTCAACTTCTTAAGGCTCTGCTTGAGGCTGAAAGCTACCACGGTCCTTCTCTAATCATCGCTTATGCTCCATGTATCAATCATGGTATCAAGGGCGGTATGAGTATTGCTCAAACAGAAGAAAAGAAAGCCGTTGACGCAGGTTACTGGCACTTGTTCAGATTTGACCCAAGACTTGCTTTGGACGGCAAAAATCCGTTCCAGCTTGACTCAAAAGCTCCTACAATGGATTATGAAGACTTCATCATGGGTGAAGTTCGTTATAATTCACTTGCTCGTTCAAACCCTGAAAGAGCTAAGGAACTATTTGCAAAGGCTAAGAAGAATGCAGAAGAAAAGTATGCACATCTTGTTAAGCTTGCTCAAGGCGAATAATTTTAAATATTATAAATGGTTGGTTCATTTTGAACCAACCATTTTTTATTGCTATAACATTACTGAACCGGAACACAAAAAAATAACGCTGATAAACAGCGTTATTTTTTATATCTTATCAATTTTCATTTGTCCGTATGATACATCTGTAAATCCCATTTTCTTATACAGCGATATTGCTTTTACATTATCTTTAACGACTTCAAGTCTGAAACGCTTTGCACCACTGTATTTGTCGAATAAATAATTAAAATACTGTGTCGCCACACCTTTTCCACGAGCATTTTCATTTACATACAAATCAATAATCTGTACGCATATACCGCCTACTTCAGTTTCATAATAAGTCGTCACGTAAGAAAATCCGACAACCTCATTATCTTCAAAAAATACAAAACCAATTAAGCCTTTATCTCCGCTTATTGCCGCATCAATATTTGTTTCGATAATATTCATAGGCACTTCGTGATCAAGTGCATCACTGCAATAAAATGCTTTTGATAATTCAAGCACTTTATCTCTGTGATTTTCATTCATTATTTCAATTTTCATTTTAACCGCCTATCTGACATTCAAGTCCCGATTTTTTAGCAACTTCAAGAAGTTCTTGCATATACTCGTTAGGAATTAAATCAATTCCGTCAAGTTTGTATTCTCTACCCAATCCGTCATATTTGCCTTGTCCGAGTCTGTGGTATGGAAGTAAATGAAGTTTCTTAACACCTTTCAAACTTGCAGCAAACATTGCAATGTCATAAATTTCTTCCGGTGTTGCGTTAAATGTCGGTATAACAGGCACTCTTATTGTCAAATCAACCATTCCCGACTCTGCAATTCTTTTTGCGTTTTCGTGAATAAGTTCATTGGGCTGAGTGGTAAATTCCTTGTGCTTTGCACTGTCCATATGCTTAATATCCATAAGCACATAATCAAGATACGGCAAATACTTTTCTATAAACTCCCAACGTGCAAAGCCCGTTGTTTCGATAGCAGTATTTATACCGTAATCCTTACAAGCGTGCAAAAGATGCGGTCCGAAATTCGGTTGCAACAGAGCCTCACCGCCCGACAAAGTCACACCGCCGCCGCTGCGGTTATAATAAAATGTATCCTGTAAAATAGCCGGCATAACATCTTCAACAGTCACATCATATCCCATAACTTTTTCTTTGCCCTCAAACATCATGGTCTGTATATCAAATTCCTGTGATTCAGGATTACAACACCATCTGCAACGCAAAGCACAACCCTTTAGGAATACGATTGTTCGTATTCCGGGTCCGTCGTGGATAGAATATTTCTGTATGTCAAATATTCTGCCTTTCGCTTTCATATAATTTTCCATATTAATTATTCCTTATGCGTTAAATGCTTGTTCTGTTCTGCTGATAATATCGTCCTGAAGTGCCTTTGAAAGTGATGTAAATAAAGCACTGTAACCTGCGACACGAACTACAAGTGATTTATAATTTTCCGGATGTTTTTGTGCGTCAAGAAGTGTTTCCTTACTTACGACATTAAACTGCATATGCATTCCCTTTTGGTCAAAGAATGCTCTTATATATGACGCAAAGTTCTGAAGTCCTGCATTTCCGCTCAATGCCGACGGGTGGAACTTCTGATTGTAAAGTGTACCGTTTGATGCTCTGCCATGTTCAAGTTTTGCAACTGAGTTTGCCGCAGCCGTAGGACCTTTTGTATCAGCGCCCTGTCTTGGACCTACACCGTCCGCAATCGGTGTATTGGCAAGTCTGCCGTCAGGTGTCGCACCTGTCTGCTCACCAAGAGGAACGTTAGCCGATACAGGATACAATCCTGCCTGGAACATACCTCCACGCGGGTTTTTATATTTCTCCAGTGGTTTTGTATAAGTATAGGCAACATCTCTTGCAAATGCGTCAACTTCCGGAATATCATTTCCGAACTTCGGCACTGCATCGATCAGCTTGAGGATTCTCTCGCCGTTTGCCTTCACCTGTTCTGATTCTGTTGCTGCAACAACAGTTTTCAGGATTGCTGCAACTTCTTTCTCACCTACCGGCTGTCCGGCAGATTTCATTGCAGAAGCAACCTCTGATACCATCTCTGCAACATCCTCGTTGCTCAGGCCCTTTCCATAGTTTGTGCTAAGAGCCATCTTCAGATCATGCATCGTGATCTTATTCTCGTCATAAACGAGTTTCTTTACTGCGTAAAGTGCATCTGCCATATTGGCAACACCGAATCCCTGCGGACCTGTAAAGTTATATACAGCGCCTCCCTGTTCCAGTGTCTTTCCTCTCTTGATACAGTCATCAACCATACATGCAAGAAACGGCAACGGTGCTCTCTCCGCATGTGCCATATCAATGGCATTGTCAGCATTAACAAGCAGTGCGATCGCGTAATCCATCTGTGCTTTATAAGCATCATAGAATTCATCAAATGTCTTCATATCCTCAACATTACCTGTCTTTGGACCAATCTGTACACCCTTGTCCACACCATTTGAAAATACCAGTTCCAGCGGACGACACATATTGAAGAATGCTGCATCATGCCATCCATTTGTCTTACCAGACTTCTGTGGTTCTACACATCCGATGATGTTGTAGTCTCTCGCATCCTGTAAAGTCAGTCCGCGGCTCTCAAGTGACGGGATAATAACCTCATCATTATAATAAGCCGGGAGTCCGATTCCTGTTCTTGTAAGTTCTGCTGCATAAATCAAGAATTCATGTGGTGATCCATTCCAAACTCTTACTGAAAGAGAAGGCATTGGAAGGAATACATGCATAGATGATGTAATACACATAAATGAAAGATCATTCGTAACATCTATACCATCTTCATTCTGTCCTCCTGCAATCAGGTTCTGGAACAGACTGTAACCTGCGAATCCTTCTGCTGAAGCCGCATCACGGCACTTGTTCAGGTCATTTAATTTAACCCAGATACAATCCAGCAGTTCCTGTGCAAACTCTCTTGTGATCTTGCCGCTGTCGAGATCCTTCTTATAATAAGGATACATATACTGATCAAATCTTCCAGGGGATATTGAATGTCCACTGGACTCAATCTGTAACAGCTGCTGTACAAACCAAAAGGACTGACATGCTTCATAGAATCCTGTCGCACCCTTCTCCGGTACATTCGCACAATTCTGTGCAATGATAAGAAGTTCTTTCTTTCTTACCGGATCAGAACATTTCTCCGCCATCTCAAGTGCAAGCTTTGCATAACGACGGGCATATGTAATTGCAGCATCACAGCTGATCATCACTGCCTCAAGGAAACGTGATTTTGTCTGGTAGTTACCATCACTAACCTTCATAGAAGCAAGCTCATCTTCTGCTTTCTTGCGAATTCCGGAAAATCCGATCTCGAGAACTTCACCGTACTTAACTGTCACATGTCCTACACCATTGTAGAAATAGTTTCCAGGTGTAAAGATATTGTGTTCAATGTCAAGTAATGTCTCCGGCTCCATGTATGCTGTAGCCAGGTCACTTGTTGTACGGCCTTTCCAGTAAGCATTCGCCTCTTTCAGTTCCTTCTTCGTCTGCTCAGAGATGTAGAACGGGTCAGCACTTCTTGTTTCAACTGTATCAAACTCTGCCTCCAACCACTCGTAAGAGAACTCCGGAAATGTCTGGCATCCTCTTGGGGCAAGTGTGCTGCTTCCAACAACAAGTTCCAGGTCACGGATCGTAATCGGAATATTCTCCAAAATGTGCTGGAATGCTTTTGCTCTACGGATGATCATTGGTTCATTCTCAGTCTGTTTGTACGACTCCGTAATCAGTACTGCTCTCGCCGACTCAATCTCAGGCATCTTCGCATACAGGTTTTCTACCAGTTTTGGAATTCTGTCCGACTTCGGGATGGGAGTACTGTCATAAGTATAAAGTCCCATTTTGTTCTTAAACTCCTTTCTTCCAATATTAACATTTATTATACTTTATTTATCCCTTAAAGTCAATCAAAACACAATACGCCAACGAAATCCAGCTGAAATGTGGCGAC
>OGYV01002757.1_pt1 | contig 10937 bp, 9 predicted proteins | sample 1576651 | NCBI WGS metagenome assembly OGYV01 (sample SAMEA3541570, study PRJEB24748) | human gut metagenome | biome: human gut; feature: human-associated habitat; material: faeces | place: China | collected 2012
GAAATAAGAAGCGATAAGTTCCTTGTTATTTTTTAGCATATCTGCATTATCTAATTCAACTGAATATTCAGCAAATAGTTCACGTAAATTTTTTTCTGCTTCAGGGTACAGTAAATAGGTATCCTTAATTTCATTTTTATATAGTCTTTCAACATTTTTAGGTAAATGAGTCAATCTAAATTGTTCACAGGTTTGCATTTCCCAATTTTCAACATCCATACCACCATTTGATCCATACATATATTGATCATAGGCTTCACCAGCATCATATTCGGCAATTTCTTTCATAGCATTTATTACTGCTGTTCTTACATCTTCATCTAACAAAATTGTATCATCTGTTCTTTCAAGTAAATCGTTTGGTAATTTAGGAGGAAATTTGTCTAAATATTCTTTTATATAAGATAACACATACTTTTTGGTTGGTTTATTTTCTTTCAACAGATCCTCCATTCTTTCATTGATCATATTGATTCCTTGTTCATTAACTTGTTTATATTCAAACAAAGGTATCTTTTCTATACGGTCATTATCTAAGTATTCAATCCATATATCAGTATCAGAATTCGCTAGGCTGTTTCCCAAGCGGTCACCTTCAGGATAACTAATAACAATTTTAGTTTCATTATCCGAAGAAAGACGAATCGTTTCTTTATCTTCAATATAAAAATCTGTAGAGTTTTCTATGAATTCATGTTTGAATTCTTCGCTGGGGAAAAGCTCTTTGATACGTGCAAGAGCAACATTTTCATTGATATTAGATCCTTTCAAGGTAGATACTAACTCATTTATTTTTTTACTTAACAATCCATTCATTTTATTTTTTCCTTTCCTGATAGATTTAAAAGAGCCAAGTTGGCTCTTTTAAAAACTCATTTCAATTTCATCTGTTTCTTCAACAATTTCATCTTCTTCTAAAGAAGTTTCTTGTTCTTGTTGTAGAGTATATTCTTCAATGTATTGATTCATTTCTTTAGCGTGGCTGTTAAATTTCATCATGACATTGGTTGAAAGATTTTCAATATCCAATGATATATCTTCATGAGATTTTCCAGCATTTTCAAGTTGTTTGATATATGAGTTATAATTACCTTTTAGATGTGACTTTAATTGGTCATCTAACTCAAAACCATACATCCCTAATGACATTGTAGCAAATATATCCGCTTCAATTTCTTTTCTCTCCGTTGTAAAGAGGATATTTGTATTTTGTACATCTTCTTTCTCACTTTTTTGAGCTTCTAGATTGTGATAAAATGCGTGTCCTAGTTCATGCAGCATAACATAGATTTTTCTAGTATCTTCACAAATGGTATTGATACAAATTGCATTTGATGAAGGTGAAAAGAATCCACCTAACGATATTGAATCCAATTCTACATCTTCTATAGAATAGGGGGTTTTTTCATTAATGTAATTTGCTATTGCTTTGTACATAAAGTTTGCTTTTTCATCCGCTATGCCAACAGAGAAAATTTCTGGATATTTTTCTTTTGGATAGGTCGTTTGCGATATATCAAAGACAGTTCCTTTTCCAAATACAAGTTTTTCTTTTATATCATACTCACCAGCCTTAGCTTTTTCTTTAATTTCAGCACATGCTTCGGATAGGGCAACAGCAACATATTTTGCGTTAGTACTCAAAATAGTGTCTCTATAATTATCAGTAAGCTTTTGATACTTTATAACAGTATCTTTATCAGCGATAATAAACTTTTTTGTCTGTGGAACAAGAATACTTGCTCCGTGTGTTCCTTTTTTCGGATAGGCACCCATTTTGATCCATGATGCACTTGATTGTACAAATGTAGCATGAGGGTTTTGTTGAAAAATCATTGCGGTATTTCTAGGTGAATAGTTATAGAATCGTGATGAAAATAGAAAGTATTCTATCATCTTGTCTTGGTCGGTTCTATAATTATCAAAAATATCTCTTATGGCTGTTTTTGACAGTTCTTTAGTTTCTTCAACCTGTTTCTTATACTTTTCAAGTTGTTCTGGAGTAGGTGTCCATTTTTTCTTACTATTCTTCGACATCACATAGACCTTCTTTCATTAATTTTACAGTCATATCTTCATCAAGTTCCTTTACAAGTTCTTCATCAACTGTATCAGAGATATTAATGATTTCCTCAACATAACCGATAGCCATTGTGTCAGTATTTCCGACATAGCTTACATTTCTTTTTAAATCTTGTTTAAAACATACGTACATAATTATTTCCTCTTTTCTTTTTTATTGATTAAAGTTAAAAGAGCCAGTTTGGCTCTTTATTATAATTCTATTTCAATAGTATTTTCTTCATCTTCTTGAACTGTATCATTACTATTATTTAAAATGTTTTCTTTCATCTTATCATAGGTTTCTTCATCTTTTTCTATAACAATTACATTACGATTTGTATTGAGAGAAGCAATCGCAAAATTCCCTGAACCGCCAAATTGGTCTAAAAGCAATTCATAAGGCTTTGAAATGCAATGAATAATATCTTCTAAAAGTTCAACTGGTTTTTCGGCAGAGTGTATTTTTTCTTTTGCCTTTGCTGGTTGATAGTCAAATGCGGTAGGAAGCATTTTAGATGTTCCAGACATATAGTGAATTTCTAACCCATGTTTTTCTAATATATCTCTAACTTCATAAGAACTTTTACCTTTTACATCTAAATTGTTTTCTCTTGCAATTTGAAGATTTCTTTTTTGATTTAATCTCAACTCTCTAGGTTTGCCATTTGAGAAAATCATGACATCTTCACAGTTGCTTGATTTTCTACCAGTATTGCTTACAAAAGTTCCTTTTGACCATGAAACCTTAGAGTAATATCTAAATCCAGCATCTTTTGCCATTTTTTTGATACTGTAGAGATATTCCATGTTATCTTCATTTTCTTCTGGAAGAAATTCAACAAGGAAAGCTCCCTCTTTTAATACACGTTTTTTTTCAGTAAAATCATTTTGTTCATATCTAAAAAGTTCGTATTTTGCAAAGTTTCTATTTCCACCTTTCAACGATTTAACTAGGGAGTAGGGGTGATCTGTAACTATACCATCAATACTTTTATCAGGAATACTGCTTAAATCTCTACCATCACCATTTATTAAAAGACACCTTGTTTCTTTTCCTTTAATTTGGGAAGTTACTTGATATACACCTCTAGTTATTTTAGAAAATATTCCTTGTTCAACACCTTCATAAATTCTAGCTCTAACAGATTCATCATTTACATGCATATCTTTGACAGTTTTAATAACTTCTGTTGCTTCTTTAGTTGTAAATGATTCATTTTCATAGAAGTAGTCGAATAAATTCATTTGAATAGTGTTCATTATTCTTCAACTCCGAATACTTTATATAAATAGTTTACAAATTCATTGCTTTCTTGTTTTTGGTAAATAAGATGCAAATGAGGTATTCTATCATGTTGGAAAAAGTGGGGTACTAATGCACCTTTTCTTTTATTCTCTTTAAGAAATTTACTGTATTCACTTAAAATGAGTTTATATATTTCATCAACTTCATCAATATTGTAGTTATCATCTTCATCATCAAAATCAATGAGAACTATTGAATAATGATCAGGGGAGAAGTTATCTTCAAAATCTTCTTTATTAGAAGAGTTGAACTCTTTTAATGCCTTTTTTCTAGTTTCCAGTTCATCCATTGAATAGAATTTTTCTTCATCTTTACTTCCATCAAATAAATGAATATTTCCTTTCATTATATAATGTTTTGCTATATGTCTTTCAGTAGTAGCAAACATATAGGCTTCAAAATAATTTAGATTTCCTTTTAGTGGGTAATCATTATTAAGTAGAATGTTTATCATATAGGTAGCTCCTTTCTTTGTCAAAAAAGAGCCAACATGGCTCTTTTTAGATTTCTATTTCTTCATCTTCATAGACTTCATCAGTTTCTTCTTGCATATCTATTAAAAACTGAGGTATTTCAATATCACTTAATTCCATAGCCTGTTTTAAATTACAATGTTCTGGTAAATGTATATCTCTTTCGATAGAACCTATCGTAAAGGGAATACCATTTAGTTTTGCTTTTATTTCAATGCTTTCTAGCTGTTTTAATGTAACATAACCAAATTCGGCATCATGTGGATTACTTAATTGTACATATCCAAACATTAAATAATCTCCATCTTCCTGTTTGTCTCCTTCAGTAATAAGCCATATACCATGTCCGTATGGATTATAAAACTTTGCAATTACTTCAGCATCAAGTCCTTTTCCATCTTGACTGTATAATGGATATTTTTCAAATTTTTTTTCGAGTTCTTTTGTTAACAGTTTCATTTTGTAATCTCCTTTATAGATGAAAATGAAATGAGCCAACTTGGCTCTTTTATCCTAAATCTATATAAAATTCTAATTCATCTTCTAATTCCTGTTCTTGTTGATTATCAAATATTTCTTCAAACAGATTTATTTTTTCATTATCACCATTTACTGGTATGATTTTATATTCAGTAATCATTTCTAAAGTAACATCGTCAGGAACATATTTATACATACTTCCATAGCATTTAACTACAAGTTCTTGTTCTTTGTTAAAGAATAGATCAATACCTGAATGGATGTCGGCTGAATTATAAATATTATTAAAGACATCATGAAGCTTATCAGTATAACCATCAATCATCTTATTTTTATGTCCTAAGTCGGTGTATTCTGGTAGAACATAACATTTATAGTTTTTTAAATGTTCGTTGATATACATTTCAAAGTTTTCAATTTCTTTATTGTGTTGCTGTTCGGTTTTTTCATCAGTTGCATCATAGAGTTGAAAACTTGTTACATAGGCATTACCATTGATCTCAGTTACCTTCATTTTTTGATTGTTTTTTTCTATAAAGCTTATAAAACTGATATTGTCATTTTCGTATTGGTTGTTTTCGACCTCATATAAAAATTGTTCTTCTGGCATTTTTAATACTTCGATTGCTAAATTCAGCCATGTTTTAAGTGATTCAATGGATTCTGTGTTATCAATACTCACGTAATTATTATTATTGTCTGCAAATTGCAAATATTCATCTACGATCTTCAATCTAAAATCATTGACTGGTAAATCTTCATTAGTTGAACTGTAATCATTCCAATACTCAATAAGCATAGGAGATTCATAAGACTGTATTACAGTATGTTTATTGTAATGGGCATCTTCTTTAGCATCTTTCATAATAGCATTAACATAACTATCGATTGTAAGTATTCCATCATGATTTAATTTGTAGAACTTATTAATAAAATCTTCATTAGACAGTTCTAGTAGATCTTTGGCTTTTTCTATTGTCATAGATAGTAAACACATATCATTATCGGCTGTAGACATATTAACCGCATTTATAAGTAGGTTATGCATGATTTCATATCTAAAATTATTGGCATTGTCACTTATGATTTCAATTCCTATATCTTCAATAGATGCAAAATTTGAATGACCATATAGAATTTTATCTACAAATTCATCATCTGACATATCATGTATTTTAATAACATCTCTAGTCCAGTTGATAAATTGTTCATAGCTTTCTTCATCTTTCTTTCCAGCATTTGCTTCAGCGTGATAAAACCATTTTACTTCGATTTCTTTTTTTAATTCAGCAATGGTAGATTCCTTTTCAGCTGATTTATCAAAATTGTCAATATATTTAATTTTTCTTTCAAAGGCTTTTTCATTTGTCTTTTCATTGATAATTTCAAAATCATCTTCATCATATAGAAGTGCAAGAGAACTTCCATTTTCCCATTTAACATGAATTTGCCCAGCATCATCCACATGATCTACAACACCAAGAGTTCCATTTGGAACAGGATTGTAATTATCTTTCATATAATTTAACTTGATTTTTGTTCCTTCAGGGTACATCTTTTTTATTTGTTCAATTTTACTATTTTCATCCATTTTTTTATCTCCTTTGATTGAAATAATTAAAAAGAGCCAACTTGGCTCTTTTATATTTCTAAATCACTTTCAATATCTAATTCTTCATTAGTTTTTGCAATTTCAAAAACGTCTATAGATTCTTCAAGTTGAATATTATCATTCAGTTCTTCAATATTTAATTTTTTTTCACCGAATAGATAGGGCATTATATCCATATAATAATCAAGATTATGTGTTTTTACATACTCGTACATTTGAATGTAATTCATATTTGAAGTATCAACATGATGTGTGTATGCTAATTTAAGTGATAAGTCTTTAAATATGTATTTTTCATAATATCCATTAAGATCGTTAATTAAATTTGCAATACCAATTTCATCTATATCATAGGGTGGGTGAGTTTCTATGTTTGTATCCTCTGAATCAAAAAAATACAAGTTGTCATCAATTATTTTATATGTCAGATTGAAATAATTCATAAATTCTTTTAGTGTTAATTTATTATCTGATTGAACTTTGATAAATAAATCTTTTTCAACTTGATTTTTAGTAAAACATGTTCTATCATAATTTTTAGATAGAGCATATGCTACGCAGTTGGGCAATTGGAGCCCTGTGTGCCTAGCAAGTTGTTCTATTTTTTCTTTTAATTCATTTTTTGGATAATTAGTATTTAATTCAAATTTTTTATTAGCATTTAATGTATTTATGATTAATGAATTGAATTTTTCTTTGCCGTATATAGAAGTAATTTGATTAAGGTCAAAACCACCCCTTTTAGCATCATATCTACATATAGCTATAATAGGGCTACCATCTCTTTCATCTAATTCATCAAGAACAATTACTTTACTTGTTGGTTGGGTAATTGAATCCATGGCAAATAGACTAGTTGAAAGCATATCATAAATATTCATTATAAAAGAACTTCCTATTTCATGTTCATTATTTATTTTTATAACTTTATAAGGGTTTATAATCAATATTTTATTTTCATCTATTTCATCAATGTAATTTAAGCATTTGGTGTTATTAGATATAATCATAGGGTAGTTCATATCATATAAACCATTCATAAGATTAATCAATTGTCTTTCAAAAGAATCAATCTTATTTTTACTGACTATTTTATTATTGATCTTTCTAATTTTGTCTACTTTATTCATTTTATGATTCCTTTCTATTTAAACTAAAAAGAGCCAAGTTGGCTCTTTTTTTATATTTCTAGTTCATCATCTTGTTGTATGTCTTCAATTTCTAAATCATTATTAAAGAATTGGTCTAATAATTCCAAGTTTCCCATATCAGAAATAGGTGATTGAATGAATGTAATATTATTATTTTGATAATCATTTTCGATATACATTTTAGTAATAAATTCGCTTAAATCTTCAAGTGTTATTCTTTCACCAACTTCATCTTCAACATCATATTGATAGATTTCTTTAGCATGTTCTACAATACCTTTTATATTTTCAAAATCAACAGTAGGGTAATTTTCTGTTAAATATTCCATTGTTCTATATCTTTCATAATCCATTTTTTCAGCAGTTTTATTGGCATAAAAAGATTTTGCTGTATCATAATCCTCAGTGTATACAAGACTATAAGCCCAACTGTTATTTTCTTTGTTGATGTCACAAGCAACATTATAGAACCCTGATTTATCATTTTTTAATAATGCTACATTTGTTTCTTCATCACGCATTATCACTCTAAAAGGAGTACCATTATTAAAAATAATATTTGGACTTTGCTTAGTATTTAAGCTAGATATTAATTCTTCTGTTTCAATGTCACAATATGAGGATAAGTCATCTAATACACTTTGATGTTCAACTAGCCAATTAGCAATTTTATTGTTTAAATTAGGTCGGCTGCTTGACTGGTGTTTAGGATGTACAAAAATATATTGTTCATTGTTTTGTAAACAATCAATGATTTTATCGAGTTCTTTATAAGCACTCAAATATATCTCTTGAATTGCTTTTGCATCTTCTACAAATACACTTAAATCATCAGTATGTTCCGAGAAATCTGTTGATTGGTATTTTTCAATAGCGTGATTATGATCATCAAAATTATAGTTGAAGGTACAACAATTATTGTAAATGAATTTTTCAATAGCATGATTATGAGCATCAAAATTATCATAGAGCAATTTAAATTGATTTTTCATAATTTCTATAGCTTCAATTTTTGTATAATCAAAAGTTACATTTGGAACAAATACAAATAAATTTTCTCCACAAGGTGAAAACATTTCTATAGAAATATCTTTACCCCTATGAGCGTATAACCATCCTAGATTATTTAGTGCATCAAATGCCTCATGAAAACGTGATTTATTAATATAATCAAAACCTTCTGTAAATCTTGTAAATTTTTTAACAAATGTTTTAGTATCATCACCTTTTTTTTCTGTTACATTAACAATCATACCTCCCGTATTAGTATTTTCGACATCATAATAAGTATCCATTTTTAATCCCTCTTTCTATTTATATATTGAAAAACAAAAGAGCCAAGTTGGCTCTTTTTAAATTTCTAGTTCATATTCTTCTTCATCAGTTTCTTCTTCAATGGTGTTTATTTTGTGTATAACATCAAAGTAATCAGCTTTAAATACTTCCTTATGAAAGTCTAAATGTCTTTCATCAAAGCAAATAACTCTTTTATTGCAAAAAGCTGTTTCACTTCCTTTGAAATCAACATATTTAGGAAATGTACTATCAGAAGAAACAATCATCATATCTTCTTTTTCATCAAACTTATTTTCAAAGTAATCCTTTTTGTCACTAAAATAATTTTCAAATTGATTGTATTCATCAACATAACCTATATTGTACAAAGCTGTTATATTGAAATCAATCTGACCCGTTTGTTCATCATATTCGCAATAGGTAAGCATATCACTTGCTTCAAGAAGAGAAATTACATGATTGAATTCATTGTTATCAAGGTGATATTGTTCTTGAATATCTTTTTTATCACATATCCAATTACACGAAAAAGATTTTTCCATGGCATGATAAATAATCATGTCTTTTACATAGGAATAGTACAGTTCCATAGAATCTTGCAATGTAACGTTCAATGATTCTAAACTTTCTTTAAGATTTGTAGCATCATCAATAAAATATTCTAAAGGATGTACAGAATTTATTTTTTCATATCTTTCCTTTGCCCATTCGTTGATGCTTAAAGATTGGATTTCATCATATATTCTATTTTGAAGATTTTTGATAATATGTGTCATTGAATCATGAGGATCATCAATATCTATTGAAAGCCATAGCCTTTTGAGATTACTGAAACCAATACCTAAATTTACTGTCTTATTATCAATATAACATTTAACATTATCTTCTTTTAACTCGTGAGAAAGTACTTTTATCTTTTCTTGAATACTATTTTTGTTTAGAAGCTCATAGTCTAATTTATCGTTTATTTTAGAGAATTCTTCTTTGCTTATCCTTTTTTGAATTAGATCTTTTAATGATTTAGTTGTTTTTCTATATCCACTATTAGTTTTAGTTCTAGTACTAAGTTCATTGCTATCTAAATCAAAATTTTCAATAATATCACATTTTGTTTTTTTCTTTAATGAATTCATGAGACTATTTATTTTATCCTGATCTTCAATACATGAGAAGAAATATATAGAAAATTCATCATTAGAATAAGCTTTACTTACAGCGTCAACACCAAATTCTTTAGTTAGTTTTAAAAATTCTTCTTCATATTCATTTTTGAATAAAATACTGTTTTGTGTTTCTTTATATTCCATTTAAATGTTCCTTTCTAATTAATATAATAAAAGAGCCAAGTTGGCTCTTTTACAAAGTTTGTGCATCATGTTCATTGATTTCTTCATTTTGTTCGTTTTCTACTGGTTCATTTTTTGAATCATAACTATCGTGTACTTTTAAAACAGTATAACGTTCAGGATGTTCTTTCATGATTTCTCTTTTTCTAGCATTTTCTTCATAATAATGTTTTACTTGCAAAAGCTGGTTAAGATCATTTATTTTTAACTGTTCATGTCCTTTAAGGTTGAATTTTACACTTTTAATATCAAATGCTTTTTCTTCAATACTTTCATTTTCTGATATTTTAAAAAGAGATTTATTTTTATATGCTTCAATTATTTTATTGGAAGCTGTTTTTCCAGCATCATCTAAATCAAGCATTAGTCTTATTTTTTTAATATCTTTGAGTTCTTCATTATTTTTAAGATTGTATTTCAAAGTTGATAGGGCACAACCGCAACCTGATGATGCAAGAATATGAGCATTAGGATTATCTTTGGTTAAAGTAGCATAACTCAATCCATCAATAACTGCTTCAGTAACAACCAATGTATCTGTAGGGATAGGGCATTTGTAAAAGAATCCATTTTGCTTATTTGAACCATAGACATCTAATTGAAATTTAGTTTCTCCAGTTCCTCTTCGACAACCAAAAACAGGCTTTTCTTTGTTTTCTAAATCGTATGATATAAATACAGCGTTATGGAAAGTATCTTCAAATAACAAATGCTTATTTATTAGATCCTCAACCAAATCTTTATCTAAACATCTTTTATGTGTTAAATAATCAATTACTGTTTGATTATTTTCATTGGCAATAGGTAGAACAAATTCTTTTTGTCGATATGTTTCTTCAAGCTCTTCATCATATAAATAAATATCCTTATCAATTCCATCATATTTTGTGTAATAAAAATCTAAAAGTTTAGCTAGTCCTTCAGCTTTAGAGAATTGATTATACTCACAATAAAAGTCAACCACATTGAGAGGTTGACTTCCTGTTCTTGCATTCCAAAATACTCTGTTTGACTTTAAATCAAATACCATTGAACTATGTTCTTTTGCTTTCAAATATCTTTGATTGCTTCTAGCACGTTCCATATTAAGATTTAAAATATTTGTTGCTACATCTATACAACGAAGATTTGATAAAAGTTTTTCTACATTCTCTTTTCTAAAAGCTTTTTCATTAATAACATGCTCATTATCCTGAACTAATTGAATGG
>OGYV01002766.1_pt1 | contig 10907 bp, 10 predicted proteins | sample 1576651 | NCBI WGS metagenome assembly OGYV01 (sample SAMEA3541570, study PRJEB24748) | human gut metagenome | biome: human gut; feature: human-associated habitat; material: faeces | place: China | collected 2012
GGTTCTCTGAATGTAAATCCGAACTCTCTGACAAAAGTTACTGCATATGTAGAACCAGCACTTATGGAAGCAAAAGGCTATGACAGCTTCCAGTTCGTAAGAACAGGATTTTTCTGTGCAGATATCCATGATTCTAAAGAGGGTGCACCGGTATTCAACCGTATCGTGTCTCTGAAGAGCTCATTTAAACTTCCGAAAGCATAATGAGACTGAAATAGTAATATAATCAGAATAAAAAGGGAATGTTGCTTTTACGATTGTATAATCGTGAAGTAACATTCCTTTTTGGTTACGTTACTGTGAACGGTAACGTTTATTCTTCAGATTCAGATGCAGCGTCCATAGTCTCTTCAAAATTCTCGGGTTCATCGGCATCTTCTTCCTCTTCTGCATCTTTAATCTCAACTTCAGCAGCTTTATCGGAAGACTTCTCAGAATCGTCTGTATCAGCAGCTTCTTCAGCTTCTTCGCTTTCGGTGTCATCTGTTGCAGACTGTTCGCCTGTATGTTCCCAGGACTGGAAATCTTCGGCAGGTTCCTGATCTTCCTTAGCAGTTTCCTTTTCATCAGTCAGATCGAAATCATCAAAGTCATCTTCAAAATCAAAATCCTCTTTGCAGGATCCTTTCTTTGCGATAATAGCGGCAACGACACCGGCAGCAGCTGCGGTAAGAGCGCCGACTGCAACAAATCCCCAGTATTTATTAATTTTAGCCATGATAATCATAAACTCCTTTCTGATATTCTCCTATTTTTGACAGCGAGTCAGGATAAAAATATCTTTTACTCCTGACACCATTTTATTCAGCTATAGGTTATTGTTATTTTAATACTTTTCAGATAAAAAGAAAAGCGAAATTTTATGGAAAGAGTTAATGAAAGCAGTTGCATACCAAAAAGATACAAGGTATACTATGACAGGAAAGAAGAGGTTATTATGAGAAAAATTATTTTGGCATCTGCTTCACCCAGACGAAAAGAACTGTTGGAACGGGCTGGCGTGGATTTTGAAGTACTGCCTGCATCAGGTGATGAGAATCGTATCTCAGACAATCCGGGAGAGGCAGTAAAACAGCTGGCTTCGGATAAAGCAGCTTCTGTTATCCGCACTATGAAAGATAGTGCCGACGGAACAATTGTGATCGGATCTGACACAGTGGTAGTGTTTGAAAATGTGATCCTTGGCAAACCTCATGATACAGAGGATGCAGTGAATACATTAAAGAAACTTCAGGCAAATACTCATCAGGTATATACCGGCGTTTCTGTATGGGAAAAGAAAGAAAAAGTCTGGACAGAACATACTTTTTATGAAAGTACAGATGTGACTTTTTATCCGGTTTCAGATGAGGAGATCAGAGAGTATGTTGCTACAGGAGAGCCTATGGATAAGGCTGGAAGCTATGGCATCCAGGGACTTTTCGGAATTTATGTAAAGGGAATCAGCGGAGATTACAATAATGTGGTAGGACTCCCGGTTGCCAGATTATTTTATGAAATGAAGAAATCAGGAATTAACTTAAGAGGATGACAAAAGATGATTAAAGCATGTATATTTGATTTGGATGGAACACTGGCTGATACGCTGGATTCCATGGCTTATGTGACTAATATTATTATGGAAAAATTCGGGTTGAAAACACTTCCGGTGGATAATTTCAGATATTACAGCGGAGAAGGGGCAAATATGCTGATCCGCCGCGCACTTAAGGATGCGGGGGATCCGGAACTTGCGCATTATGATGAGGGACAGAAGCTTTACCGGGAAATGTTTGAAGCAGATCCGATGTATAAAGTAGTTCCCTATAAGGGAATGCCGGAAACCTTAAAGAAATTGAAGGAACATGGAATGAAGCTGGCAGTTTGTTCAAATAAACCTCATCCTGCAGCTGTGAAAGTAATTGCGCAGCTTTTTGACGGGGAATTTGATATGGTAGTTGGTCAGAGTGAAGCAATCCGCAGGAAACCGGCACCTGATGGTCCGCTTATGGTTGCGGAGAAATTTGGTGTAAAACCGGAAGAATGTATGTATGTGGGAGATACAAGTACAGATATGAAGACCGGTAAAGCAGCAGGAATGTATACAGTAGGTGCGCTATGGGGCTTTCGTGACCGAAAAGAACTGAATGAGAATGGAGCAGATCTTGTCGCTGAGAAACCGACAGATCTGGTAAAGATTTGCGAGGAACATGGAAATGATTAGGTTGGTTGCAAGTGATCTGGATGGGACGTTACTTTTACATAAGGCACAGTCTCTGCCTGAAGAAATTTTTTCGCTGATCAGGCAGTTAGAGGAACTGGGGATTATGTTTGTAGCAGCCAGTGGAAGGCAATATCCGAATATGACAAAGCTGTTTGCACCTGTTGCTTCAGAGATTTCCTATATTTCGGAGAATGGTGCACTGGCAGTGGATCATGGAGAGGTACTGTATCAGGATTCTTTTGACAGAAAGCTGGCAGGGGAGATTATTTCTGCAATCCTGGAAAAGAAGGATGCCGAGTTTACCTGTTCTGCAAAGGATTACCACTACCTGATGCCGAAGACAAAGAGATTTCATGACCATATGTTATATGAAGTAAAAAATGAATGTAGATTTGTAAACAGCATGGAAGAGATGACGGCTCCTATCATGAAGCTGGCTGTGTTTGAACCGGCCGGCCTTACAGAAGAATCTGTGAAATACTGGATGGACAGATTTGGAAAAGAATGTGTTGTTGTCACTTCGGGAAATGAGTGGATTGATTTTATTCCTTTTGGAACAAACAAGGCAAAAGGAATCAGAGAATATCAGAAAAGATATCATATTTCGCCGGAAGAATGTATTGCGTTCGGAGACGAATATAATGATATAGAGATGCTTAAAGCGGTAAAATATGGCTTTGCCATGGAGCATTCCAAGGAGGGGGTACGGGCAGCTACGTCCTATATGACAAAACAGGTTGAACCGGTCCTTGAGAAGCTGATCCGGGCAAAGGGAAAGATTGAGGAGGTTATTTAAATTGTTTACAGAAGAATGTATTAATACGTTTCTTGAAAATCAGGAACAGCTTTTTCCACAGGCGGTAGCAGAATCATATGAAGCAGCGGAAGCATTCCTTGAGGATTGCATGGCGCAGGTTGTGGATTCTATTGAAGAAGTGAGAGAATATCTGGAAGAGTCAGGCGCTGATGTGGAAGGAATGTCAGATGAAGAACTGGAAGATGCAAGTGAAGTATTTGCTCTGCCGGATGGAAAATATCTGATAGTAGAAGGATAAAAGCTGTTCGGTCAAATTATGGATATCACGTGATATATCGGAGAAATAACTGTAAAACACAGTTCGGTCCCTGAATATTGGAGAAAATTGAACTCTGATACTCAGGGGCTTAAGTTGTTTTAAGGGAGAAAATACAGATTACATTTCCGGAAAATGCGATGCTATAATGCTTTTATAAAGAGAAAAACGGTGCTGTGGTCTGTGATGGGAATGAAAAGGGCAGACAGACACAGAAGCATCACAGAACTGTAATTATTCAGTACCTTCAGAGTGGCTGCTGAATAATTACAAATTTTATTATAAATGAAAAGGAGGACTACAGATGGAGAGAAAGAGATTTCTTGCAGTTGTAATGACTGTGATGATGGTTATTTCAATGATTCCATCCATGGTTTTTGCGGCAGCTCCGTCAGGAGAATTGGGCGGTAAGCTTAAGATTAAGGGACTGGCAGCTGTAGGCGTAGTAGTGAGTGCAGATTATGCAAAGGTTACACCGGAAGAGGTTACAGATGAAGATTTCACTTTTTCCTGGTCAAGACAGACAGGGGAGAAGGAGTTAACACAGGTAGGTACTGAGAAGACCTATACGATCACTCAGGATGATCTGGGATGCAGACTGGTGCTTGATCTGACCCCTGTAGATGGAAGCGGACTGACAGGTACTCTTACTGCAAAGACGTTAGAGGTAGCTGCAACTGAAGAAGAGGCGAAAGCAGTGGAACAGGAAGCAGAGGATGCACAGCAGACAGAAACGGCAGATGGAACAGAGAATGCACAGCTGGAAGAAACGGCAGATGGAACAGAGGATGCACAGCTGGAAGAAACAGCAGATAATGCAGAAGGCAGTCAGGATTCTGAAAATCAGGATGTAGATAGAACAGAAGATGTACAGCAGAATGCAGGGAATGAACAGGAAGATGAGTCTCAGAACACAAAAGGTCAGCCGGAGGAAACAACAGAAGGTACTGATGATTCCCAGATGAAAATTTATACAGAAGATCAGCTGCAGGTGGATGAGAACGGAAATGTGCAGACAGATGGATCAGAGAAAGATCAAAAGACTTACGAAGCGACTGCCACTGTAGAGGACAGCGAAGATCAGATCTGTGATTTTGGAACAGTAAAGAGTGATCTTGAGGATGTGGAAGCACAGTATGTGCAGATTACGAACACCGGAAATGAGAGCTTGAATTTTCAGGAGATCAGTCCGGAACATTTTATGGTTCAGGATATTACAGAACCGCTGAGTGCAGGTGAATCTGTAAGCGTATGGATACAGCCGAGGGAAGGGCTGGAACCGGGTGAATATGATGATATGATCACATACCGGACGGAAGAAGGTATTGAGGTTTCTTTTGAAGCGAAGATTGCAGTTGAAGGTGAGGATGATTCATCAGATGACGAAGATCTGAAGCCTTCGGATGAGCCTTCTGCAGAACCGACAGAGACGCCGGATGACAGCGAGGCTCCATCGGCAGGTGACAATGCAGATGCATCTCTTGAGGCACAGTCTCTTGATGTAAATACAGGAAGTCTTAATTTCAGCGATATCGAAGAAAATTATACACAGGCCAATGAGACACTGTCCGTAACCGTAACAAATACAGGGGATGGAACTGTCACTTTAAAGATACCGAAATCAGATTATTTTGAGGTGATGAACGAAGATGGAAGTGAAGCTGTATCAGGAATACAGATTGCAAAAGGTGATTCTCTTATGTTCATGGTACAGCCAAAAACCGGTCTGACGAAGGGGGATTACAGTGATACCCTGATATTTGAAAGTGAAGAGGATTCGGAAGTAGCAGCGCAGGTAACTGCGGAAGTATCTGTAAAAGAGGCAGAACAGGAACAGATCACAGCAGTTCAGGCAGATCCGGAATCTTTCAGTTATGATGATCTGAAGGAAGGTTATGATACTCCTGAAGCGACGACCATTACACTTACCAATACAGGAAATACAACTGTTTCGCTGATGCAGCCATATGCAGAGTATTTTGATATTGGGGAACTTTCGGCATCAGTGCTGGAGCCGGGAGATTCTGCTGCATTTACAGCAGTACCGGTGACCGGTCTGAAAGTCGGCAATTATCTGGACAGTATTCAGATAGCCCAGACCAGTTCGGAAGGACAGGAAGATGTATTAACAACGATCAAAGCTTCTGCGACTGTTTCGGAAGTGAAAAAGATTTATAAATTATCCGTAACACCGGAAGAACTGAATTTTGGAAAAGCAAAAGAAGGATATAGTGAGGCACCAGAAGCGCAGAAAGTTACAGTGACGAATGAGGGGAATGCAAATGTAACTTTAAATGCACCGTCAGGTAAAAACTTTAAAATCGGGAAATTTTCAGCCACAGAGCTTGCACCGGGGGAGAGCTGTACATTTAAAATCCGCCCGAAGGCGGGTTTAAAGGCCGGCTCCTATACAGAGTCAGTTGTGATTGATAATGAACAGCAGATCAGTGCAGAAGTGAAAGTTCAGTTTACGGTTAAAGCTACCCGCAAGGCGAAAATTGCAGATCCGGCAGATAATAAGATTACAGGAATCAGTTCAGATGGATACACAACACAGTCAAAGATTACATTTACAGCAGTCGGAGCGGGTATGGACAATGAAAGTCCGGGAAAGGGAGATGTCCGCTATGTACCGTATAACTGGAAAGTGATCAATACAAATAGCTGGAGCAGTGCACCTTATACTGCTGCATTTGGAATTACGAAGGCCGGAACCTACACATTGACAGTTACATTTGACCGTCAGAAGTATAATGGAAGTGAATGGGAGAATACAGGGGAGCAGGATACTAAACAGGTGAATTTCAGTATTACACAGGCGCAGACTGTAACTGCAACTCCGACTCCGCAGCCGAATGGAGCAAGTGCGAAAACAGCGGTAAAGACAGGAGATACGACTAATATCACACCGTTTGTGATTATTCTGGCGATTGCAGCAGGATGTATTGTGGGAGTTGTGGTATACAAAAGACGAAAGAAATAAGAGTTATCTGAAGAAAAAAATACAGGGGAATATGTAAAATATAAAATTATTAGCACTCGTTTTTGACGAGTGCTAATTTTTTCTTGACTTTTGGAATAAATGGTATTACTATATCTTTCAGAGAAGCAACTTACAGGAGTCAAAAGCTATTTCAAAGGATAAACAGGAGAGGATAGTTTTGGCTCAGGAGGCAGAGCAGATAAGAATGCAGTATATTGACAGATAAAGTTGCGGCAAATGATTAAAAACAAAAAGGAGTGTGGACAGCATGGCTGTAAAACATGGAAATTTATCAATTAACAGTGAAAATATTTTCCCAATCATCAAGAAATGGTTATATTCCGATCATGATATTTTTGTAAGAGAGCTGGTCTCCAACGGATGCGATGCGATCACTAAACTGAAAAAACTGGAAGTAATGGGAGAATATACTTTTCCGGAAGGATACAAACCGGAGATTCAGGTAATTGTTAATCCTGATGAGAAAACTCTGAAATTCATCGATAATGGTATTGGCATGACTGCTGATGAAGTAGAGAAATACATTACCCAGATTGCTTTTTCAGGTGCAACTCAGTTTCTTGAGAAATATAAAGACAAAACTACAGATGATCAGATGATCGGTCATTTTGGACTTGGATTTTATTCTGCATTTATGGTGGCGGATGAAGTGCATATTGATACACTTTCCTATACAGAAGGTGCACAGCCTGTACACTGGTCCTGCGATGGCGGAACAGAATATGATATCCAGGAAGGTAACAAGAATACGATTGGTACAGAAATCACCCTGTTCCTGAATGAAGACTGCCTGGAATTTGCAAATGAGTACCGTATGCGTGAGATTCTTGAGAAATACTGTTCCTTCATGCCGGTTCATATTTACCTTTCCAAAGCAAATGCACCTCAGGAATATGAGACAATTGATGAATCTGAGTTAAGAGACGATGATGTAGTTGTTGAACATATTCATGAGGAAGCAAAGACAGAAGAAAAAGAAAATGATAAAGGTGAAAAGGAAGTTGTTGAAATTTCTCCTGCAAAGGATAAAGTAAAGATCAATAAACGTCCGGTTTCCATCAGTGATATTAATCCGCTCTGGATGAAGCATCCGAATGAATGTACAGATGATGAATACAAGGAATTTTACCGCAAGGTATTTATGGATTATAAGGAACCGTTATTCTGGATACATCTGAATATGGATTATCCGTTTAATTTAAAAGGTATCCTGTACTTCCCGAAAATCAATACAGAGTATGATTCCATTGAAGGAACGATCAAACTTTATAACAATCAGGTATTTATCGCAGATAATATCAAGGAAGTAATTCCTGAATTCCTGCTTCTTCTGAAAGGTGTGATCGATTGTCCGGATCTTCCATTGAACGTGTCACGAAGTGCATTGCAGAATGACGGATTTGTACAGAAGATTTCTGAATACATTTCCAAAAAAGTGGCAGATAAGCTTACCGGAATGTGCAAGACTGACAGAGAATCTTATGAGAAATACTGGGATGATATCAGCCCGTTTATTAAATATGGCTGTATTAAAGATGCTAAGTTTGCAGAGAAAATGGGAGATTATGTACTCTTTAAGAATCTTGATGGCAAATATCTCACATTAAAGGACTGCATTGAAGAGAATAAAAAAGAAACAGAAGAAACTGAGGCTCAGACAGAAGAAAAGAAAGAAGATGCAGCAGAGTCTGAAAACAAAGACAATGCGGAAGCGAAAGAACCTGAGAAGACAGTAATTTTCTATGTAACTGATGAAGTTCAGCAGAGTCAGTATATCAATATGTTTAAGGAAGCAGGAAAAGATGCCGTTATCCTGAAGCATAATATTGACAGTGCATTTATTTCCAGTCTTGAGCAGAAACATCAGGAAGTACAGTTTAAGCGTATTGATGCGGATCTGACCGAAGAAATGAAGGGTGAGGGTACTGCCGATGAAGAAACTGTCAAAGCACTGACAGAACTTTTCCGCAAGAGCCTTAATAAAGATAAACTGGAAGTACATGTTGAGAATTTGAAAAATGAAAATGTATCAGCAATGATGACTCTTTCCGAAGAGAGCCGCCGTATGCAGGATATGATGAAGATGTATAATATGTATGGAATGGATCCGAATATGTTTGGCGGACAGGAAACACTGGTTCTGAATGCGAATCATCCATTGGTTAAATATCTGGCAGAGAATCAGGAATCTGACAAGGCTCCGCTTATCTGTGAACAGTTGTATGACCTTGCGATGATGAGCCATAAACAGCTTTCACCGGACGAAATGACCAGATTTGTTCAGAGAAGCAATGAAATTTTGCTGATGATTGCAAAATAAGATAGAAAGCAGGCAATTTGCCGGCAGATCAATGAGAGGACAGATACTCCTGTCAGAATAGCAGAATATCAAATAAGGAGCAGAGAATAACTTTTGCTCCTTATTTTTGTGGAAAACAATTACATTGGTATTGACAAATGTCTTATGAATTCCTATTATTAAGTTGCCGATATTTTAATGAATATGCCGAATCCGCAGAAAATATAACGGGTTACAGAGAATAGTGACTGCAATGGTGCTTCCGGGCAGCCAATATCGTGACTTTCATTTACTTATAGAGAAATGTGTGTAAATAAATGAGATATCCAAATCTGTAAAAACACAGATTATGGAAGTTACAGGAGGAACGATGTATGAGTGCAGTTTATGGAGTTATTAGAAAATTGGGTGCAACATCAAAGTATAAAGGATATTATTATGTTGTGGATGCAGTAGAAATGGCACAGAAAATTTATGAGCGACCGGTAAAAGTCACCAAAGATATTTATCCGGTCATTGCAAGAAAATATAAATCAACGCCGTCTAATGTAGAACACAACATAAGAACACTGGTAAACTTATGTTGGATGAATCATAAGGATACACTGGAAGAAATGGCAGGGTGTACAATGGCAGATAAACCGACGAACAGTGAGTTTATAGATATTCTGGTGTATTATCTGTATTGTTCTGCTAAAGCAGGAACAGGTAACAAATAATAAGGCCGCTTATAATTTCTCACAGGAAATATGATGACTGGAGAAAAAAGTGACCAGAGAATCATCCCAGAGATGTTCCAGACGTTTATCCGGACTGAATGAAGTATAAGAAACACCTGTTGTACATAAAAGGGACTGGTTCTTGTACCGGATATTCAGATAAAAGCTTTGCACAGGAATATCTGCAATATGCTGTTCATTTTTTAACAATGACTGTGTCTGATCATGAGAAAGTTCAAATACAATCCTGAAATTCAAAGGTGTGCGTCTGCCGCGTATGATAGAAAAACAATAAGGTTTTACATCATGCCAGAGGGAATATTCTGTGGAATTCTCCTCAAAAGCAGCCTTTGTGTCAGTATCAAAGAAATCGTAATGAAGTTTTCCGTTTATGGTAAAAGTGTTGAAGGTTGTCACAGATGCCTCGACAAGAGAAAAACGGTCAAATACCTCACCGATCAGGAGTTTATTCATAAAATCTTTTACATCAGTAATTTTTAAAGCAAGCATACAACACCTCTCTGATAACATGATTTACAGCTGTTCAGAATTAAAAAAAGACTTCTGGATTGCTGCATATTTCTGAACATATTTTGTGGATCAGGCAGCGCTTCCTGCACTTTGCGGGAAGCGTCTTTTTATTATAAAGCACTTTTGAAAAAAAGAACAGTGTTTTTATTAAAAAGTCTTTTCAAACGTAAAGCGGTGTGATAAGATATATCTGGTATTGAATACTACATATAATGGAAAAGAGGACGATATAATTGAGATATAAGATTATCATAGATAGTTGTGGAGAACTTTTGGATGAATGGAAAGATGATGAACATTTTGAATCAGTCCCTCTGACTTTGATGGTGGGAGCTGAGCAGATCATAGATGATGAGACGTTTGACCAGGCGGCTTTTCTTAAGAAAGTGGCTGACTGCCCGGAATGCCCGAAGTCAGCCTGCCCGTCACCGGAGAGATATATGAAGGCGTATGATTGTGAGGCAGAGCATATTTATGCAGTAACTTTATCTTCTGAATTGAGTGGATCTTATAACAGTGCATTGCTTGGTAGAAATCTTCTTCTGGAGGATCATCCGGATAAAAAAATCCATATATTTAATTCACGTTCCGCATCTATCGGACAGAGCCTGATTGGAATGAAAATCCAGGAATGTGAAGAAGCGGGAATGAGCTTTGAAGAGGTGGTGTCAACAGTAGAACACTATATTGAAGGACAGCATACATTCTTTGTACTTGAGAACCTTGATACATTGAGAAAGAATGGACGCCTCAGCAAGGTGAAAGCTTTAGTGGCAAGTGCATTAAAGATCAAGCCGGTTATGGGATCTACAGATGATGGAAATATCTGTCAGCTGGATCAGGCAAGAGGAATGAACCGTGCCATGATCAAAATGGTGGAACAGGTGATAGCAAAAACTCCGGACAGTGCTGAAAAAGTGCTGGCAATCAGTCATTGCAACTGTCCTGCAAGAGCACAGGTGCTCAAGGAAGCTTTTGAGGAAAGAATGAAACTTGCGAAGATCGTAGTTCTTGACACAGCAGGCGTAAGTTCGATGTATGCCAATGACGGCGGAGTGATCGTTGCTGTATAATAGAT
>OGYV01002780.1_pt1 | contig 10852 bp, 8 predicted proteins | sample 1576651 | NCBI WGS metagenome assembly OGYV01 (sample SAMEA3541570, study PRJEB24748) | human gut metagenome | biome: human gut; feature: human-associated habitat; material: faeces | place: China | collected 2012
CGTACATCAAATCACGGATTCCGTCAATGATGAGCAACCCCACATCGGGCATATTTTCCAGCATATAGCCGATAATCTGCTTCCGCTTGTCGGGTGTCTGCTCCCTTAGCACGATGAAAACAAAATCCTCCCTGTCCTTGTCGGTAGGCAGTCCTGCAAGCCGCAAAATACGCTCCATTACCTTATGGCAATGGTATTTGCTCTGCTCGGTATCTACATAGAGGATTTTCCGTTTGTTCGGTGGCAGGCATGCCGAATACTTCAGTACCTCGTCATTCTTCAACGCTGCCGCAACGATAGCGGAGATGTTGAATGTCTTTTTGCTCTTGGCTTTACCCGTGGATGCGCTGAAATTACCCAGCGTGCCAATGGTAGAGCCGTTCACCCAAAGTATTTCGGGCGGCACTTCATAAGTGTCCGTCACTTTCAGATGAATGGTTTTCCAAAGGGCTGCGAAATCCTCTTTCTGCATGGTGACATCCTGCCCGGCTTCTTCTTTCCTCTTATTTTCCATAATTACGGATTTTCCGGTTTGCGCTCTTGGCGATGGCGAGTGCCGCCTCGTCCTTGTCGTTTACCCTTTTTGCAAGGTTTTCCGCCCACGTGAGAAGCTCTTTCCGTGAGAAAAGCAATTTGTTCCCGTATTTGCGGAACGGCACTTCCTTTTTGGCGGTCAGCTTGTAGAGCCGTGCCTTTGAAATCAGAAAACCGTGTCGTTCCAGCACCTCTACCGCCACATCGGGCGTGAGGTTGTCGGGTTCGTTCCTCGGCTGGGTGAATCCAGCCAATGACTGGGAAACGGTTTCGCTCACGATAGCCCGGAGTTCTTCGGGCGTTGTCAAAATAATGTTTGTCATATTTTCTTCCTTTTTTAGTTATTACTTGGCTACCGTCATAGCCGTTGCAACCGGTTGATGCCGCAAAGGAAGAATAAAAGAAACCGATTATTCAATTACTAATCACTTGACACAGACCGGACAACTTGGGACAATGCAGGACATCCGGCAAGATTGGAACGGGATAAAAAAGGGACAAACGATGTATTGGCGATTTTTGTCCTTCCAACACACCGTTTGTCCTATGTATGTTAAGTGATTATGCGAATGCCGCTATTTTACATCCTTTAACCTTTCAAGTTGGGAAACGACTTCTTTTATTACGAAATATTTGCTTCCCGACAGCCCTATGTCCGAACGGGATATGAAACCGAGTTCCTCCCACCGGGCTACGGTCTGCCTGCTCACGCCCGCCATTTTCGCCAATGTCTTTTGGTCTATCAGTTCCCTGCCCTCGAATACGGGGTACTTGTATTTACGGGTGGCATGGCTGAACCTTATTTTCTCTATCGCCTTGTCCACGTCTTTGACGGCGGGGGGAATATATGATTTTACTTGCAGTACGGCTTCTTCTATTTCGTAGCCTGCATATTCGGGATTCTGCGCCAGTTCCCCGTAAATGGCACTGAAACATTCAAGGTGTCTAATCTTCACCGTCTTGGTTTTCTTGTTCGGCATGGCTCAATCGAATTTGGTTAATAACTGCGCATTCCTTATCCGCTCCTCCTGCTCGAAACTGGCGAGGTAGTTCTCCGTGATGGCAAGGCTTGAATGCCCCAAACTCTCGGATATGTAAGCGATGTTCGTTCCGCTACGTTTTAAGACAGTCGCATAGGAATGCCGGGCGGAATAGGTCGTGAAACGGGGGACACCGACAGCTTGGGCTATTTTAGCCAAAGCGATGTTGCAACGGTGCGTTACCCGTCTGACAATATTGGAAATGACAAATTCGTCCTCCGTGTCTTTGGCATACTTGAAAAGGAAAGTATCGGGATTCCCTTCGTCCGGGTTTCCCCACCGTTTTATAATATCCCGCATTTCGGGAGTGAGCACCGCCCTTATTTCCCGTATATGGTTGGACGTGTGCGATGTCTTGGAGCGTACAAAGCAGATTTCACCGTCCACGATGTTCCCATACCGCAAGAAAAGCATATCCCTGAAATTGATTCCGTTGCACAGGTAGGAGAAAAACCAAAAGTCCCGGTACTTTTCAACGGTCTTGCTGCCCTTGTATGTCACGACTTTTTTTATCTGTTCCATCGTCAAGGCTAACTTTCGGCTGTTGCCGCTCGGAATCTCGTACTTTCCCCTGCCGAACGGGTATTGGGCTTCTTTCAAAATCCCGTTGCGCCTTGCGTCATTCACCACGCATTTAAGGGCTTTCATATAGAAATTTATGGTGGTGACGGTCTTGCCCTCGTTCCGCAGGAACTTGTCAAGGCGTGACAGCCAGTCCGCAGAAACCGCAGAGAACGGCACGCTGCCGCCTGCGAACCGTTCTATGCTTTTCAACGTGCTGCGATAGTTATAATAGGAATTTACCTGCCCGTTGAGTTTGAATGCGTCTATTTTCCCCTGTATGGCTGTGTTAAGGGTTGTACCAGTACATCTGCCCAACCTCATGCTGAGCGCATCGAAACAGAAGTCCCCACGTTCCGCAAGGGCTTCCACTTGGCTTTTTATGATGGAGAAACTGTTTTCCACGCTTGCCCGTATCTCAATCAGTCTGCGGCTCTTGCTTTCGGCAAGGATTTCCCAGTCCTCTTTGGACAATTCCTTTCCGGTGGAATAATATTTCTGCTTGCGGTTGTGTATCACTTGTATCTTGACAGGGAACAGACCGCTTTTCTTCGCCCTGCGTGCATCCAGTACCGACAGTACGGATATGCCATCTTTTGAATACTTGAACATAGGCTGCCTTGTTTATTGTTATATGTCTATTTTGTACATACGATTTGCATACAAAAATAGAGATTATCGGAAAAAATAGCAAATCAAAAGCCAAATCATTTTCCTAACAATCTCTAAATATCAGCTATTTATATATAAATTCAAACAATATAAAAACGGCAAAAATATAGGGTATTATTACGATTGGCGACAAGTCCACCGTGTGCACCTTGTATCGTTCTCTTACAAAATGCGCCCGGTTTATAATACTCTTCTTGAAACTTTTTTCGGGCTGAAAGTTGATTCCTGTTATCTGTACTGTGCCACGGGTCATTTTCTTAGGATTTTCACTCTCTGTGGAGCCGATGCTGACAGAGAAATACCCTAATCCGTTGATATGGATTCGCTTGCCGTCACCTAATTTCTCGGACAGAATATCTATCAGTCCCTCTACCACTGCCGCCCAGTCCGAGCGGCTTACTGAAGTATAAAGTGTAGTTTCGTGTATCAAGTCCTTCGAGTGAATCGTCTGCTTGTTGGTATTTCTCACATGGTATTTTTTCTTTTCCCCGTCATTTGCCGGAGATTCATAGATATCAAATTTAATGTCTGACATAATGTACTATGTATTTGTTTTATTTATAGGATGTTATCGTGCAAACTTACAAAACATTCCGTTGCTTCACCTTAGTGAAGCGGCAGTTTCACCTGTGTGGCAACGGCTCTTCACTAAAGTGAGAAGGCATATTCACGTCAGTGAGAACCCAGATTCTTCCGGACGAAGATACGGATTCTTTCGTCCTCTTGCAAAGATTCTGCCGTAAATGTTTCACACGTTGGATTTATTTTAAATTGTCGGGCAAAGTTCTTGCAAAACTCTGTTTTGCAGAACTATCTTCACACCTCAAATCAATAAAAAACAGATTTAATGGAAAAAGAAAAAGACTCAAAACTGAAACAAGCCATGAAAGGGCTTGATTCGTTCCTCACCACTCATTATTCCTTTCGTTACAACCAAATAACAGAACAATGCGAATTTCATGACAAGCACAAGTTCGATAAATACCGTGTGGTGGATGAGCGAGAATTCAATACATTGGTTATTAATGCAATAGAAGAAGGTGTGAACTGTATGGACCGTGATATGCGCCGTTATTTGGGTTCGTCACGCATTCCTTCTTTTCACCCCGTGACAGCCTATTTGGAACATCTGCCACACTGGGACGGACACGACAGAGTAAGCGAGCTGGCACGCTCGGTAAGCGATGAAACGCAATGGGTGGAGGTGTTTCATATCTGGATGCTGGGCATGGTGATGCAATGGAGCGGTAAAAACCGGATGCATGGCAACTGCTTGATTCCCATTTTGGTTAATCCCCTTCAGGGACTGAAGAAGTCTACCTTTTGCCGGTCGCTCCTTCCACCAGCGTTACGTGGATATTATACCGATGACTTCGATGTAACTCGCGAGGGGGATGCCCTGCGCAAAATGCGCTCTTTGGCTCTTATCAATATAGACGAATTCAATCGGATGGAAGAAGGTAAACTGGCACGGCTGAAGAATCTAGTCCAAATGAGCGGTCTTAGTATGCGCCGTCCGTTTCAAAGCAGCTATAGCCAGCAACCGCGCCTTAGTTCATTTATTGGTACTTCCAATTTTTGCGATCTGCTGACCGATTCCTCCGGTAACCGCCGTTTTTATCCGGTGATGACCAAAGGGAGTATCCGTTTGCCTCGCATCAATTATAAACAACTTTATGCTCAGTTAAGAGATGAACTAAAACATAACCGCCGCTATTGGCTCTCACCCACAGAAGAACAGGCTGTGAGTTTACGTAATGACGCATTTTTGCGCCGCCCCATAGAGGAAAGCCTTTTTTATAGCTGCTTCAGTCTGCCCCGGGATGGGGAGAAGTTTCAAAGATGGACTATCGGACAGATTTATGAAGTGATGAAAAGGGCCAGTCCCGAAACCATGCGTGATGTCAAGATGAGAGTCTTCGGAAAACATTTAGCCCTGATGGGAGTGAAAAAATTACGTACCCACTATGGCGACCAGTATCTGCTGAACCGGCTCTAACTGATAAACCATTTCGAGGGAATGCTGAAAGTTCTGTCACCGTATAATATTGAAGCCCAGCGATATGTGGTGATAGAACAAAAAGTATTGCAATGCAGTATTCATTAACCCTATCCTGATTTAAATTTGACTATGATAACGGGATAATAGCTAGTAGAAAACAGGTAGAAATCACAAATTTATTTCCTGTTTGTAAATTCAAGGACAAAGATCATCTTAAAACCACTAAAGTAAATATGTTCTGATTATCAGACACATAGCTGTAAGAGTAGTTCTGAAGGAACTAATGAAACGGAATTACTTGATTTTCAATAAACTTTAAAAAATCACAGCTATGTTAAAACGACTAAAATCAGTCAGTATGTTGCTGTTCCTAATGGGTGCCTCTACCGGAGCAGCATACGCGGTCGCCAATCCCGGCGTTACCGACGTGAAAATCACACAACAAAGTGGTACATGTACAGGAGTTGTCAAGGATGCTACGGGTGAAACTGTCATTGGTGCATCTGTAGTAGTGAAAGGTACGACTAATGGTACTATTACCGGTATTGATGGCGACTTTTCATTATCTGGAGTGAAGAAAGGGGATATTATCCAAATTTCATTCGTGGGATATCAGACTGTTGAAGTTCCCTGGAATGGTCAACCTTTGAATGTAACATTACAAGATGACACACAAACGCTACAGGAAGTGGTAGTAACCGCTCTCGGCATCAAACGCGAAAAGAAAGCATTAGGTTATGCCATGCAGGAGGTAAAAGGTGATGCATTGGTAGCAGCTCGCGAAACAAACTTAGCCAATGCTCTTTCCGGTAAAGTATCCGGTGTTCAAATCATCCGTTCAAGTAATGGTCCTGCCGGTTCTTCTAAGATTCAGCTTCGTGGTAGTAATTCTGTAACGGGTTTGAACCAGCCGTTAATTGTTGTAGACGGAGTACCCTTGGATAATTTTACTGGAGCCGACAACAATGATATGTGGAATCCATCTACTGATATGGGTAACGGTTTATCGGATATCAACTCCGAAGATATTGAATCAATGTCTGTTTTGAAAGGTGCATCTGCTGCTGCGCTTTATGGTTCGCGTGCAGGTAATGGTGTTATCCTGATTACAACAAAGAAGGGTACTAAGAGCGAGGGGCTTGGTGTTACATTTTCCGGATCCGTTTCGGTGGAAAATGTATTTATGAAACCCGAACGACAAACTATTTTCGGTCAAGGTTCTAATGGCATTTTCAATGCAACCTCTAGTTCTAACTGGGGACCAGCTATTACAGGTCAAAGCTATACAGACTGGAACGGACGTACTCAAAATATGCAATATTTTGACAATGTAGCTAATTTCTTTAAGACAGGTGTGAATTTAACTGAAAATATCGCTTTTTCGCAACAGTTTGATAGGACATCCGTTTATTTATCAGCTACCCGTATGGACGATTTCAGCAAGATTCCAGGGGCAGAGTATAGCCGTACTAACTTAATGTCACGTATCACTTCGTCATTTGGTAAAGATAATCGTTGGAGTGTGGATGCCAAAGTACAATATATTTTGTCTGATGCTACCAATCGTCCTATATCCGGTGCGCGCTCGGACAACTATTTCTATTCCATGTACATGATGCCTATTTCTTTGGATATAAGAGAGTTTAAACAGGCCAAAAATCCAGAAGATGGAAAAATGTATTGGTGGGAGAAAGGCAGTGGTCAGAATCCATATTGGGCAAAAGATTACAATACCAATCAAGACAAACGTAATCGCTTTTTGCTGAATGGTTCGTTGAAATATCAGATTACAGATTGGTTGAACGCAGAAATTAAAGCAGGTAGTGATATGTATTTCACAGAAACAGAAACCAAACTGTATGCTGGCAGTCCTTCATCAGAAAACGGTCGTTATTCTTTTGGTGAACAAAAATTCTATGAAAATAATTTCAGTTTTTTGGTTACCGCACAAAAAGACCGTGTATTAGGCGATTTCGGAGGTGTGTTTACATTCGGTGGGAATTTAATGGAACGTAAATCAACAGGTGTTAGCAATTCTGTTAGTGCTTTAACAGTGCCTGATTTATTCTGGTTGACAAATTCAACCGACTCAAACAGAAGTATCAGTCAGACTTATACTCATCGTAAGACCAATTCATTGTATGGTACACTGGGAGTTAACTATGACGGTTGGGCATTTTTGGATTTGACAGGACGTAATGATTGGTCCTCTACTTTGAGTAAGAGCAACCGTTCGTTCTTTTATCCTTCTATCAGTGCTTCATGGGTAATCAGTGATATGATTAATAACCGGGGAAAGGGAATGCCCGAGTGGTTTACATATGCCAAGGCTCGTGTATCTTTTGCACAGGTAGGTAATGACCTCGATCCTTATCAATTATATAACGTATATGGTATTGGATCTATCTATGAAACAGGAGGTACGAGTGCGTCTGTGTCTGGTAGTACCTTATTTAATGAAGATGTACGTAGCGAATTGATTTCATCTTGGGAAGCCGGTGCCGAAGTCCGTTTCTTCAATAATCGTCTAGGGTTAGATGTGGCTTGGTATAAATCAAACGCTAAACGTCAGTTGCTAAATTTGCCTATGAACTCATTGTCTGGATTTAGTTCAATGAAAATTAATGCTGGTAATATTCAGAATTCAGGTGTAGAAATCATGTTGAATGCTACTCCGGTACAAACTAAAGAATTTACTTGGGACACTCAAGTGAATTTCTCTACCAACAAAAACAAGATTATAGAACTAGCTGATGGTATTAACGAATATACTTTAGGTACCTATGATAATTTAAAGATTTTGGCTGTTGCTGGAGGTAATTATGGTGAAATTTGGGGTACTACTTATCTGCGGGTGACTGATGAGAATAGTCCTTATTATGGAAAAATGTTGTTGAATGATGCCGGTTTGCCACAAGGTGACTCAAAAATACAAAAGATTGGTGATCAACAAGCTACTTGTTTGGTAGGATGGACCAATACATTCTCTTACAAGAATTTTACATTGAGTTTCTTGGTAGACGCACGTATCGGTGGTGAAATTTTTTCTGGTTCAAACCGAATGTTGCAAGCCAATGGTGTGGCAGCATGTACTGTGGTAAACGGTAAACGCGATAAATTTGTAGTAGATGGGGTTATTGCAGACGGAAACGGGGGCTATTCACCTAGCACCATCGAAGTAGAACCACAATCTTATTGGACGGCCGTAACTGGATCAACTGGTAATATGGGTATTGGTGAAGCTAATTTGTATGATGCAACGAATGTTCGTTTACGTAATGTTTCCTTAAACTATACTTTCCCCCGGAAGATGCTTGCAAAAGGTCCGTTCCAGCAAGTTAAGTTAGGTATGTCTTGCAACAATGTTTGGATGATTCATAGTAATCTGCATGGCATAGACCCCGAATCCGTGTTTGCTACCAGTACCAATGCAACCGGATTTGAGAATGCGTCATCACCAACATCACGTACCTTCTTGTTTAATGTAACACTTGGTTTCTAATTTTTAATACTCGACAACAATGAAAAAAGTAAATAAATTATTATTCAGTCTGGTAATGGGTGCTGCTTTGATGGGAGGTGCCACATCATGTGATGACTTTGAGGAAATCAATTTTAGTCCCTCTGCAGCAGGCGAATCATATATTCATCCGGACTATGCACTGAATAAATCTTTTTATGAGGCGCAAATGGACCCGGATATTGCAGAACGTGTATTTGTGTATAACTGGGCTTCCATTACACGAATTATTGGTGATAACACTATGGGAGTAACCGCCCGTTATAGCAATGAGTATAACGACAGATTGTATAGTTATACCTCCAATTGGGTAAAATATGCCACCAATGCCATCAATATGGCAGATGTAAATCCGGGAACTTCCGAACATGAACAGGCTTTCTTTCCTAATGTAAAACAATTTGCTCGTATTTGGCGTGTTATGCTGATTGCAGATTTTGCTGATTCTTTTGGTCCATATGCTTTGGACGCTGCTCAAGGTGTCAATCCGACATTCAACAGCGTAGAAGATGTTTATGTATTCATGTTGACCGAATTAAAAGAAGCAGCCGCTGGAATTAACACGTCTGTAGAACCTACAGAAACAGAAGCTAAAGGAGATCCTGCTTTTGGATACAATGCTGCAAAATGGGTCAAATTGGCTCACAGCCTCCGCTTACGTTATGCCATGCGCCTGTCCGAAGTATCTACTTCAAAAATCGATGTCAAGGCTGAATTTGCGGATGCTGCATCCAAAAGTTTGTTGACTTCTGCAGATGATTTCTTTTCGTTTCCAGAGGCAGGCGGATGGTCTTGTTATGAAGGTGTAATGAATCGTCCTTGGAATGACCAATGTATTTCTTCTACTATGTGTAATCTGTTAACTGGTTTAGGAGATATTCCTGTAACCAGTTATCGTCCGGACTTGGCGCCTTACATCAAGCCTATGAATTATATTGGTGAACAATACGTAAATCATTATCCGGTAACTACTGATAATCCAACCAAACAATTGTGGATGGATGGTATTCCTGAACATCTTGATCCGCGTGCTTTGAAAGTATGGTGTTTAACGAATGATGAAAAAGCTGAAAATTTTCCAGATCAAGGTTCGCAAGGCGTTAAGAATCATGCAGAACATGCCATGCTGGATCCGACTGATCCTGAAAAAAAACTAGTAAAGATTGACGCTCAGTTCACATGGAATGGTTATCCGGCAGGTACTCGTTCCGCATGGAGTACTGAGACATTCAAATTCAATGATGTTTTAGGCAGTATGTATGATACTACTCCAATGCTGGGTAAACAATATCGTGATAACACCGCCAGACGTATCTGGATGTCACCATGGGAAACCTATTTTTTGTTGGCCGAAGGTGCTTTAAGAGGATGGACCAACTCCATCAGCGCTAAAGAAGCGTATGAAAACGGTGTACGTGCCAATTTCGAATACCTTGGCCTAAGTCAATATGTAAATCAATATCTGGCATCTACCAGCTATAACCGTGTAGGTACTTCAGTAAATTTTGATCATACCGTAGAACCGGTTTCTTTTGAAGCTGATTATGTGAATGGTTATACCAAGCAAGCTGGAAAAATGACTTATAATTATCCAGACGCCAGTAAGATTTTATACAAAGGTGGTGCTTTGAATGACCAACTAACCAAGATCATTACACAAAAGTATATTGCTAATGTGCCTTATGGAGTAGTTGAAATGTGGAATGACCGTCGTCGTTTAGGATTGCCTTTCTTTGAAATTCCAGCTAATGAAGGTACACTGACCGGTTCTGACATGGAGAAATATATTCAGGCTTCAGAATGGAAAAATGGTCAGAAATGGTATCATTATACACAACGTATGCGGTATCCGACAGCATTAGAAAACGCAGATAAAGAACAATACCAAAATGCATTGCAATTATTAGGTGCAGAAGACAATACAATGATGACGCCACTTTGGTGGGCTATCAAATAAGTTGATTCTGAAAAGATATTTCAGATAAAAATAGAAACTGAAAGTTTTTATAGATTGAAATTTTCTTAAAATAAATCCTCTTATTCTTTCCTATTATTAGTGGTAAGAATGAAGGGGATTTATTTCCTTTAAAACTAATTCCTTTTATCTGAATTCCAAATCGAAAAGCAAATTTAATTGATAATGGATAACATTGGGCAAAAAAATTATCTTATCTTTTTCTATTTGATTGAGAATTGATACAGTAGCTTCAGTATTTCTTTTGAATTTTTAAAATTGACATTGTTTATATCTACAAACTCTTTCACATTCTCTTGTTTGTTTTTAGGATAAAGATTAACTAATGTCTTTGCATTGCGAAAACTCTTCAACTTTCTTTTTACATAAGTATAGTAAATATTCTCCGTTACCATATTTATAGACCGAAAGGTCTAAATTCTGTTCACCATTAACACGTTGGAAGCGTGCATTGACATCAATTGCTTGAACACTGCCATGAGTAACTGTTCCCATACGATCTCAACAGGCCTTCCACTCCTTTCTCCGGATATTCCATTATTTGCTGG
>OGYV01002790.1_pt1 | contig 10828 bp, 7 predicted proteins | sample 1576651 | NCBI WGS metagenome assembly OGYV01 (sample SAMEA3541570, study PRJEB24748) | human gut metagenome | biome: human gut; feature: human-associated habitat; material: faeces | place: China | collected 2012
ATGGTGCTTCCTTGAGAAAACACTTTCGGATATATGTGCTGGTGGGTAGTCCTGCACTTTCAGCGTAGCCGGATACGATTTCATATTCCATTTCGCTGCAACGGATATGAATATCGTGGGTTCTCTGAATGGGCTGCTTGTTCTTTGGTCTTGCCATAGTGGTATCCTCCTGATTTTTTGAGAAAAGATTTATCCCGACAAGCCGTAGGCGGTCGGCTGCGACCACTTTAGTGGAAGCCAGATAGCCAAAATCTGTGATTTTGCGCGTGCCGTGGGAATGGGGAACGGAATCCCCATCAAGATTGCCAGAGAACAAAAATCCCGAAAGGGAGTTTTTGGTCTACGCAGGCGAATCTTGCGCTACTTACGGTGGAAGCCGTAGCCTTACGCATTTTTCGGGTTCTTCTATCTTTAGAATCGGGCAGAGCGTGTTTCGCAAGGTGTTTTTGAAAAAAATCAAAAAAATTTTTGAAATACCTTGCGAAATGGCCTTTCTCCAATTCTATAAGTGAAAGAGGCTGACACACCACCCAAAAAACAGAAAGGAATGAGTGAATGACCGAAACAACTGCACGAACCTATCACACCATGGAAAGCCTGCGCCAGATGGCGCAGACCGATCTCCGTAATGTGAACCGTGAGGAACTGGTAGACATCAACGAAGTGGAAATTAGAAAAGACTTGTCGCAGCGGGAGCGGATGGTCGATTTCATTTCGCAGATCAAGAACCCTTATTGCTATCTTGACAAGGGCATGGTAGTGAAGATCAGCTTTGCAGGAGAGAACCGATTAGAGGACACACTGAAAAAATGCGCACGGACGCATAGAAGATAAAAAAGAATAAAGTAGAAGAAAATTTGCACTTTAGCGCATTAAAGCGTTGACATAGACCGCGAAATATGAGATAATGGCTTTGGGTCAAAACAGAATATGCTAACTAAAGCCGATAATTTTCTTGGTTTATTGTCAGAACGACAAATAGATTAAGGAGGTTATCGGCTTTTTATGTTTTTTCAGGAAAATGGACAATGTCGCTGTGCTGTGTATCTTCGATTGTCACGTTCGGACGGCGATCAGCAGGAAAGCAATAGCATCAAAAATCAAAGAGCCTTACTGAACGATTATCTGGGAAAGCACCCGGAACTGCATAAGGTCGATGAGTATGTAGACGATGGATACAGCGGTACGAATTTTGAACGCCCGGATTTCAAACGGATGATGCAGGACATTGAAAATCGGAAAATCAACTGTATCATCGTCAAGGATTTATCACGATTCGGCAGAAACTACATTGAAACAGGACGTTATCTGGAAAGAATCTTTCCGTTTATGGGAGTCCGATTCATCGCCATCAACGATCATTATGATAGTGCGGAAGAAAATGATGATAAGGGGCGTATCCTGATTCCGTTCAACAATCTTATCAATGACACCTATTGCCGTGACATTTCCATGCGTGTCCGCAGCCACTTGGATGTAAAACGGAAGGAAGGACAGTTCATCGGCAGCTTTGCAGGATACGGGTATCAGAAAGACCCGAAAGACAAGAACCATCTGATTATAGATGAATACGCGGCGGGCATCGTGCAAGAAATCTTCAAGTTGAAGCTCAACGGAATGAGCGCACAGCACGTTGCAAACCATCTGAATGAATTGGGTGTTTTGCCGCCAAATGAGTATAAGCGGGCCAGCGGATTCAATTATACTTGTGGATTTCGAGCAGGACTGAACCAGAAATGGACGGTGGTATCGGTCAATCGGATTCTGAAGAATGAATCCTATACTGGAACCTTGATTCAAGGCAAACGTCGGAAAATCAATTACAAAATTAAAAAGAGTCAGGATGTTGGGACTGAAAACTGGATTCGTGTCGAGGGAACACATGACGCAATTATCAGTAGAGGTGAGTTTCAACAGGTGCAGCAGTTGATGGAGTTGGATACACGCACTTCGCCCAGTCAGAAAACAGTTTATCCATTATCAGGCTTTCTGCGCTGCGCTGACTGCGGACAGAACATGATCCGGCGCACGGTAACAAAGAAAGGAAAGAAATATCAATACTATCACTGTTCCACCTATAAGAATGGCGGAGATTGCACTCCGCACATGATAAACGGCGAGAAGCTGGAAGGAAGTGTTTTGGCGGCAATCCGGCATCAGGTTGCACTTCTTGTTGAAGCAGAACAGGTGTTATCTCATGCAGACCTGGCAAGCGGTGAACAGATTGGCGTAAAAATTTTGGATGGACAAATCAATGCACTGGAAGCGGAATTGGAACGATACCGTAATTTGAAAGTTCGGCTGTATCAGGATTTCTGCGATGATGTTGTCAGCAAGGAAGAGTACAGTGAGATGAATGCCCGGTTTGCGCAGAAGATAAAAGAGGCGCAAGACAAAATTCAGGCGATTCAGGATAAAAAGCAGGAGGCAGTCAAGCATGACACAGTGCTTCCCGGTTGGTTGGAAGAACTGAAACAGTACCAGCACATTAAAACGCTGGAACGGCGGGTGGTGGTAGAACTAATCGACCACATCGACATTCATAGTAAGGAAGAAATTGAAATTCACTTCTGCTTTGAGGACGAACTACACAGCATTACAGAAAAATTCATGGAATATCAGGCGCATAACGGGAAAGAGGTGGCAGAAGAATGAGATGGGTAAGTTACACACGTTCAATCTCCAGCAGGATCGGAGAAGAAAATCCTGCCAATACGATTGCAGAACAGAATGCAAATATTGAACAATACTTGAAAAATAAAGGGTACAGAATATCAGAAAAGTACAGTGACCGCAAGAGATCGGCAGAAGCAGCCGATGGTTTTGATCGAATGGTGCAAGACGGCATGACACAAAAATTCGATGCGGTTGCCGTTGATTCCATCTTCCGTTTTGGCAAGACATTGCCATTTGCCATTGAGGTATTACAGAAAACTTTTTATCCGGTTGGTATTCAGTTTGCTGTTGTTGAGGATGATTTTTGCAGTACAGACCGAACAGCGGACGAAGTGGAACAGTATTTTAAGGAAAAGGCCATTGAGAAAATCCGATTTGAATTTATAGCGAACAGACAGGACAGCTTTGAAAAAGGAGTGCTGACACATCGGCAGGCAAAGTATGGATATGACATATCAGAAGATCGTAGGAGCTTTGTGCTTGATTCGGAAAGCGCATACATTGTGAAACTGATTTTTCAGATGTATCTGGAAGGAATGACGCTTCAAGAAATCGGAGCGGCATTGGACGCACAAAATGTCCCATCGCCGCAAATTCAGATGACTCGAAATAAAAAGGTGACGAGGAAAACAAAATGGCCTGTCACGACAATTCGCTCTATTCTGGTGAATCCACTCTATATCGGAAAGCTCACATTGAAGCTGTCCGGTGCTGAGAAGAAGATGGAAGTTCCACCAATCGTATCAGAGGAAGATTTTCAAAAGGTGCAGGAAAGAATCAATGATTCGGTTAAACTTCCTGCTCCTAAACGGAGATCAACGCCCAATATCCTTATCAAGAAAATATATGACCGGGCAAGTGGAGAACGCTTGTTGTGCAGAACGACTGAGGACGAAACAAGGCAGATATATTCTTTTGACAGAAAATATAAGTGCTTTAGTGGGAAAGCACCCTATATTGAAAGCACTGAAATTTTTGATGCGATTCGATCTTCATTGAAAACAGCGCAGGAGCAGGCAAGATATATTGGCAGATTACTGGAATCGGACAAAGATGAAGTTAAGCGATGCCAGAATATTGTGCTTCAGCCTTATAGGGAACAGGCAAGAACACTTATGGATGCGCTGTCTGAAAAAGATGTTGAGAGAACTGCTGTCTACCGGAAATATGAAAGATGTGAAATGGAACAAGAGCAGTTGGAGGATTTTGAATCTCGGTATCAGGCAGAAATAGAAGAACTGGAAGCAGAGTTCAAGAACATTATGATGAAAGTTTCCGTAATAGAGAAGGCGTTCAGTTATGTAAATCCATGGCTGACAAAATTTCAAGACCTTACGACTCCTGAAATACTGGAACGGACGCACATCAAAAAATATGTGGAGCGGGTTTGGATTGATGATTTTAAGCGAGTAGAGGTTGTTTTGAAAGAGGAAGAATGGACAAGATTCTTCCCGGAGGAATGGATGAGAACCAGAAAGGAAAATTAAAATGGCTAGAAAGAGCAGAAAAAACATAATGCCGCAGAGTGCCGCACCGGAGATTCGTATTTCCGAAGAAGTCAATCTTCTGCGTACAGCAGCGTATGCACGATTATCGTCAGAGAACAGCGGACATGAAACAGAAGATACCCTGAATACGCAGATTCTGCAAATCCATAGTTATATCAAGGAACATCCAGGGCTGACTCTGACGGATACCTATGTGGACAATGGATTTACAGGAACAAACTTTGACCGCCCGGAGTTTGAGCGTATGATGCAGGATGTGCGGACAGGGAAAATCCAGTGCATTGTGGTTAAGGATTTGTCCCGCTTTGGTCGTGACTACATTGAAACAGGCAACTATCTGGAAACGATTTTTCCGATGCTGCATATCCGGTTTATTGCTATCAATGATGATTTTGACAATATCCGGCAGTCGGATGTGGACAGTCTTGCAGTTCCCATCAAGAACATGGTAAACAGCCTGTACGCAAAGGACATTTCAAAGAAAATTGGGCTGAGCTACCAGATGCGTAGGGAAAAAGGAATCCCTACTTCATGGTGTGTGCCGTATGGCTATCGCATGAACGAACAGAAAAGTCAGTATGAAGTGGCAGATGAAGCAAAGTATGTGAAGTTGATTTATCAGTGGTATCTTATGGGGGTGAGTACGAACGAAATCGCCCGTAGGCTGGAATTTCTGGAAGTACCTCGTCCGAATGAACATCTGAATCGTAGACTGCACGAGGGACATGATACGACTTTCAATAAATGGCACTCCAGTTCTGTTCTCCGTATTCTGGATAGTCAGGTATATATCGGAAATTTGGTAACGGGAAAAACCCGGACTGCCTCTTATAAAGGAATTGGGCTGCACCCGGTAGATAAGGAAGAATGGCATATTGTGGAAAATGCTCATGAGGCAATTATCTTGAAGTCCGATTTTGAAATCGTGCAGGAAAAAAGAAAACGGAACAAGGAAAAACGCAATAATGCAATGGCTCGTTCAGAGCAGGTGCGGGCAGAGTGTAGGAATCACTTTGCAGGCATGGTGTTTTGCGGCTGTTGTCGGCGCAGCATGACATTTGTGCGTCAGGTGCATAAAACGGAAGAGGAAAGCTATTTCGGAGTATTTCAGTGCAAGAGAAAGAAGGGGACAACACCATGTTCCTATCATACTGTGCCAGAAAAAATGCTTATGATGGTAGCAATGAAGCAGATTCATCATCTGGTTTCTACCATGTGCGAAGAAGAAAAGATGGTAAAAGAAATGCTGAACAACGGTGGTCTGGATTCCACCCGTTCTATCAAGGTGAAGGAAAACTCGATTGCATTTCGGATTCAGGAAACCGAAGAACGGCGGCTGCGCTTATATGAGGACTATAAGGCAGAAATTCTGGATGAAGAAGAGTATAGTCGGTTAAAAGAACACTATATTGCCGAAAAGCAGCGGTTGGAACATGAACTGCAAAAGCAGCGGCAGCGGTCATTGGAACTTGAAAAGAGAATGAGAATTTGCGATGAACAGATGGAACGGATGCGGGCTATTCTGAATCAGAAAGAATTTGATGAAGAACTGGTACATGAGCTTATCAAGAAAATCTATGTAGGCATCGACAATTCGGTAGAGATCGAGTTTAAGTGCAGTGACCCGTATCAAGAGGTTCTGGCATTTGTGGCGGAGGTGCAGAATGAATAATAAGATTGCGATTTATCTTCGATTATCTCTGTCAGATGGAGATTTGAAAAAGGGAAGCAAGGATGAGAGCAATAGCATTGAAAACCAGCGGCTTTTGCTCCATTCCTATATTGAAAAGCAGGATGATCTCCCAGGCGAAATTGTGGAGTATGTAGATGATGGCTATACTGGAACGAACTTCAATCGTCCGGCGTTTCAGAAAATGATTATTGACCTGAAGAAAGGGGAGATAAAGACCATAGTGGTCAAAGATTTGTCCCGGCTAGGGCGTGATTATATTGGCGTGGGCGATTATGTTGAGCAGATTTTTCCATTGATGGGTGTCCGCTTTATAGCAGTGAACAATGCCTTTGACAGCATGAAGCTGAACAACGGCACTCCGGGCATCGAAGTTGCAGTCAGCAATCTGGTGAATAATCTGTATAGCCGTGACATTGGAAAAAAGGTTCGTGCGGCATTGGAAGTGAACTGGAAAAGTGGCAAGGCTACATCTGTTAATGTACCGTTTGGTTACGTCTGGAACGGGAAAGGCAATCAGCGATGGGCGATTGACCCAGAAGCAGCGGCCTGCGTCCGAAAGGTGTTTGATTTGGCATTATCTGGGCGCAATACAACGCAGATCGCCTATGCGATGAATGAATTGGGCTTGCCGACACCAGGATTGTACTCTAAACGGAAAAATACCATAGTAGGCGGCAATGCAATTATAGCCCCGGAGAGCGAAATACTTTGGAATCCAGGAATCGTCTGGAGGGTGCTGCGGCGGTACGAATATACTGGGGCTTTGGTGATGGGCAGAAGGAAGAAACTTGATGTGAATACTACGGCGTTCCGCACCTTGCCGGAAGATAAATGGATTATTACGGAGAACACCCATGAAGCGATCGTTACAAAAGATGAGTATTATCAGGCGCAAAAGGCAATCCGCAATGTTGCTCCGATCCAATACAAGACCGAAGATGATTTTGCTCTGAAAGGCAAAATATGCTGCGGAAACTGCCTGAGACAGCTCCGGCATGAGAAGCAGTATGGCGAAATGGTATTCTGTTGCGGTCACAAAAGGTCAGTAGGAAAATTCTCGCACTGCTATTCAGGCTATTACAGAGAGCAGGCGGTCAATTCAAGAGTTGCCCGCGCTATAAAAACGGTATTTACAGCATTGGAAGTTGTGAATCAGGGAATGCAGGAGAAAAAATCCATAACCTTGCAGTGTGTAGATGTTGATGATTTGAAAAAGCAGGCAGAAATGATTCGGGCAGAGCAAATTAAACTCTATGAATCGTATGCAGATGGGATTCTGACCCGCAATGAATATCTGGAAAAGAAGAAAGGACTTGGGGAAAAGCTGGCAGATTTGCAAGAGAAGATTCGTATAGAAGAGGAAGAGCAGAAAACCGCAGATGAACTGGATGAGGAAATCCGCAGCCTGACAAAGCAGGCAAGTCAAAAAACATACATAGGAGGTCTGACCAAGGAATGTGTGGATGCCTTTGTCAGCATGGTTTATCTGTATGACGATCAGACGATGAAAGTTGAGTTTAACTGTGAGGATGTGATTCGGAGAGCATTGGAAAAGTATGGTGCATAACCGCATAGAAACAGCGAGGTGAGCAAAAAAGAATGCCCGTCTGGTTGAGAGGATTCGCAAATCTTCTCGATCAGGCGGGCATTTCATTCCGTAGGAATGGTTTTGCCCACATTTTCCACATAAGCCACAGACAGCACCCCGGTGTGATCCGAAGTGCAGCTGTGGCTTATGCGGGCTTTTTGTTATATGGTCAACGGGTTAAAAAATTAGATTCCCAAACCGTACAGGATCGCTTTCATCTCCTTTACCATCCGAGTGAGAATTTCCTGTTCGATTTCATTGCAGTCCAAGAGCAGACGGTGAATTTCGGAATTTGAGGTTGAAGCCGAGTGCATCAAACTATCTACCAGCAAATCATCGGTCGATACGTCAAGAGCATTGGCAATATCAACTAATGTATCAAGACTTGGACGTTTGATAGCGGATTCGATTACACTAATGTGTTTTCGTGTCATGTTGAGTTGCTCTCCCAGAGCCTCCTGTGTGATACCAGCTTGTTTTCGGGCATTTGAAATGCGCTTGCCCAAAGTTCTATAATCAATAGACATGTGCTTCTCTCCTTATGATTTCCCGCATAAGGCAGTACAATTATCTCGCATGAGTGTAGGCATAGCAACTCTATGACAAAGGTTCTTAGACCGCAAAGGGATACACCGCTAGCTGCTCTGTGGTCTTAGGCTGTTTTGCTACCCATTGGGTAGCAAAAGGAAACTCATGCTACCTGATGGGTAGCAGTCAAAACGCAACGAATGCTTTATAATAGAGGTAGGAAAAGACTGCGAATAGGAAGGAAAGACGATGGCAGACAAGATAGAAAAAGGAATTCTAACATTATATAGTGATGTGCAGACAACTTCTGTTCGCTGGTTGTGGTATCCATTCATTGCGGTTGGAAAGATAACATTGTTGCAAGGTGATCCCGGTGATGGGAAATCCACAATGATGATGAATCTGATTGCGGAACTCTCTAAAGGTGGGAATACGCCGGATGGAGAGCCTGTCGGGATTCCGAAAAAGATTATCTACCAGTGTTCAGAGGATGGCGTGTCGGATACTATTAAGCCCAGACTGGAAAGGTGCGGTGCGGACTGCAGGAATGTGGCTTTTATCAATGAAGAAACATACAGCGGTTTGACATTGGACGATGAGCGCATCCGGCAGGCAATTATAGAATTTCGCCCACGGCTTGTAGTCATAGACCCGATTCAAGCATATTTAGGGAGCGATTCTGATCTCCAGATTGCAGGGAGAGCCAGAAAGCTGATGCAGAGACTTGGAATGTGGGCATCAGTTTATGATTGTGCTATTGTACTGATTGGCCACCTCAATAAGAAAGAGGGAACGAAAGGTTTGTATCGGAGTCTTGGCAGTATAGATGTTGTGGCGGCAGCCCGAAGCGTTTTACAGGTGGAGCGTGACCCGGAAGATGCGAATATACGCATTGTCCGGCAGATAAAGAACAGTCTGGCTCCGTCGGATGGAGAAATCCGATTTTCCATAACAGCAGAGACAGGGTTTCAATGGCTGGAGTGCCAGGGCGCATCCATTCCAACGGCAGAATCGGAAGTGCCGGAATTTGAGTCAAAGACAGAAAAGGCGGCATATCTGATAAAAAAGCTGTTGTCCGATGGAGATATGACCGCAAGAGGAATCTATATGCGTTTGAGTGATGAAGGAATCAGCCGTAGAACCGCAGAAAATACGAAGAAAGAACTCGGTATCCGAAGTTATCGGAAGATGCGACAGTGGTATTGGAGCATCCATACGGGAGAATGAGGAGAAGTACATGATTATCGGTGAAGTAGAAGCAGTAGACCGTAAGCAGAAAATCAGAGACCATTATAAGGGCGTGGATATATCAGAATTGGAGGTTATCCCCGCCAAAATCATAGAAGATTTGGAAACGAGTTCTGTGATTCGGCGTGTGGCGGCATATATCCGTGTTTCTACCGATAATGATGAACAGACTTCTTCGTATGAACTTCAGAAAAACTATTATACAGATTATATTCAGGCACAGCCGGGATGGGTGTTTGTCGGAATCTATGCGGATGAGGGTATCAGTGGTACATCACTGGAACACCGGAAAGGGATGCAACAGTTGATTGAGGACTGCAAGGCAGGAAAAATCGACCTTGTTCTCACAAAATCCATTGCCCGTTTCGCTCGAAATATCGTTGACTGCCTTTCTGTGATTGAACTTCTGAAAAATCTCAATCCGCCTGTGGGTGTGAAATTTGAAGCGGATAATATCTATACGTTGGACAGCAATGGACGTATGATTCTGACAATTCTGGCATCTGTGGCAGAGGAAGAATCGCACTCCAAATCCATCATTATGAACTGGTCGATTGATCGGCGGTTCAGCCGTGGCCTGTTCCTGACCCCTGCATTGCTTGGATACGATAAAGACGAGGAAGGAAACCTTGTAATTAACCCGGAGGAAGCGCAGACGGTAAAGGTGATTTACTACCTGTACCTGAATGGATATTCGCTTACGGAGATTGCAACCCTTTTGATGGAGTATAGCCGTAAGACGAAGTTGGGGCGTGTGGAGTGGAATCCCGGTACACTTGCAGGTGTTTTGGCAAATGAGCGTCATTGTGGTGATGTACTGGCGAGAAAGACCTTTACACCGAACTTTTTGACGCATAAATCAAAGAAAAACAATAATGATCGGACACAGTATAGGCAGAAAAATCACCATGAAGCCATTGTTTCCAGAGAGGTATTTAATGCTGCCAATCATCTGCGGGCATCCCGCAACTATTCAAAGAAGAACAGACCATTGCCTGTGTTGAGCGTTGTCGAAGATGGAATCTTGCGTGGATATGTGCCTTTTGATAAGGATTGGACAGGCTTTTCGGCAGAAGAATACCGGGAAGCCTCTGAAAGCGTGATGAAAGAACCGGATGCTGCTGTTACTGCGGATGTGAAAAAGCGTCTTGATCTGACGGGCTATGAAGTAGTCAGGGCGCAGTATTTTTCTACCATGCAGAATCCGGCCATGACGATTTCTAATGGACGATTGCGATTTAACACAGCTTGCTTAAAAAAGTTTGAAAATGTGGAATATGTGGAGCTGCTGTTAAATTCTGTTGAACGCTGCATTGCCATTCGCCCTTGTGACAAGAATAATCCAAACGCTATACGTTGGGGCAGACTGAAAGAGGGACGCTGGTGCGCCAGCACTCTGGGATGTCGTGGACTTGCAAAGGCTTTATTTGACATCATGGAGTGGGATGAGGATTTGCGTTATCGGTTCCGTGGTCAGTTTTTGGAGCAGGGTGATAACAAAATGATGCTGTTTGCCTTTGATGAGCCGGAAATGATTAAAGTGGAAGAAATCGTTCTGCCTCCAAATGAAAGCACCGAAGAAGATGA
>OGYV01002797.1_pt1 | contig 10812 bp, 10 predicted proteins | sample 1576651 | NCBI WGS metagenome assembly OGYV01 (sample SAMEA3541570, study PRJEB24748) | human gut metagenome | biome: human gut; feature: human-associated habitat; material: faeces | place: China | collected 2012
AGCATCTGCCGCACCTCGCTCGCCGTATCGGCACTTAGAATTATGCGGTATTGCCTAAATAGAATTGTGCCCTGCATAGGGCAGAACAGAGAGGTGAGGAACGATGGAGCGCGCGGATATTGCAATTATCGGCACCGGCCCGGCGGGCGTTTCGGCGGCCATTACGGCAAAGGTACGTGGCAAAACAGTGCTGCTGTTTGGCAGCCGGGAGCTGAGCAGCAAGCTGACCAAGGCCCATAAAATCCAGAACTACCCCGGTTTGCCGGATATTGATGGTGCCCAGCTGGCCCAGGCGTTCAAAAAGCACCTGGATGTGCTGGAAATCCCAATCACAGAGAAGCAGGTCACGGCGGTGTATGCCATGGGCGGCTATTTTGGCATCCAGACGCCGGATGCCATATTGGAAGCATCCAGCGTGATCCTGGCGGGCGGTGTGGTGATGGGCAAAACGTTCCCGAAAGAGGATGAGCTGCTAGGCCGCGGTGTGAGCTACTGTGCAACCTGCGATGCGCATTTTTACCCCGGAAAAACCGTTGCAGTCCTGGGATACAACGCAGAATCCTGCCGGGAAGCGAACTTTTTGGCAGAAACTGCGGGCAGGCTGCTGTATTTCCCTGTTGTGCCCCACGAGGTTGCTGTGAACGACCATGTGCAGGTCATTAATGAGCGTCCCATTGCCATTTTGGGCCAGACCCATGCCGAAGGCGTGCAGACGGAGCAGAATACCTATGCGGTGGATGGTGTGTTTGTATTGCGGGATGCTGTTGCACCGGACAAGTTGGTGCCGGGGCTTGCCGTGGAGGGGGCACATGTAAGGGTGGATGCCAACATGGCAACCAACCTGTCGGGCTGCTTTGCCTGCGGCGATCTGGCGGGGAAGCCGTACCAGTACATCAAGGCGGCGGGGCAGGGCAATGTTGCAGCCCTGTCGGCTGTGGAATGGCTGGCAAAACAAAAGAAGTAAGCGTGTGTTGTGCGGCACATGATTGCGGATTCGGTGTCCGACAGCAGGCTTAAGGCGTTAAAAACGGCACTTTATCCTGTGGAGAACATAGGAGCGCACAATGTGCGCCCCTATATTCTCTGTAAGGGGAAAAGTGGTACAATAATTTTTAGCGCTTCGAAGTTACTGACAGGGGCACCATATAAGGGGAGGAAAGCGATGAAGAAGAAAAAAAGAATCGCCTTTGCGCTTGCGGCGGCACTGATGATGGTGCTGTTGTTGGCTGCGTGCAGCGACAAAACCATCCGTTTGGGTGTGGCCGGCACCGGCGGCGTGTACCAGGTATTTGGTGAGGATTACGCCGCCCTGCAGGCCCAGAACGGCGGTCGGAAGTTGGAAGTGCGTGAAACCGCCGGTTCGGCGGCAAGCCTGCGGCTGTTGTCCAGCGGGTACCTGCAGATGGCGGTGGTACAGGCGGATATGGCCCAGGATGCTTACAACCAAACCGGCGCTTTTGCGGAATCTGAGGTAGAAAATAACTTCAGCACCGTGGCGGTACTGTATCAGGAAGAATGCCATATTGTTGTGCGGGCAGATTCCGGCATCAACACCGTGGAGGAGCTGCAAGGCAAGACCGTCAGCATTGGCGAGGAAGAATCCGGCACGGAGCAGAACGCCAAACAGATTCTGGCGGCTTATGGCCTGGACGAAAAGCTGGTCAAGGAGGTCAACCTGAACTACACCGATGCGGCCAAGCAGCTGCAAAGCGGTGAGATCGACGCGCTGTTCTGTACGTCCGGCGTAAAGACCGAGATGATTGAAGAACTGGCCAACAGCTGCGGCATTGCCTTGCTGCCGGTGGATGGCAGCGCAGCGGCCCGTCTGCTGGCCGCTTATCCGGCGTACAGCCAGGGCGTGATCCCGGCGGGCAGCTACAATGGCCAGGACCAGGATGTGCCGACCATTGGGGTCAAGGCCGTGCTGCTGGCAAGTGATGAACTTTCGGAAAACACCGTAAAAGCATTGACCAAGACGCTGTATGACGGGGCGGATACCCTGCAGGCAGAGCTTGGCCTCCCCTTGGAGCTGGGCCCCGCGGATAAAATTGGGGTGCCGGTCCATGCCGGTGCGGCGGCGTATTATCAGGAGAACGGCATGGCAGCAGGGGAGGACGCAGCATGATCATAGAGCTGGATATGTACCAGACCCTTGCCATTGCGGTCGTGGTACTGATGTTGGGAAAGTTTTTGCGTAAAAAATGCAGCCTGCTGGAAAAGTTCTGCATCCCTGCGCCCGTTGTGGGCGGCGTGCTGTTTGCCGTGTTCACCTGCGTGTGCTATGTGACCGGCATTGTGGAGTTTACATTTGATGATATCCTGAAAGAAGTCTGCATGGTATTCTTCTTTACCTCGGTCGGCTTCCAGGCAAACCTGAAGGTGCTCAAAAGCGGCGGCAAATCCATGCTGGTGTTTCTGAGCCTGGTTATTGCGCTGATTCTGGCCCAGAACTTTTTGGCGGTGGGGCTGTCCAACGTGATGCGGATCAGCCCGCTGGTGGGCCTTTGCACCGGTTCCATTTCGATGGTTGGCGGCCACGGCACAGCGGGCGCTTTTGGCCCTGTGCTGGAGGACTTTGGCATTTCCGGTGCAACCACGCTGTGCACCGCTGCGGCAACCTATGGCCTGATTGCAGGCAGCATGATCGGCGGACCCATTGGCCGCCGCCTGATTGAAAAGCACAAGCTGCTGGATACCGTGGTGCAGGAGGATGACAGCCTGCTGGTGGAAGAAGAAATCAAGCACGAACGCCACGCCAGCATGTATCCTTCCGCGGTGTTCCAGCTGATCATCGCCATCGGCATTGGAACCGTTGTTTCCAAGCTGCTCTCGCTGACCGGCATGACCTTCCCAATTTATATCGGTGCCATGATTGCGGCCGCCTGTATGCGCAATATCGGCGAGTATACCGGAAAAATCACCATCTATATGGGCGAGATCAACGATATCGGCGGTATCAGCCTTTCGCTGTTTCTGGGTATCGCCATGATTACCCTGAAATTGTGGCAGCTGGCCGAACTGGCCCTGCCGCTGCTGATCCTGCTGGCTGGCCAGACGCTGCTGATGTTTGTGTTTGCCAACTTTATTGTGTTCCGCGTGATGGGCCATGATTATGACGCTGCGGTGATATCTTCCGGCGTGTGCGGCTTTGGCATGGGCGCAACCCCCAACGCCATGGCCAATATGCAGGCCCTGTGCGAAAAATATGCACCCTCAGTTAAGGCATATCTGCTGATCCCCCTGGTCGGCAGTTTGTTTGCGGATTTTATCAACAGCCTTGTTACCACATTTTTTATCAACTTTATTTGAACCACGCTGTGCAAAGCAGTGCACGGCATGAAAAAGCATCAAGAGATGACTTGGAGGAGACATCTGTATGTTTTGGAAATGGAGTAAGAAAAAGGAACCGGTTTATCATGTTGGCAATGAAGATGTTGCCGTACCGGAAGTACATACCGGCAAGGTAGCACATGAGCAGGCCGCTCAACAGGATACCGGGGAGAAAGAAAACATCCACTACGAAAACGTGGCCATCCCAGAGGTGCATATCCCCCACAAAAAGAAAAAGTAATACGCCAAAACAAAACCGCCGCCGGGCCGCAAGAACTGCTTTCATGCCCGCCCGGCGGCGGTTTTTTGTGTATGAATAACCCTGATATTTTGAGCGGCACCCCGCGCCGCAGCCGCCGGAGCGGTGCTTAAGCCGTAAGGCGGGAATTATGCGGTATTGCCCTTAATTATTATTTAAGGGTTCAGGTGTTCTCTGCCAGCCATTGGTGCATGTGTTCCCGCATCAGGGCAAAGGCAGTGGCGGTTTCGGGATTGTGTGTCTTAAAGTCCATCAGCTTCCACAGCCAGCCCTGGTCTGCCACGATGCAGCGGCTTTCGGGGTAAACCAGTTCATAAACCAGAGAGGAATGCCCCACCGCGTGGTCCGCTGGGTGCTGCTTTATGCTGCGCAGTACGGCGTGGTGCTCATAAAAAGCCTGCTGCACGGCAGGGGTAACAGGGGAGGCCAGCAGTTCTGCGGTGGTTACATTATAAATATCCTCCAGCGGGGTTTCCACATTGACCCGCAGGATGTCAATTTTATCGGCATCGCGCAGGATGTTGCAGTACATTACGGTGCGCTCGTCCAGGCCGTCCGGCAGACGGTAGGCGCTGTGCCATTCCACGGCGGTACGCAGCATGGCATCCTCGGAATCATCGTCCAGGTAATCCCGGATATGCCCCTGCTCGAACAATACCTGCACCCCGGCGCGGGCGTGGTCAATGCTCTTGCTGTCATCAAAGGTGCCAAAACGGCGCAGCTGTTCAAAGCGGCCGACATCGTGCAGCATGCCGCATAGCCAGGCCAGATCCAGCGCAGTGCCCTCCAGCGCAATGCTGCGGCCAATCTGCTCACACAGGGCGGCCACACGGTAAGTGTGGTGGATTTTCAGGCTTACTTTGGGGTCCTGCGCATCATAGGGTCTGATATAGGCGGCAAAAGCATCCAGAACCTTTTGGCGGTCAACAGTCACGATATCCATCTCCTGATTGGTTTTGATTCTGCTGTGATTATAGCACAAATCCGTGGGCACAGCGCCGCAAACTGCAAAAAGCAGCAAAATCGTATACTGCGCACAAAAACATAATCCTCTTTGGGTGCAAATCTATACAAAAGTGCAGTTTTTCCTTGACAAAAAGGCCGTGCGGCTTTACTATTAAGATATTAACCAAACAGTTGCCCGGCCAGCGCAGGAATACACGGTGCGGGTGCCTGACGGAAAGGGAACATACGCTTATGAACAGCAAGGGTGAGGAGAACCGCAGCGTGCGGCTGACCCGCAAGCGCTTGTCCGATGCATTGATCACGTTGCTGATGCAAAAACCGGTGCGGGAAATCACCGTGCGGGAGCTGACCGAACTGGCTAACGTCAGCCGGGGAACTTTCTATTTCCATTATACCGATATTTATGACCTGATGGACCATGTGGAGCGGGAACAAATCCACACGCTGGAGCTTTTGATGGATGATATCCTGCCGCGGCTGGAAGAAGATTCCACCCCGGAAGCTTTGAGGGCGCTGTTCAGTTATCTGGACGAAAACGATGGTATTTGCAGTGTATTGCTGGGCACAAATGGGGATACTGCATTTGTGCACCGGCTGAAAGGCGTGATTGAAGAAAGTTGTCTTGGCTACCTGCGCCCGCGGGAGAAAGAAACCCAGCTGCAGCGCTATATGGTGGCATTTGCCGTTCAGGGGTGCTTTGGCAATATTGACCTGTGGCTGCAAAACGGTAAGCCTGAAACGGTAGATGAAATGGCAGATATCACATGGCAGGCTGTGCGCGCTGTGCGTGCGGCGGCTGCGCCGTGATAAATTAAGGCATAAATCCGGCTTTGCTGCGCCCTGCGTAGCGGGCCATGAGCAGAAGGAGATTTTTATATGGGACTGTTTGATATGTTCAAAAAGAAGGATGCCGCACCGTCCTTCCCGGTTGTGCTGGCAGCGGATGCAGCTGGTGCTTTTGTCAAGATGGAAGATATCCCGGACGAGGTGTTTGCACAGGGCATTCTGGGCCAGGGCTGCGGTATTGACCCTTCGGAGGGCAAGGTGTACGCCCCCTGTGACGGCGAGATCACCCAGGCACCGGATACCCTGCATGCCTTTGGCATTACCACCCCCGGCGGCGTAGAAGTGCTGATCCATGTGGGCGTAGATACCGTGGAAATGAAAGGCGACGGCTTTGAATCCAAGGTCAAGCTGGGCAGCAAGGTCACCAAGGGCCAGCTGCTGCTGACGATGGACCTGGATAAGATCAAGGCAGCGGGCCACCCGGCGGTGGTTATCACCGTTGTTACCAACACCGATGATTTTGCCAGCGTGGATGTGGTTGCTTCCGGCAATGTCAACCCCGGCGATGACATGATGGAGGTGAACAAGTAATCCGGCAGATTTGAGAAATACAGGCGGCACAGGCTTTGGGCTTGTGCCGCTTTTGGGCTTTTGGGCTTTTTGATGCGCGGCTCTTCCCATTGGGGCAAAACTATGGTAAGATACAGATAGATACACCGCCGACAACCCGGCGGAACAGGAAGGAACGATAACATGAGCGCAATTCTTGCAGTATGTGGTACGGCGTTCTGTGCCATGGTCAGCGATGGCCGCATGGTGGAAGAACCAATCACAGACGGCAAAATCAAGGTGCTGACGGATGCACTGCCCAAAGTGCGCAAGCTGAACCGCAACGTGCTGGTCGGCTTTGCAGGGGATGCTGTGGCAGCAGCCCAGATCATCAATAAATTGGATGAATACGATGTGCAGTATATGACGCTGGAAAAGGCGGTCAAGGTATTGCAGCAGGCAGCCCAGCAAACGCCCTGTGCCCCAGTTGGGGTGCGGCTGCTGGTGGGCGGCCGCGGCCGCAAGGGGGATTTCCAGCTGGTGATGCTGGCCAGCACGGAGGATTATGCCCCGCAGACCCAGCCAGCCAGGGACGGTGCCTATCTGATCGAAGGCGCTTGTTCCCATACTGAGGTTGCCCCATATCTGGAGCAGTACGTCAAGCCCGAAGCCGCCAGATGGCATACGCTGGACGATATTGCCAAAACACTGGATGGCTGCATTGCCAAATTGGCCGAAGCGGATCAGACGGTGAATACCAAATATTTTCGCGAACTTGTAATGTGATAAATGGGATTGCCACTGCAGACGACCCTGCTCCCTTCAAGGATACAATAAAAAGGAAAAATCAAGCCATGAAAATTGCACTGATCAATGAAAACAGCCAGGCCGCCAAGAACGCCCTGATCGAAGCTACCCTGCGCAAGGTTGTGGAGCCGATGGGCCATGAGGTTGTCAACTATGGTATGTACGCAGCCGATGATGCCGCCCAACTGACCTATGTGCAGAACGGCATTCTGGCAGCGGTGCTGCTGAATTCCGGCGCAGCGGATTATGTTATCACCGGCTGCGGCACCGGCGAGGGTGCCATGCTGGCGCTGAACAGCTTTCCCGGCGTGATCTGCGGCCATGTGGAAGATCCCGTGGATGCCTATACCTTTGCTCATGTGAACGATGGCAATGCTGTTGCCCTGCCGTTTGCCAAAGGCTTTGGCTGGGGCGGCGAGCTGAACCTGGAATATGTGTTTGAAAAACTGTTTGGCTTTGGCCATGGTCAGGGCTACCCGAAGGAGCGCGTTGTGCCCGAACAGCGCAACAAGAAGATCCTGGACGGCGTGCGTTCCGTGGCGTTCCGTGACCTGTGCGATATCCTGAAAGATCTGGATCACGATCTGGTCAAGGGCGCTTTTGCCGGGGAGCATTTTGCCGAGCATTTCTTTGCAGACTGCAAGGATGAAAAGATCGCTGCAACCGTAAAGGAACTGATGGCATAATCAGCCAAAACAGCTTTTACTGGGGCTGTCTTTGCACGGGAAACCGTGCAGGGGCAGCCCCTTTTTAATTGCTGCATTCAAAAATGATGTGCAGCGGGCGTGTGCAGCGAGGTGAAAATACACAAAAAAGCGGTGAAAACTGGGCTGTGAAACCTGTAAAACCGGAAAATGTCTCGAATTTACAGCATAATTCACAAATAGATAACAAATTATTTGTGCATAACTGATATGATAGAGCCGTCAAGAAAGAAAACTTGACGGTGCTGCAATAGAGGGCGGCACCTGCACCGCAGCCGGGAAAGCTGCCGTGCCGAGAGGAGTATATCAGTTATGAAAAAATTTATGGAACGTATGGCTCAGATCGCTTACAGCATTAACCTGGTCAATGGCTTTGACACGGAAGTTGAAGTTTTTGCCTGCGCTGAAAATTGCTGAGCTGGCCAAAGCAAGCCCCTGCATCCGATTGGGTGCGGGGGCTTTTTTGTGCTATGTTGCCCCCAAAATTCCTGCGGCAGAAATTACCAGCCCGCTGACATTATTTTTTTATATAGAACACACAAAAAGGGTTGACTAACCCGCGGTGGAATGGTAAAGTTTAAATGGTTTCATAGCGCTTTTGCAGCAAAATATGGAACCATGATGATAAAAATCCAACACAAAAGGCAGGTGGTTAAGCATGGAGATTCCCGGTAGTCCTGTGAACCGATGTAAAACTGAATATAATGGCAACCGTTGTTTCGGTGCAGAGGTGCATGCGGTGGCTCTATGCAGAGCCACTTGCTGTTTGTGCGCACATTTTTAGCGCACGGCACGCTTGCTTCATTTTGAAAGATTTCACCCTCCTTGTGCGTCTGCGTTGAAACAACGGCTGCACAGGGAGGATTTTTTATGGCAAACAACACCATTGCTGTGCTGCGCCAGATGCTGGCCAGCCTTGACGATGCCAAAAAGTACCAGAGCCTGCGTGATGTCATGTCTACCATGAACGCGCCGGATCTTGCCGCCGTGTTTGAGGACCTGCCCGAAGAAAAAATGCCGGTGCTGTTCCGTCTGTGTCCCAAGGACCTGGCGGCCGATGTGTTTGCGGAGCTTAGCCCCGAAACGCAGGAAGCGCTGATCCGCGGCCTGACTGACCGCGAGCTGAAGAGCGTGGTGGAGGAGCTGTGCGTGGACGATGCCACCGACCTTGTGGAGGAAATGCCTGCCAGCGTGGTCAAGCGTATCCTGGCCCAGGCAGAGCCGGACACCCGCAAGATGATCAACGAACTGCTCAAATACCCGGAAGATTCCGCCGGCGGCGTTATGACGACCGAGTTCATGGAGCTTGCCCCCGATTGGACCGTGCGCAGCGCCATGGATGCCATCCGCCAGAACGGCATTGATAAGGAAACCATCAACAACTGTTACGTTACCCGCAAGGACCGTACCCTGGTTGGCGTGGTCAGCCTGCGTGCCCTGGTGCTGGAAAAGAACGAGCAGCGCCCGGTTGAAGAGCTGATGAACCCCAACGTGGTCAGCGTTGTAACCAGCACTGACCGTGAGGATGCCGCCCAGCTGATTGAAAAGTACGGCTACCTGGCTTTGCCGGTGGTGGATAAAGAGAACCGCCTGGTTGGTATCCTGACGGTTGATGACGCTATCAGTATTTTGCAGGATGAGGCCAGCGAAGACATCGCGAAGATGAACGCTATGACCCCCAGCGATAAGCCATATTTCAAGCAGTCCATGCTGGATGTTTACAAAAGCCGTATCCCCTGGCTGCTGTTCCTGATGCTCAGCGCAACCTTCTCCAGCCTGGTGATCCGCGGGTATGAAAGCGCGCTGGCCGCCGTTACTGTGCTGACCGCCTATATCCCTATGCTGACCGATGCGGGCGGCAACGCGGGCAGCCAGAGTACCTCCACCATCATCCGCAGCATGGCGGTGGGCGATATTACCCCCCACGATCTGCCGCGTATTATCTGGCGTGAATGCCGCGTGGCCCTGATGTGTGGCGTGACGCTGGCCGTGTGCAACTTTTTCAAAATGCTGCTGCTGGACCGCATCGCGGCTCCGGTGGCGCTGGTCGTCTGCGTCACCCTGATCTTTACCGTGCTGCTTTCCCAGTTGATCGGCGTATTGCTGCCGGTGATTGCGGAAAAGTTCAAGATCGACCCGGCAGTCATGGCTTCGCCCCTGATCACTACCATCGTGGATACCACCACGCTGTTGATCTACTTCAACGTGGCCAAGATGGTGCTGCATATCTGATGCAGAGTTTTTGAACACAAAGCTGAACAACTGTTAATTGTACCATGCCGCAAGGCATGGTATAATTTTTTGTAGAACATAATTTGGAAAGAAACAATAGATGCCCACTGCACGGCCCGGCGGCTGCCGGTGCTGCATTATTATGCTACCATATAAAAGGAAGGAATATGCTTTATGAATATTCAGGGGTTTTATACCGGCAGGGAGTTTGACGCGGATACCTTTTTTGGTGCGCACCCCTATGAGGGCGGGACCCACTTTGCTGTGTGGGCACCGTCTGCACGGGATGTAAAGGTTATCACCAGCGGCCTGAGCGATGGCAGCTGGGCAGAATGGCAGATGCACCGCAGCTATTCCGGCTGCTGGGAGGCAGACGCTGCCGGGGTAACGCGCGGCACCTGCTACCAATACCGTGTGTGTGGCGCAGACGGCAGTGTGGTGGACCACTGCGACCCTTACGGTACGGCCATGACACTGCGCCCCGATGGCCGCAGCATTGTGTGGGGCGCACCCACCTGCCAGTGGACGGATTCCGCCTGGATGGCAAAGCGCAGCAAGAACTTTGATGCTCCGCTGAACATTTACGAAGTACAGGCAGGCGGGTGGCGCTGCAAGGAGGATGGCACCCCCTATACTTATTCTGAACTGGCCAAACAGTTACCCGCCTACCTGAAAGAAAACGGCTACACCCACCTGGAGCTGATGCCGCTGAGCGAATACCCCTTTGATGGCAGCTGGGGCTACCAGACCACCGGCTTTTTTGCCCCCACCAGCCGTTACGGCACGCCGGACGAGCTGTGTACCCTGATCGATGCCTGCCACGCGGCGGACATTGGCGTGATCTTTGACTTTGTGCCGGTCCACTTCGCTGTGGATGAATACGGCCTGAAACACTTTGACGGCACCGCTTTGTACGAATACCCCGCCGCAGCGGTGGGGGAGAGCGAATGGGGCAGCTGCAATTTCATGCACTCCCGCGGCGAAATCCGTTGCTTTTTGCAGTCGGCCGCTGATTACTGGCTGCGCACCTTCCACGCAGACGGCCTGCGCATGGATGCCGTCAGCCGCCTGATCTACTGGCAGGGCGACCCCGCCCGCGGTGTGAACGGCTCTACCCTGGAATTCTTGAAGAATATGAACCAGGGGTTACAGCAGCGCCACCCCACCGCCATGCTGATT
>OGYV01002798.1_pt1 | contig 10812 bp, 10 predicted proteins | sample 1576651 | NCBI WGS metagenome assembly OGYV01 (sample SAMEA3541570, study PRJEB24748) | human gut metagenome | biome: human gut; feature: human-associated habitat; material: faeces | place: China | collected 2012
AAGTGACTGCACTTGGTGCAGCTTACCTTGCTGGTCTTGCAGTTGGTTTCTGGAAAGATTTAGACGAGCTTCACGACAAAGCACGTGTAGAACGTACCTTCACACCAGATAACGATGAAGAAAAACGTGAACGTCGTTATAAAGGCTGGAAAAAAGCGGTTAAACGCTCATTAGAATGGGCAAAAGAAGACGCAGAATAATCCTTCCTAGCCAATAATAAAGTGCGGTCAAAATCGCTTATGTTTTTGAGCGCACTTTTATTTATATAATCTATTTTAGCATTTGCAATGTATTCTTCACGCTCGATGCATCAATTATATACTTATCCTTCTATCTCTCTATTATTTAAAACTAAATTTAAATCATAAAGGAAATTCTCTTTTTCCTCTTCTCCTAAACAAGAAATAAGATCATCAAGATCATGCTTTAATAAAATTTCTTGAATTTCATTAAACACTATCTTATGACTTAATATATGTCTAGCTCCATTAGTTATAATAAAAATTACATTTAACATTAGTTGTTCAATTGGTAAATCGAAATGACCATCAAAGCTATCTAAAGCGCCTCCCCATTCATTAAAATCTTTATGCCAGCTTTTTATTTTTCCTTCAGTGAATTGACGCTGGCACCAAATATAAGCATCATCAAAAAAATATTGTTTTAATGTTTTGTAATCTACTCGTTTTGTCATTATCTTCTCCATTCCATACAACTATTTTTCAAATAACAGATTTAACATTAAATCATAATAAAAGTACTTAATATGTTTATATATTAATCTATTAACTATACTGCTGCCGATACTTTTCTAAATTATCTTGAAAATGCTGAATATAGTATTCGATATCTTTTTCTCGGTAACCAAGAATTCGACCAATTTCACGTTCCACTTTTGGATCAAAACCATTCACAGTGCTTGCAGGAAGTAACACTTCCATTTGTTCAGCGAGTGCAAGAGATTGAGGTAAATAGACAATAAAATCAGTTAAGCAAACATCATTTACATGACGTTGCACTGTTTTTGAATGAAGCATTCCTAGCTCAAGATAAGGGAGAAAGGCGTCAGGAATACCGAGCTCCTGATTGAATAATGCCACTTGCTTTTCGCCCCTTAACATTAATTCCAGCTCCTTGCCTTCATGCGGCCCAAGAATACCTTTTTCCATAAGAATATTCCTTTCGTTGAAATAAAAAAGGGGATTGGATGATTGACCAGATCCCCTTCATTGTACGCCTATTTGGCCACAATGTTCATCTAAATGACGAAATTATTTTTTCCAATTTTTCAACGCATCGGCAAAGGCATTACCCATTGCACTATTTCCTCTAGGATTACGATCTTGGCGAGGTGCATTACTTCTTGGTTTTGCACTTAAAGTGCGGTCAGATTTGCCGTCATTTTTGACCGCACTTTCATCTAATCGCATCGTCAACGCAATACGTTTACGTGGCACATCCACTTCCAATACTTTTACTTTCACGATATCGCCAGTTTTCACCACTTGATGTGGATCCTCCACGAATTTATCACTTAATGATGAAATGTGTACTAAACCGTCTTGGTGAACACCAATATCCACAAATGCACCGAAGTTGGTCACATTGGTGACGGTACCTTCTAAAATCATACCTGGTTTTAAATCGGTAATTTCTTCCACGCCTTCTGCGAATACGGCAGTTTTGAACTCTCCACGCGGATCGCGACCTGGTTTTTCCAACTCTTTGAAAATATCTTGAACGGTTGGTAAACCAAATTGCTCATCAATGAATTGTTTTGCATCAAGCTGACGTACCACACCCGCATTACCCATTAAATCTTGGATAGATTGTGCGGTGGCTTGCAAGATTTTTTCGACCACAGGATAAGCTTCTGGGTGGACACCTGAAGCATCAAGTGGATTTTTCCCGCCTGCAATACGCATAAAGCCCGCACATTGCTCAAAGGCTTTTGGTCCTAAACGCGGCACTTTTTTCAATTCAGCACGACTTTCAAAACGACCATTTTCATCACGATATTCCACAATGTTTTGCGCTAAGGTTTTCGTCATCCCTGCCACGCGAGCAAGTAATGGCGCAGATGCCGTATTCAAATCCACACCTACCGCGTTTACACAGTCTTCCACCACCGCATCAAGTTTACGCGCAAGTTGGGTTTGGTTTACATCATGCTGATATTGCCCAACACCAATGGCTTTCGGTTCGATTTTCACTAATTCTGCCAATGGATCTTGTAAACGACGGGCGATAGAGACCGCACCACGTAAAGATACATCTAAATTCGGGAATTCATTTGCGGCAAATTCAGAAGCTGAATAAACGGATGCGCCCGCTTCGCTCACCACAACGGTTTGCGGTTTATTTTCTTTAATTTCTTTAATCACTTCTTTCGCAAAACGTTCAGTTTCACGAGAAGCCGTACCGTTACCAATGGCAATTAATTCCACGTTATGTTTTCGGATTAAACTGAAAATCGCCACTTGTGCTTCGGCTTCACGCCCCGTGTGTGGATAAATGGTGGTGGTATCTAATAATTTACCCGTGTTATCCACCACCGCGACTTTAACCCCTGTACGTAAGCCTGGGTCCAAGCCCATAGTGCTTTTCGCGCCAGCTGGTGCGGCCATTAAAAGTGCGGTCAGATTTCTGGCGAAAACATCAATGGCCTCTTCTTCCGCTTTTTCACGTAAACTTGCCATTAATTCCGTTTCTAAATGCAACGAAACTTTGATTTTCCATGTCCACGCAATCACTTGCTCACGCCATTTATCCGCAGGCTGCCCCGTGAAACGGACATCTAAATAATCACGAATAATCTCTTCACAGTAGCTTTGGCGACTTCCCTCTTCCGCATCAGGATCAGCATTTAAGCTTAATTGTAAAATGCCCTCATTACGTCCACGGAACATGGCTAATGCACGGTGAGAAGGCACATTTTTCAATAATTCTTGATGGTCGAAATAATCTTGGAATTTTGCCCCTTCCGTTTCTTTACCTTCGATCACTTTAGATACAATAACCGCATTTTTTGCTAAATAATCACGGACTTTCGCTAATAAACCCGCATCTTCAGCAAAACGCTCCATTAAAATATAGCGTGCACCATCAAGTGCTACTTTAGTGTCGGTTACACCTTTCTCTGCGTTAATAAATTCAGCCGCCGCTGTTTCCGGATCATTTTTAGGCTCATTCCAAAGTAAATCAGCCAATGGCTCAAGACCGGCTTCAATCGCAATTTGCCCTTTCGTGCGACGTTTCGGTTTATATGGCAAATACAAATCTTCTAATTCAGTTTTACTTTGTGTCGCATGGATTTTGTCACGCAATTCATCGGTCAATTTCCCTTGCTCTTCAATAGATTTCAAAATGGTTTGACGACGATCTTCTAATTCACGTAAATAAATTAAACGAGTTTCAAAATGACGAAGTTGAGTGTCATCCAAGCCACCTGTAGCTTCTTTACGATAACGGGCAATAAATGGAATGGTATTGCCATCATCTAATAATTGAATGGCGGCGAGGATTTGTTGGGGTTGAACGGTTAATTCTGCCGCAATAATTTGGCTAATTTGTTGATTTAACATTGTCATACTTCTTTGTTATTAAAGGATTAAATAAAAACGGGAATAGAATACTGGTTTTAGACAACAGGCTCAAATATAATTCAAAAAAATTTCTTTTATTTTTATTATGGCAAAATCAAATTACATTACCCGTCAAGGCTGGCTTGCGCTTGACCAAGAACTTAAATTTTTGTGGAAAGAAGAACGCCCTAAAGTTACCCAAGCGGTTTCAGATGCCGCTGCGCTTGGTGACCGCAGTGAAAACGCAGAATATATTTACGGTAAACGTCGTTTACGTGAAATTGATCGCCGTGTGCGTTTCCTTTCCAAACGCTTAGAAGTGTTACAAATAGTGGATTACCACCCGAAACAAGAAGGTAAAGTGTTTTTTGGTGCGTGGGTTGAGCTAGAAGATGAAGAAGGTGAAGTGAAGCAATATCGCCTTGTCGGCTGCGATGAATTCGATCCCGCTAAAAACTGGATCTCCATTGATTCTCCCGTCGCACGTGCCTTAATCGGAAAAGGCGTTGATGATGAAATTCATGTGGAAACACCCTCGGGCAAAGTGGTGCTTTATGTGAACCGAATTTGGTATGAAAAATAGTGAAGTAGAAAAACAAAAGAGCGGTCAAAATTGACCGCTCTTTTTTATTCTATCAATCGGATAAATTATGCTTTATCACCAATTAATACAGACTCTAACGCAATTTCAATCATATCATTGAAGGTTAATTGACGTTCTTCTGCAGTAGTTTGTTCGTGTGTACGAATATGGTCTGAAACGGTACAGATACAAAGTGCCTTTGCACCATATTCTGCTGCTACGCCATAGATACCAGCCGCTTCCATTTCTACGCCTAAGATGCCGTATTTTTCCATCACATCAAACATTTCGAAATCTGGCGTGTAGAATAAGTCTGCAGAGAAAAGATTCCCTACGCGAACTTGTTTACCTTTTTCTTTTGCTGCTTGAACCGCTGCTTGTGCCATATCAAAATCAGCAATTGCAGCGAAATCGTTATCTTTGAAACGAATACGGTTTACTTTTGAATCGGTACATGCACCAAGGCCGATGATGACATCACGTACTTTAACATCCATACGTACAGCACCACAAGAACCAACACGGATGATTTTCTTCACACCGTATTCAGTAATTAATTCTTTCGCATAAATTGAGCAAGATGGGATACCCATACCGTGACCCATAACAGAGATACGACGACCTTTATAAGTACCGGTATAACCCAACATATTGCGAACGTTAGTCACTTCCTTCGCATCTTCTAAGAATGTTTCAGCAATATATTTTGCACGAAGCGGATCGCCTGGCATTAATACAACATCTGCAAATGCGCCTTCAGGAGCGTTAATATGTGGAGTCATTGTTTTTTCCTCTTGTTGATAAATAAAAAGTCATTTAAGCAAACGTTTTCGCCTGCTTTAAAGTACAACACCACGAATGATTCGTGGTGTTGAGAGATAAAGTGCGGTCAAAATTCACCACATTTTAATTACATTGCTACGCCGCTTAACTCGATGAATAAACCTGCGATAGTTGCACTCATTAAGTTAGCTAATGTACCTGCGACAACTGCTTTTAAACCTAAGCGAGCCACATCACCACGACGATTTGGTGCCATACCACCGATACCACCGATTAAGATCGCGATAGAGCTGAAGTTAGCGAAACCACATAATGCGAAAGTAATAATTGCTTTAGTTTTTTCACTTAATACAACTGCTGTATCTGGTTGTAAGTATTTCGCGAACTCTAAGTAACCCACGAATTCATTTACGGCTAATTTCATACCAATCATTTGACCCGCGATTGCAGATTCATCCCAAGATACACCAATTAAGTACGCTAATGGTTTGAAGATCCAACCAAAGATTGATTGTAATGTTAAGTCACCGTAACCGAACCAGCCACCTACGCCACCTAAGATACCGTTAATTAAAGCGATTAAACCCACGAATGCGATTAACATCGCACCTACGTTTAACGCTAATTGCATACCTGCACTCGCACCACCCGCCATTGCTTCAAGCACGTTGGTTGGTTTTTCGCTATCATCCGTTTCAGGTTGTTTATCAGTAAATTGTTCAGTTTGTGGGAATAAAATTTTCGCAAATAACAAACCTGCAGGTGCAGCCATGAAAGATGCCGCAATTAAGTAAGTCAACGGTACGCCCATTTCTGCGTAACACGCCATTACAGAACCCGCGATAGAGGCTGTACCACCCGCCATGATGGCGAACAATTCAGATTGGGTCATATTTTTAATGTAAGGACGAACTACTAAAGGTGCTTCAGTCTGACCAACGAAGATATTCGCTGCTGCAGACATCGATTCTGCTTTAGATGTACCTAACGCAGCTTGCAATGCACCACCAATCACTTTGATGACCACTTGCATGATGCCTAAGTAGTAAAGCACTGAAATTAAACCAGAGAAAAAGACGATGATTGGTAACACTTTCACCGCAAAGATAAAGCCGGCATTTGAAGGATCTGCTAATCCACCAAAGACGAAATTAATCCCTTCGTTACCATACGCAATAACATTTGACACTCCATTTGCTGTCGCTTGTAATGCATCACGGCCATACGGCACATACAAAATAAGGGCCGCAAATCCGATTTGGATCGCCAAAGCCCCTAATACAGTACGTAAATTAATCGCCTTACGATTATTTGAAAATAATACGGCAATGACCAGTAATACGACAATGCCTAAAACGCTACCTAAAATACCCATTTTTTTCCCCTAGGTTGGTTAGATAAGTAAGTGAATAAAATTGTCCTATTCTACTTGTTTTTCGGTAAAAAGTCGGAATATTTTTGCTACTTTTCGATATGTTTGCTTATAAAATGGTCACAATTTTGGTCAGACCACAAGATTTTGCATAGTTTTCAAGTTCTTGGGTCTGCTCAACAGTTGGGACATAAGAGGTGAGCCCTTCGGCATCGCGCGCACCTTTTGTGTGCATTCGGATAATTTTGAGCAACACATCCGGATAGTCTTTCAATAAGGACGCGACCTTTTCCACCAACTTTTCTGCATCAAAAAAATTCGCCACATAAACTAACCGCACTTCTTCCACTTTATTTAATGGTAATAATTGCGCCAAGTTCTTCAAATTGCGATCTAAGTTTTCTTGCTTGATATGTTGATGAGCGGGGATGATGTTTTTCGGGACAATGCCTTGGCGATTTTGTCTATCAAAGCACAAACTTTGTAAGCCAAGTCCTTCTCCTTTCAAATCAAAGAGAAATTTGTCCGTGACATCAATTAAAGGACGAATTGCGTCAAATTCAAAGAAACCACTGCTATCCAAATAGCAAGTTAGCCCTTCCTCACGTAGTTTTTGAAACAATGGGACAAGCTTTTTATGATGAATAGTAGGTTCCCCGCCAGAAACCGTTACACCACGAATGAACGGTACCGCATCCATCGCTTGCTCATACAAATACTGCAAACTGACTTGATGAGCCCCTTCCGCATAACGCGGAATGGTTTCTGGATTGTGGCAATAAAGGCAGTTTAACTTACAACCTTGTAAGAAAATACTGGTACGATTCCCCTGCCCTTCTACATTAGAAAAAGGAATAATACGATGCAGGGGAACATAAATATCAGAAAGTGCGGTCACAAATAGCGTTTTTTTCTAGAGTAAGTTATCACTTACACAAGCTTCATTTGGAAAATCACTAATTCCGCTTGGCAGCAGAATGTGAAAACCGCTTTAAGTACATATCCCTCTTCAACCTGTTGAATTTCAGATTGAATTTGGCAAGGTTCACTCTCTACATCACGCGCTTTTAATGTGAAATATTCCAATGCGCCTTCTGCATCTTGACGAGTCGCATAAAACTGTTCGATAGGTAAACTACAATCACTGTTATCAAACAATGATTTCATATCGAAAGTATTACAACCTACGCATTCAATTGGTTTTTCAGTTTGAATGGCCATCTTTTTCTCCTTATCTAAAAAAGCCGTGATATAACACGGCTTATTAAGTTTAAAATTATTTTGCAGCAACAAAGCCCACGGCTTCGTACACTTTGGCAAGGGTTTCTTTCGCTCTTGCACGGGCTTTTTCTGCACCTTGACGCAAAATCTCGTCTAAAAGTGCTTCATCATTACGATATTGATAAAAACGTTCTTGTAACCCCGCAAGTAAATTTGACACTTCATCAGCAACGGCTGTTTTTAAGTGTCCATACATTTTGCCTTCAAATTCTTTTTCAAGTTCTGCCACAGATTTATCCGTTACCGCAGAAAGAATATCTAATAAGTTAGACACACCCGCTTTGTTTTTCACATCATAACGTACAACAGGTGGTTCATCAGAGTCTGTTACCGCGCGTTTGATTTTTTTCGCCACCGATTTTGGATCTTCAAGCAAAGTCACCACGTTATTACGGTTATCATCGGATTTAGACATTTTTTTGTCAGGATCTTGCAGAGACATAATACGCGCACCCGCTTTGCCTAAGAAGATTTCAGGGATCGTGAAAATATCACCATAAAGGGCATTAAAACGAGCGGCAATATCGCGGGTGATTTCTAAATGTTGTTTTTGGTCATCCCCTACCGGCACACTTTTCGCTTGGTAAAGTAAGATATCTGCTGCCATTAAAACCGGATAATCAAATAAACCCACGTTAATATTTTCGGCATAACGTGCTGATTTATCTTTAAATTGAGTCATACGGCTCATTTCACCAAAATAGGTATAGCAGTTTAACACCCAGCTTAGTTGAGTATGCTCTGGTACATGAGATTGCACGAAGATCGTGCTTTTATTCGGATCAATGCCACAAGCCAAGTAAAGGGCGAGCACATCAAGGGTCGCTTTGCGAAGTGCTACAGGATCTTGGCGTACAGTGATGGCATGTAAATCCACCACACAGAAAATACACTCATAATCTTCTTGCATTTTCACCCAGTTGCGAAGTGCACCTAAATAATTCCCGATAGTTAATTCGCCGGAAGGCTGCACGCCACTGAATACAATTGGTTTTGTCATTGGTTATCCTTTCATTCTGTAAACTGAATTGGCGCTATGATAACAAAAGATAGGGCGTTTTTTAATGATTGAGTTCAAAACAATGTGTAAAAATGCTATATTACGCCCAAAATTTCTACAGCTTACAATCTATAGTCCCAATGAAAAATTATAATGATATGGCTCTGGCACTTGCCGGTGTTTGTCAATCTGTCTTATTAATCAGTCAATTAGCACAAAAAGGCGAAGTTGATAACCAAGATGCATTCCAAACCACCATTCATTCTCTTCTCATCACTCAACCTGAAGATACATTAGCCGTATTTGGCGGTGATGTTCAACATCTTAAAGTGGGATTAAACACACTTATCGAGCAACTGACCCAATTAAATGACAAAAATTTATTGAATTATTGGGGCAGCTTGTTAGCGTTAGAGAGTAAATTAAACAAGCAACCTGAAATCAAACAAGAACTTGGCCGCCGAATTGCCCGTTTACCAGAACAACTTTCTTATCACGACAATCAATTTGATGATGAGATGTTTTCAATCATGGCAAATATTTATGTCGATACAATTAGCCCTTTAGGCAAGCGCATCCACATTATTGGTTCGGCATATCATTTACAGCAACAAAGCGTGCAAGACAAAATTCGTGCGTGTTTACTTGCCGGCATTCGTTCTGCTGTTTTGTGGCGTCAAGTCGGCGGCAGCAAATGGCAACTGTTATTTCATCGTAAAAAATTAGTGCAAGCGGCACGACAACTCTACTTAACTTTAAATTAATCCTTGGAGAACTCTTATGCAACTTTCCGCATTAACCGCTCTTTCCCCGATTGACGGTCGTTATCAAGATAAAGCCACTGCATTGCGTGGTATTTTCAGTGAATTTGGCTTACTCAAATTCCGTGTCACTGTGGAAGTACGTTGGTTACAAAAATTGGCGGCGACCGCTGAAATCCAAGAAGTTTCTTCTTTGTCCAAAGAAGCAAACGATTACCTTAATAAAATTGTGGAAGAATTCAGTCTTCAAGATGCTGAACGTATCAAAGAAATTGAGCGCACCACGAATCACGACGTAAAAGCAGTTGAGTATTTCTTAAAAGAAAAAAGTGAAGCTTTACCAGAATTAGCCAAAGTCTCTGAATTTATTCACTTTGCTTGTACCTCGGAAGATATTAACAACCTTTCTCACGCCTTAATGTTAAAAACAGCACGTGAAGAAGTAATCTTACCGGAATGGCAAAAACTGATTGATGAAATCACTCGTTTAGCAAACGAATACAAAACGATCCCATTACTTTCTCGTACACACGGACAACCTGCCTCACCGAGTACTGTGGGTAAAGAAATGGCGAACGTGGTTTACCGTTTAAAACGCCAATTCAAACAACTCCAACAAAATGAAATCTTGGGTAAAATCAACGGTGCTGTGGGTAACTACAATGCGCATTTATCAGCTTATCCAAATATTAACTGGCATAAATTCAGTGAAGAATTCGTCACTTCATTAGGTTTAGATTGGAACCCATACACCACACAAATTGAACCACATGATTACATTGCTGAATACTTTGATGCCGTGGTTCGTTTTAATACCATCATCATCGACTTCGATCGTGACTTATGGGGCTACATTGCGTTAAATCACTTTAAACAACGCACTATCGCGGGTGAAATTGGTTCATCTACCATGCCGCATAAAGTAAATCCTATCGACTTCGAAAACTCAGAAGGTAACTTAGGTTTAGCCAATGCCGTGATGACTCACCTAGGTCAAAAATTACCAATTTCTCGCTGGCAACGTGACTTGACCGACTCCACTGTATTACGTAACTTAGGTGTGGGTTTAGGTTATTGCTTAATTGCGTATGCCGCAACGCGTAAAGGTATCAGCAAATTAGAAGTGAACGAACAACATCTCCGTGATGAACTCAACCAAAACTGGGAAGTTTTAGCTGAGCCAATTCAAACAATGATGCGTCGCTATGGTATTGAAAAACCATACGAAAAATTAAAAGAACTCACTCGTGGTAAACGCGTTGATGAAAAAGCAATGCGTGAATTCATCGAAAAACTGGCTATCCCAGCCGATGAAAAAGCCCGTTTACAACAACTCACTCCTGCAACCTATATTGGAGCAGCCATTGAGTTAGTGGAAAAACTTTAAGAAATAAAAGGGCGTTTTATAATGCCCTTAAAAAATCAAAGTGCGGTCAAAAACATCTTAT
>OGYV01002803.1_pt1 | contig 10789 bp, 8 predicted proteins | sample 1576651 | NCBI WGS metagenome assembly OGYV01 (sample SAMEA3541570, study PRJEB24748) | human gut metagenome | biome: human gut; feature: human-associated habitat; material: faeces | place: China | collected 2012
GGTTAAGTTTGTACCAAGCCTTGAGGTTGTTGACGACACAGTTAAGGCTGCAGTTGACGCTATGAAGGACGGAGATGTAATCCTTCTTGAGAATACACGTTTCAGAGCTGAAGAGACAAAGAACGGAGAGGCTTTCTCTAAGGATCTTGCAAGCATCTGTGATGTATTTGTAAATGATGCATTCGGAACAGCTCACAGAGCTCACTGCTCAAACGTTGGTGTTGCTGGACTTGTTGACACAGCAGTAGTTGGTTACTTAATGCAGAAGGAGATCGACTTCCTTGGCAATGCAGTAGAGAACCCAGTTAGACCATTTGTAGCTATCCTCGGTGGTGCTAAGGTTGCTGACAAGCTGAACGTTATTTCAAACCTTCTTGAGAAGTGCGATACACTTATCATCGGTGGTGGTATGGCATATACATTCATCAAAGCTCAGGGTGGAAAAGTTGGTATTTCATTAGTAGATGACTCTAAGTTAGATTACTGTCTTGATATGATGAAGAAAGCAGAAGAATTAGGAAAGAAATTATTACTTCCTATCGATACAGTAGCTGCTGACGGATTCCCAAATCCTATCGATGCTGAAATCGAAACAATGATCGTTCCAACAAACGCAATTCCTGATGACAAAGAAGGACTTGATATTGGACCTAAGACTCGTGAGTTATTCGCTGATGCAGTTAAGAACGCTAAGACAGTAGTATGGAACGGACCTATGGGCGTTTCAGAAAACCCTTGCCTTGCAGCAGGTACTATTGCAGTAGCTAAAGCTTTAGCTGATACAGATGCTACAACAATCATCGGTGGTGGTGATTCAGCAGCAGCTGTAAACAACCTTGGTTTCGGTGATAAGATGACACACATCTCAACAGGTGGTGGAGCTTCACTTGAATTCCTTGAAGGAAAAGATTTACCAGGTGTAGTAGCAGCTAACGACAAGTAGAGCTAAGGCAAATGAGTCCATTTACACAAAAACAAATCAAGAACAATGAATGTTTGCATTCATTGTTCTTAGATTGATTTTTGTGAAGTTGGCAAATGCCGGCGTGCTTATTGAAGCAGAGCATCAATAAGATAAGGACATTAAATATAGAGGAGACATTAACATGAGAAAGAAAATTATCGCAGGCAACTGGAAAATGAATAAAACTCCTAGCGAAGCAGTTGCTTTAATTAATGAATTAAAACCATTAGTACAGAATGAAGATGTTGACGTAGTATTCTGCGTACCGGCTATTAGCATTGTTCCAGCTATGGAAGCAGCTAAAGGCACAAACATCAACATTGGTGCTGAAAATATGTACTTTGAAGAAAGTGGTGCATATACAGGAGAAATCGCTCCTAACATGTTAACAGATGTTGGAGTAAAATACGTTATCATCGGACATTCAGAAAGAAGAGAATACTTTGCTGAAACAGATGAAACAGTAAACAAGAAAGTATTAAAAGCTTTCGAACATGGTATTACACCAATCATCTGCTGTGGTGAAACTCTTGAACAGAGAGAACAGGGTATTGCAGTAGACTTTATCCGTCAGCAGATTAAGATTGCATTCTTAAATGTAACAGCAGATCAGGCTAAGAAAGCAGTTATCGCTTATGAACCAATTTGGGCTATTGGAACAGGTAAGACAGCTACATCTGATCAGGCAGAAGAAATTTGTGTAGCTATCAGAGAATGCATCAAAGAAGTATATGATGAAGCTACAGCTGAAGCAATTAGAATTCAGTACGGCGGATCAATGAATGCCGGAAATGCAGCAGAATTACTTGCTAAACCTGACATTGATGGTGGTTTAGTTGGTGGAGCCAGCCTTAAGGTTGACTTTGGACAGATCGTTAATTACAACAAATAATATATAACTCACAGGACACTGTTCCGCAGTGTCCTGTTTTAGTAAAAAAAGGGGATAAGATAATTATGAGAACAGGTAGAATAAAAGTATTATTATCAATAGCTGCCGTATTGTTTATGTGTACAATGTTTAATTGTAATGCACAGGCAAAAATGAATGTGACAGTGTCACCGGCCAAATTAGTTCAAAATGCAAAAAAACACCCAACAGTATATGATAGCTCAGTTGCTCATTGTATGGCTTTAAATGAATATACAGAGAGCATGAGAAAAGCAGGAGGAGGAAAACTTACATTTAAAAAAGGAACATATAGATTCCAGTATTCTGTATGTATACCATCTAATGTAACAGTTGTTTTTGAAGATGGTGTTGTTATTGAGAATATATTTGATACAAAAGCACATATTAAACCTGCAACAGCTATGTGGCAGTTGGTTCCAAAGAACATGACTTACAAGAATAAGGCAATTGGTAAATATAATGGAACATCGAATGCAAAAATGATAGCTAAAGGCAAGGTTGTATTCGATATGAAGTATATTAAAGGTTTATCCATTGTAGCAGTTCATTGTAAGAATATTGAAATTTCAGGTATTACTTTCAAAGGTATGAATGGTAATCACTACATTGAAGTAAATGGTGCTAAAAATGTAAAAATTAACAAGTGCAAATTCAACAAAGCAAAGAAAGGTTCACCACAAAAAGCTTATGTTAAAGAAGCAATTAACATTGATATGGCTGATGAAATAACAGGTGGTGTTGGTTGTACTTGGGCAAAACAGGACAAAACACCATGTGTAAACATTAAAGTTACTAATAGTGTATTTCAGGGAATGAGCAGAGGTGTAGGAACACATAGCTATTCTCAAACAAAGAAAAAGAAAAATATTTATCATTCAAAGATTTTAATTAAAGGAAATACTTTTAAAAATCTTTATGATGCAGGTGTTTATCTGATGAATTGGAAAAACACAAAGATATTAAATAACAGATTTATTAAAAATGGAAAAGGAAACAATCTAACAAGCACTAACACAGGTCATGCAATTTCAGGAAGTGGCGTTAAGAATATTACAATAACAGGAAATCATTTTAAACAAATTAAAAAGAATCCTATTAATTTTAACGGTCAGGAAAATGTAGGAAATGGTGCAGGTGCATATACTAGAATTTATGTATATATAACTAAAAAAGAAGCTGAAAAAATGCTTGATAATACTTCCGAAAAATGTGGTAACGATCCAAAGTTCCCAGGCTACGATGTAGTTTATTTTAGAAATGACGGAAGAAGAACAAAAGAAAACGCAGTGGGCATTAATTTTGCTAAACAAAAAGTAAATTTTAACATAGAATAAGGAGAAAAGAAAATGGCAAAGAAACCAGTAGTATTAATGGTCTTAGATGGCTATGGATTAAATGAAAAGACAGAAGGAAATGCTATTGCAATGGCAAACACACCTGTTATGGACAAATTAATGGCAGAATATCCTTTTGTAAAAGGAAATGCGTCAGGTTTGGCAGTAGGACTTCCTGATGGTCAGATGGGTAACTCAGAAGTAGGTCATATGAATATTGGTGCAGGAAGAATTATATATCAGGATCTTACAAGAATTACAAAAGATATTGAAGATGGTACATTCTTCGAAAACAAAGTATTATTACAGGCAATTGAAAACTGTAAGAAAAACAATTCAGACTTACATTTGTGGGGCTTGTTATCAGATGGTGGTGTACACAGCCATAACTCACATTTATATGGTTTATTGGAAATGGCAAAAAAGAATGGCCTTGAAAACGTGTATGTACACGCATTCTTAGATGGTAGAGATACACCTCCTGCATCAGGAAAAGATTATGTACAGCAGTTAGAAGACAAAATGAAGGAAATCGGAGTAGGAAAGATTGCTTCATTATCAGGCCGTTACTATGCAATGGATAGAGATAACAACTGGGATCGTGTAAAATTAGCTTACGATTCATTAGTTACAGGAGAAGGTGTTAAGGCTACAGATGCTGTTAAGGCTGTAGAAGATTCATACGCAAATGACAAGACAGACGAATTTGTATTACCAACAGTTATTACAGATGAAAATGGTCAGCCATTATCATTAGTAAAAGATGGTGATTCAGTTATCTTCTTTAACTTCAGACCTGATAGAGCAAGAGAAATCACAAGAGCATTTTGTGATGACAAATTTACAGGCTTTGAAAGAGATTTCTTAAAATTAACATATGTATGCTTCAAGGATTACGATGAAACAATTCCTAACAAGCTTGTTGCATTTGAAAAAGAAGAAATTAAAAATACATTTGGTGAATTTTTAGCAGCACATGGAAAGAAACAGCTACGTTTGGCAGAGACAGAAAAGTATGCTCATGTAACATTCTTCTTTAACGGTGGTGTTGAAGATCCTAACGTGGATGAATTCAGATTATTAGTAAATTCTCCAAAGGATGTTGCTACTTATGACTTAAAACCAGAAATGAGTGCACCTGAAGTAGGTATGGACTTAGTTGAAGCTATTAAATCAGATAAGTATGACGTAATCGTTATTAACTTTGCAAATCCTGACATGGTAGGTCATACAGGTGTAATTCCTGCAGCAGTAAAGGCTGTTGAAAGAGTTGACAGTCTTGTTGGAGATGCTGTTCAGGCAGTAAAAGACGTAGATGGTGTATTGTTTATTTGCGCTGACCATGGAAATGCTGAAAAGATGATTGATTACGAAACAGGTGCTCCACATACAGCACATACAACAAATCCGGTTCCATTTATTTTAGTAAATGCAGATCCTTCATGGAAATTAAGAGAAGGTGGATGTTTAGCAGACATTGCCCCAACACTTATTGAAGTAATGGGAATGGAACAGCCAAAAGAAATGACAGGAAAGTCATTGATAATTAAATAATAGCAATTAAAATAGTCATCAGACAAACTAATGTAAGTTAGAATTGTTTGATGACTATATTTGAAAAAAGGGAAATTATGACAAACAGAAGAAGAAAAGTACGCAAAAATTATAATAAGTATCATTCAATATACCACAGACATAGAAGATTAAACGTTAAACGTATAGTAATAAGTGTGGGTACATTAATTGTTTTAGGTGTATTAATGGTTATAGGAATAACGACCTTAGTATCAAACAACAAATCAGTTAAGGTTGTTCAAAATAATATAGAATTGCCAACAAAAGTAGCAGATAAAAAAGTAAAAAATACAGTTAAAAATGCAGCCCAGAATATTAAACCTACAGTTTCTATAGTTGCAGTAGGGGATAATCTGGTTAGTGACTCGGTTCTTTATACTGCCAAACGTTATGGTGGTGGCAAATATGATTTTTCAGAAGTATTTGAAAAAATGAAATCTGATTTTAAGGCAGCAGATATTGCCATAATTAACCAGGAAACAATGTTAGGCGGAAAGCAGTTTGAATATCAGGGTTTTCCGTTATTTAACACACCTGATTCTATGGGAAGGGCTGTAATAGATGCCGGATTTGATATAGTTCAGTGTGCTTCAAATCATTCTTTGGATACCAAAGTTGAAGGTATGCAACATGCAATTAAGTTTTGGAAGAAACATAAGAATGAAATAATGATGGTTGGCTTAAATGAAAATGAGGAAGAATATAATAGTATACCAATTTACGAATGTAAGGGTATAAAATTCGCAGTTCTAAATTATACGTATGGACTTAATGGTTTAAAACTTCCACAGGAGTATTCATATATAGTTAATTTAATGGACAAACAACATAAAGAAAAAGTAAAATCCGATATTGAAAGAGCAGAAAAAGAAGCTGATTTTACAATTGTCCTACCACACTGGGGGCAGGAATATGTACAGCCTGAACCAATTAAGGAACAGGTGCAGTGGGCGAAGCTTATGGTAGAAGCCGGAGCTGATTTGATTATTGGAACTCATCCCCATGTATGTGAAAAGATTAAGTGGCTTAAAACAGACAATGGAAATAAGGCGTTGTGCTATTATTCATTAGGTAACTACACATCAGGTCAACAGCAGTGGGAAACACTTATGGGTGCCATGGCAACTCTTACAGTTAGAAAAGACAATAAAGGAACAAGAATTATAAAGAAAACAGCTGGAGTTGTGCCTACAATCAATCATTATGTTTGGGGCAAATCTGAAAATGTTATAAGAAAACAATATACCTACAGACTAACTGATTATAATGACTCAATGTTAAGAGAACATAGTATTCAATGGTATGATCCTGTAAAATATCAGGACTACGTTGATTTGTCCAAAAAAGTGTTTGGCAAATTTATAAAAAAATAAAAGGATAAAAATCTCCTAGATGTGCAAAATAAGAAAAAGCATGTTAGGAGGTTTTTTATGTATAAATTTTTAAAAATTGTTAATGTAAAAGGCAGAGAAGTAATGGATTCAAGAGGAAATCCAACAGTTGAAGCGGAAGTTACTGTTAAGGTTGACGGTAAGGCAGGAGAGTTATATACAGGTTGTGCCATTGTGCCATCAGGGGCTTCAACAGGAAAGTTTGAGGCAGTGGAACTACGTGATAGGGGTGAAAGATATAATGGAAATGGCGTGAAAAAAGCCGTAAAAAATGTAAATGAAATTATTTATCCTGCATTAGAAGGCATCAATGGCTTAAATCAGAATAAAGTAGACAGCATAATGTTAAAGCTTGATGGAACATCTAACAAGGAAAATCTTGGAGCTAATAGTATTCTTGCAGTATCAATGGCAAATATGAAAGCCTGTGCAAAAGCATTAAAGCTTCCTGATTATAAATATATTGGTGGTATTTGTGGAAGAAAAATGCCTATACCAATGATGAATATTTTAAATGGTGGTGCTCATGCGTCAAATAATGTGGATATACAGGAGTTTATGATATTACCTGTAGGGGCAAAATCTTTTAAGGAAGGGCTTAGATGGTGCAGTGAGGTCTATCATTGCCTTAAAGGGCTGTTAAAAGAACGTAATTTGTCAGTAGCTGTTGGAGATGAAGGTGGCTTTGCACCGGATTTAGAAAGCGAAGAACAGGTTCTGGATATTATAGTTGAAGCAGTAGAAAAGAGTGGCTTTCAAAAAGGAAAGGACTTTAAAATTTCTTTGGATGTGGCAGCATCTGAATGGAAAGGAAGTTCAGTTGGAAAATATACTATGCCAAAGAAAAATAAAAATGTAACATCAGATGAATTAATTGAGATGTGGGAAAATATAGTTAATAAATATCCTATTTTTTCAATTGAAGACCCATTGGATGAAGAAGACTGGGATGGTTGGAAGAAACTAACGCAGAGAATAGGAAGTAAAGTAAGATTAGTAGGTGATGATTTATTTGTCACAAATGTAAACAGACTGCAAAAAGGCATTAAAGAGAAAAGCGCCAATGCAATATTGATTAAACCAAATCAGATAGGCTCAATTACTGAAACTATAAAGGCAGTACAATTGGCACAGAAAAAAGGCATGATAGCCATAATATCTCATCGCTCAGGAGAAAGCGAGGATACAACAATAGCAGATTTGGCAGTGGCACTTAATACAGGCTATATAAAAACCGGTGCCCCATGCAGAGGAGAGAGAACTGCCAAATATAATCAATTACTACGAATTGAGGAAATGTTGTAAAAATCCTTAACACAAACTGCTGTAAAAATACTCTTGATTTAGAGAGCATAATATGATAATATTGTCTTTGCGTGATACGAAATATTAAGGATTGGTATCCTTGTAATAGATAGAGGAGGAAAAAACTAATGACATTACTTAGAGTATTAACAGTAGTATTTATGATTGTATGTTTAATTATTACAGTAGTAATCTTACTTCAAGAAGGAAAACAGGCAGGACTTACTGGTGCAATCAGTGGTGCAGCTGACACATATTGGGGAAAGAACAAGGGTCGTTCAATGGAAGGTAAACTTGAGAAGGCTACAAAGATTTGCGTTGTATTATTCTTTGTACTTTCAGTAATTCTCAATATGGGATTTATCGGATTTTAAGATAAAATAAAATGTTGACTGATTAAGGTGTAGGTTTCTACACCTTTTTTCTTTGTAAAAAAATACCAAATAAGTATAAACAGTTTGGACAGATTAAGGTATAATGTTTTTGGATATTATTTAAGAAGAAAAAGGAATTTATGATAGACAAATAGATAAAGGGAGATTTGAATGGATTTAATAGAAGAAAAGAAAAAAATAATACTTCAGTTAATGAATGACAAACATTATGTACCAATGAAATTTAAAGAGTTGGTTGTTATTTTAAATGTTAGAAAAGAAGACAGAGGGTTGCTTGACATTGTTTTAACTGAATTACTAAACGAAGGGAAAATAACAATATCAAAAAAAGGAAAATATAGTATTCCACAGGAAGAGTACAGACAGGGACTTTTTATTGGAAATGAAAAAGGTTTTGGCTTTGTAGAAGTTGAAGGCGAGGAAGAGGATTATTTTATACCAAAAGGAAATGTTAATGGTGCCTTTCATCATGATATGGTATTGATTGCGGTAGATCCTATCCAAACAGGAAAGAGAAAAGAAGGCAAAGTTATCAAGATTATTTCTCACGAAATCAGAGAAGTAGTAGGTTATTTTCAGAAAAATAAAAGTTTTGGTTATGTTATTCCTGACAATAAGAAAATTTTCAGTGATATTTATATTGCAGGGAAAGATACAAAAGGGGCAGTAGATGGTCACAAAGTTGTTGCAAAAATTAAAACTTATGGCACAAAGGATAGAAAACCTGAAGGTGTTGTAACGGAAATTCTAGGTCACGTAAATGATCCAGGTGTAGATATTTTATCGATTGTGAAAAATTATGACATACCTTGTGAGTTTCCTGAAGAAGTAATGGAACAGATTGAAAATATTCCATCTGAAGTGGCAGAAGAAGATAAGGTAGGCAGATTTGATATTCGAGGCCTTCACACAGTAACTATTGACGGTGAGGATGCTAAGGATTTAGATGATGCTATTACTTTGACAAAAGAAGATGGGATTTACACTTTAGGTGTTCATATTGCAGATGTATCCCACTATGTTACTGAAAATTCACCATTAGATAAAGAGGCTGTGAAAAGAGGAACAAGCGTATACTTAGTAGACAGAGTTATTCCTATGTTACCTCATAAATTATCCAATGGAATTTGTTCACTTAATCAGGGTGAGGACAGGCTTGCCCTTAGCTGTATAATGAAAATTAATGAAAAAGGTGAACTTGTAGACCATCAGGTCAAAGAAACTTTAATAAATGTTGATAGACGAATGACATATACAGCAGTAAATGATATTATAACAAATAAGGATGAAGCCACAATTAAGCAGTATGAGGATTTTGTGCCAATGTTTAATTTAATGGCTGAGTTATCAAAAATACTTAGAGATAGAAGATACAAAAGAGGTGCCATTGATTTTGATTTTCCAGAGTGTAAAATCAAACTTGACGAAAAAGGTTATCCTATATCAATTGAACCTTATGATAGAAATGCAGCTACAAAAATTATTGAAGATTTTATGTTGGCAGCTAATGAGACAATAGCCGAATATTTTTATTGGCAGCAGGTGCCTTTTGTATACAGAAATCACGAAAAGCCGGATAGTGACAGAATGAAAGCTTTGACAACATTTATTACCAACTTTGGTTATTCTGTAAAATTATCAGGAGAGGAAGTACATCCAAAAGAAATACAAAAATTGTTAAATAACATTGAAGGAACACCGGAAGAGGCTATGATAAGTAGGGTAACTCTTCGCTCAATGAAAAGAGCAGAGTACACACCTGAATGTTTGGGACATTTTGGCTTGGCTGCAAAATATTATACGCATTTTACATCGCCTATTAGAAGATATCCTGATTTGCAGATACATCGTATTATAAAAGAATGTATTAACGGGAAGATGACGGATAAGCATGCTGAACATTACAAGAGCATACTACCTGAAGTGACAAAGAATTGTAGCACAAATGAAAGACGTGCAGATGATGCAGAAAGAGACACAGAAAAGCTAAAGCAGGCAGAATATATGCGTGGACAAATTGGCGAAGAATTTGTGGGTGTGATTTCAGGTGTTACAAACTTTGGTTTGTATGTAGAATTGCCTAATACAATAGAAGGTTTGGTGCATGTTTCAAATATGTGTGACGACCATTATATATATGATGAGGATTCTTTCTCAATGACAGGTGAAGCCACTAAGAAGACATATAAGTTGGGCCAGCCTGTAAGAATACGTGTTGAGGCGGCAGACAAATTAACAAGAACGATTGATTTTAGTCTGGTGTAAATTATTTGAAACAGATTATATTTTGTATGAATTATTTGAAATGAATTAAAGCCGGTATAAAAAATTCGAAACAAATTAGTTCTGATTTAAACAATTTGAAATAGATTATATCCGGTATGGTAATATAAAATATTATTAGTGATTAACTTTAAAGAAAGGAAAGAGTATGGCTTCAGGAAAATTAATTGCAAGCAATAAGAAAGCAAGACATGATTATTTTATAGAAGATACTTATGAGGCAGGAATTGTTTTACATGGAACAGAAGTTAAGTCTTTACGTGCAGGCCATTGCAGTATAAAAGAGTCATTTGTAAGAATTGAAAATGGCGAAGTTATAATATACGGAATGCATATTAATCCTTATGAAAAGGGAAACATTTTCAACAAAGATCCTTTAAGACCAAAGAAATTAATGCTTCATAAATATGAAATTAATAAATTAGTTGGAAAACTAAATGAAAAAGGGTTGACCTTAGTACCTTTAAGAGTTTATTTTAAAGGAAGTCTGGTAAAGGTTGAAATAGGACTTGCCAGAGGTAAAAAACTATATGACAAGAGAGCAGACATTAAAAAGCGTGATTTGAAGAGAGAGCACGAAAAAGAGATTAAGATTAATATGCGCTAGTTATAAATAAGGAGGATAAAAT
>OGYV01002806.1_pt1 | contig 10781 bp, 8 predicted proteins | sample 1576651 | NCBI WGS metagenome assembly OGYV01 (sample SAMEA3541570, study PRJEB24748) | human gut metagenome | biome: human gut; feature: human-associated habitat; material: faeces | place: China | collected 2012
CTAGAGTAAGAAATAAGACTATTACTCTTTATGTATTTAACAAGATGAAATTAAAAGAAAACTGGGTGGTTTTTGAAAGCTTTATGGGAAGAAACTGTTCAGGACAGCCTAAATATGTATATAAATATTTGCAGGAAGCTTATGGCGACAAGTATAAATGCATATGGGTTGTTGACAGAAAAGGTGTTGAAATACCGGGAAAACATAAAACATGTAAGCGTTTCAGCTTGAAATACTATTACTATATGAATAGAAGTAAATATTGGGTTAACAATATGAGACAGCCTCTTAGCATTCCGAGACGTGAAGAAACAGTTATGTTAGCTACATGGCATGGAACACCACTTAAGAGACTTGTATTTGATATGGATGATGTACATTCAGCGAACCCAAGATACAAGGATATTGTATTTAAACAGACAAGAGCATGGGATTATTTGTTATCCGACAATCCTTTCTCAACAGAAAGATTCCAGAGCTGTTTCAGATTTGAAAAAGAAAAGATTTTGGAATACGGATATCCTGCTAATGACCCAATGTATGCACCTGACAGAGAAGAGCAGGCAGCAAAGATTAAAGAGAAACTTGGAATTCCAAAGGATAAGAAAGTTATTCTTTATGCTCCAACATGGAGAGATGACCAGTTCTACGAAGCAGGACAGTATGGTTTTGAACTTGATCTTGATGTTAACAGACTTCAGGAAGAGTTTGGGGATGAATATGTATTGTTATTAAGACTTCACTATTTCATAGTAGACCAGCTTGATTTAAGTAAATATGGTGATTTTACAGTTGACGGCAGCAGTTATGATGATATTACTGATTTGTATCTTATTTCAGATATGCTTATTACAGACTACTCATCAGTATTCTTTGATTATGCTAACCTGAAACGTCCTGTACTTTATTACACATACGATTTGGACAAGTATAGAGATGTACTTAGAGGATTTTATCTTGATATGGAAAAGGACTTACCGGGGCCATTGCTTTTAACTAACGATGAAGTAGTTGATGCAATTAAGAATATCGACAAAATCAAAGAACAATACAAAGACAGATATGAAGAATTCTACAACAGATTCTGCTGTGTTGATGACGGACACGCAGCCCAAAGAGTAGTAGAAAAAGTATTTAAATAAAAGATTTAACTAATTTTAAAAATTTAAAAACTAACGGTTTTTAAAGTTTGAAAACAGGTAGCCCTAACTATAATATTGAAATCAAAACATGTTTTCACAGTATTGTAGTTAGGGTTTTTAAGGTATAGAGATTAATAAATTAAAAGTTGATTTTTTTATTTGTTTATAAGGAGAAGGTATGTTAAGCATTATTATTGCTTTTGGAAAAGGAAAAGAATATTTAAAAGATTGTTTTGACAGCATTAAGGAGCAGGATTATAAAGATATAGAAACAGTGCTTGTTTTAGACAAAGCTAACATAAATCCGGAAGAAAATATTGAAGAACTGATAAGTGAGTTTTCACAGTCAATTAATTTAAAAGTTTATGAAACCGGTGATAATTCAGGAGTAAGTGCCGCCAGAAATTTGGGACTTTTAAAGGCTAATGGAGAGTATGTGTATTTCCTTGATAGTGATGATTATCTTATGGAAGATACATTAACCGGATTAATGAAAACAATGGATGAGAATAAAGACCTTACATATGGTCGCATTTTTCATACATGGTTTAAGAAGGCCGCTTTTAATGTGGATCAGGGAGATGTTATCGACGATGGAAGCGAACAGGAAGTAGATTCTAAGGTTAATAATGATGATAACTTTAATTTCTCAGAAATAAATGATTATAAGTTTAAAAATTTCGCCAATTTATCAGAAATAACAGTTCTAGGGACAGTGTTTAAAAAGAAATTCTTAACAGATAATAATATTAAGTTTAATGAAGAACAGAAATATTATTCTGATCCGGAATTTTGGACTAAAGTTCTTATGAATGTGAAAAATTATGGTTGCAATAAGGATAGTATTTACGTAAAGAGATATCACAATGACAAGATTAATCTGCCATCTATTTCTCAAATGGAAGATGATAGGAAGGATGCTCATTTTGTTCAATCATTTCTTGATTGTATGAAATTATCAGAGAGCAAAACTGATATTAGAAATCACTTTGAAAAAATGGCCTGCGATTATTACGTAAAAGTATTTAGCAGAAAGTTTCATGATAATTCAGCAGATAAAGAATCAATTGATTTTGCCTTAATGTCTTCTATGGTTAAGGAATGTGGAAAGAAGACCATCTCAAAATATGGTTTTGTGGAAAAGAAAATTCTTAAAAATGCCACAGATTATAATATGGAAAAAGTAAAAAAATGGTCAAATATAAGACTTATTAAGAGAAAACTTGTAATGATGTTTACAAGCAAAAAGCATATGTATAGAACCATTAATCTATATGTTTTTGGCAAGATGAAACAGAAAGACAACTGGATTGTTTTTGAAAGTTTTGTTGGAAGAAACTATTCAGGACAGCCAAAATATATTTATCGGTACCTTCAGAAGAATTACGGTTCCAAATTTAAATATATTTGGGTTGTTAATGACAAAAATCTTGTAATTGACGGAAATTGTAAGAAGATTAAGCGTTTTGGATTAAAATATTATTATTACATGACAAGAAGTAAATATTGGGTTAACAATATGAGACAACCTCACGCATATCCTAAGAGAGACAGTCAGATAATGCTTGAAACATGGCATGGAACGCCACTTAAAAAACTGGTTTTTGATATGGATGATGTACACTCAGCTAACCCTAAATATAAGCAGATTGTTTACAAGCAGTCAAGAAAATGGGACTACCTATTATCAGATAACCCGTTTTCAACAGAAAAGTTTCAGAGCTGTTTTATGTATGAAAAAGACAAAATTCTAGAATTGGGATACCCGGCAAATGATCCTTTGTATGATAAGGATTTAGATAAAAAAGCAGATGAATTAAAAACAAAACTTGGCATACCAAAGAATAAAAAAGTTCTTCTTTATGCACCAACATGGAGAGATGATAATTCTTACGGTGCCGGTGAGTACAAGTTTGAATTGGCACTGGACCTTAAACGCTTAAAAGAAGAAATAGGTGATGAATATGTAATTCTTCTTAGAATGCATTATTGGATAGTAGACAAGCTTGATTTAACAGGAATGTCTGATTTTGTTATTAATGTAAGTAATTACAGTGACATAACAGACATATATATTGTGTCAGATATTTGTATGACAGACTATTCATCAGTATTTTTTGACTATGCTAATCTTAAACGCCCTATTTTGTACTATATGTATGACCTTGAAAAATACAGAGACGTTCTTAGAGGTTTTTATCTTGATATTGAAAAAGAACTTCCGGGACCAATACTTCAGACTAACGATGAAGTAATAGATGCAATTAAAAATATTGATAAGGTTAATGAAGAATACAAAGATAAATATCAGGAATTTTATAATAGATTCTGTTGCATAGACGACGGTAATGCGGCAAAGCGTGTATGCGAAAAAGTATTCGGTGTAAAGTAGAAAAAATAAATGATTTGTAAAAAAAGTCGGTGCCTTTAATCTTTTATAGATAAAGTAACCTGATTAATAAGCAGAAACATAAAAATGTTACAAAACATAATGTATTTGACATATTTTTGTAAATATATATAATTAAACAATGTATCGCCTAAATTAAGGACATACAGGACTGAACTTAGAATAAGTACAAATTAAAGAGAGAAGGTCCTAAGCTTAATAGGGCAAACATATTGGATTGGAGATTTTTATGAAGAATTATATCGACAGTTTTATGAGATATAGATTCCTTTTAGTTGAATTAGTTAAGAAAGGAATTAAATTAAAATACAGAAGATCATATTTAGGATTAATATGGACTCTGTTGGAACCATTGCTTACAATGATAGTTCTTACATTTGTATTCGGATCTATGCTTGGAAGTAAAGGTGGAGTTTACGGACCGGAATTATATCCGGTATACATTCTTTGTGGACGACTTTTATATAGTTGTTTCTCAAGTGCCTCAAAGATAGGAATGAGATCAATAAGATCAAATCAGGCAATGATAAAGAAAGTATACGTACCAAAATATCTATATCCTTTATCAAGTGTAATTTATAACTACGTTATATTCTTACTATCACTTATAGTACTTGCGATAGTAGGTGTTGTAAGAGGAATTCCACTTACATGGCATATTATAGAAATAGTAATTCCTGTTTTTGTATTATTAATTATGTGTATAGCAGCAGCAATGTTCCTTTCAACAGTCTGCGTATTCTTTAGAGACATTGAATACCTTTGGGACGTATTACTTATGCTGTTAATGTATTGCTCAGCAATATTCTATTATGTTGATAATATTGGAAGCTCAGTGGTTAGAACAGTAATCAGAATGAATCCGCTGTATTGTATTATTGAAAACTTCAGACACATTGTATTGTTAGGAGAATCAATATTTACAAGTTCAATGGAAATCAATATGTTGATTTATTCATCAGTGTTTAGTGTTGTTGCACTTATCATAAGTGTAATTGTATTTAAAAAGAATCAGGACAGATTTATCCTATACATCTAAAGGAGGCTGATTATGGGCAATAAAAAAGTTGCGCTTAAAGTTGAAAATATAAGTATCCGCTTTAACTTAAGTAAAGAAAAAGTAGATAACTTAAAAGAATTAATAATAAAGAAATTAAAAGGGCAGAAGATTCACTTTAATGAATTTTGGGCTTTGAAAAACATAAATTTTGAACTGCAAAAAGGTGACCGTTTAGGAATCCTTGGATTAAACGGTGCCGGAAAAAGTACACTTCTTAAAGTAATCGCAGGTGTGTACAAACCAACGACAGGTACAGTAAAAAGATACGGCCACATTGCTCCAATGATAGAATTGGGCGCAGGCTTTGATCCTAACTACACAGGAAGAGAGAACGTATTCCTGTACGGTTCAGTACTTGGATTTTCAAGAGAATTTCTTGAAGAAAAATATGACGAAATCTTAGAGTTCTCAGAACTTGGAGAATTTATAGATGTACCAATAAAGAACTATTCATCAGGTATGAGAGCAAGACTTGGATTCTCAATCGCTACAGTAGTAGAACCTGAAATCCTAATATTAGATGAAGTATTATCAGTAGGTGATGCTAAGTTCAGAAAGAAATGTGAGCGAAAAATGCAGAAAATGTTCGACCACGGCGTAACAGTATTATTCGTATCACACAGCCTTGCACAGGTAAAAAGACTCTGTAACAAAGCCATTCTCCTTGAACATGGTCAGCTAATAGCCCAGGGAGACATAGACGACGTTTCAGAAATATACGAAAGAAAACTGGAGGAATAAAAATGCATTACGTAACAAAAGGAACATGCTCAAGAGCAATCGACTTTGACGTAGTAGACGGCAAAGTAACAAATACAAAATTTACAATGGGATGCATGGGAAACACACAGGGTGTTGCAGCGCTTGTAGAAGGAATGGAAGTAGAAGAAGTAATCAAAAGATTAAAAGGTATCGACTGCGGAGGCAGAGGAACATCATGCCCAGATCAGTTGGCAAAAGCACTTGAACAATACTTAGAAGAAAATAAGTAAGAAATAAAGTAAACAGATCGTTGTAAAAATTGGAAAATAATGTGGAACGATTGGTTTACATAAAATCAAACAAAATAACAAAAAACAAGCGGGTTCGTTATGACTAGTCATAATAAACCCGTTTCGACTATAATTGAAAAAGCTAACAGAACTTCTTGTCACAGGAAAAATTTTATATACGCAAACAATAGGCAGAAATTCGCAATTTTGCGAGCATAGCGTAAAGCGCAAAACCTACTGTCTGAGCCGTAGGCGAGTTTAGGTTTTCGCTTTGCAATAGGCGGCGGAGCAAAATAAGAATTTCAACGTGTTTGCATATAAAATTTTTCCTGTGACAAGAGAATCAATAGCTTTTGCAATTGAAATAGAAAAGGAGAAATTATGCTAGGAATAATAGGCGCTATGGACGTAGAGGTCAATAGCATTAAATCAGAATTAGAAAACGTAGAAATCAAGAACATTGCCGCAATGGACTTTTACAAAGGCACCCTTGCCGGCAAGGAAGTAGTAGTTGTAAAATGTGGTATCGGCAAGGTTAACGCAGCCATTTGTGCACAGATACTTGTAAGTGTATTTGGCGTAAGTGCCTTAGTTAACACAGGTGTTGCCGGCTCACTTAACAATGATATTAACATTTGCGACATTGTAGTTTCAACAAGTGCGTTAGAACACGACATGGACGTTACACCTTTAGGATATGCAAAAGGGGTAATTCCGGATATGGACCAGTCAGAGTTTAAGGCAGATGAGAACCTTATTAAACTTGCAAAGGACAGCGCAGAGGAAGCAGGGCTTGACGTTAAAATTTTTGAAGGCAAGGTAGTTTCAGGTGACCGGTTTATTGGAACACATGAAGCAAAGGTTTATTTAAGAGATACCTTTAATGGTGACTGTGCAGAAATGGAAGGAGCTTCAATCGCCCACACTGCATATTTAAATAAAACACCGTATGTTGTAATTAGAGCAATCTCTGACAAAGCGGACGGTGGAGCACAGATGGATTATCCTACTTTTGAAGCAAAAGCAGCAGAAAATTCAATTAAACTTATAAATTGTATGATTAAAAATTATTAGGAGCAGATATGGATAACACTAAAATCATATTTTTTGACATAGACGGAACACTAATCGATATGGAAAAGAAATGTGTTACGGAAAAGATGCTTGAAACACTAAGAAGATTACAGGAAAAAGGCATTATAATTTGTATTGCAACAGGACGTTCACCAATGGATGTACCAAAATTCCAGGGCGTGGAATTTGATGCCATTATTAATTTTAACGGCTCATATTGTCATTGTGGAAACAAGCAGATATATAGTAATCCCTTAAGAACAAATGATATTAAAACAATTATAAGAAATGCAGCGGGAATTAATCGTCCAATAGCTGTGGCAACTGATGAGAAAGTTATAGCTAATGGTAGTGAAAAAGACTTGGTTGACTATTTTGCAATAGCAAAGATGACTGTTGACGTGTCAGAGGACTTTGACAGAACGGTTGAGGAAGATAATGTTTATCAGATAATGATGGGTGGCTACAAAGAAGAGTACCACATTATAGTGAAAGATACAGAAAATGCTAAAATTGCTGCCTGGTGGAACCGTGCTATTGACATTATTCCAAAAAACGTTGGAAAAGGCATTGGCGTAAATAAAGTTCTTGAATACTATGGCATAGACAAGTCTCAGGCAATGGCTTTCGGTGACGGCAATAATGACATTGAAATGTTTGAACAAGTTGGACATCCTATAGCAATGGGAAATGCATCTGATGATTTAAAAGCCATATCAGAGCAGATTTGCGGTCATGTTGCGGAAGATGGAATTTACTATTTTTGTAAGGAAAACAATTTAATCTAAAAATTAAATGGCGAATTACGACGAACGGTTTTTGGTGTGCAATAAAAGAAAATGTGCTAAAATGCTAATAAGTTTTCAGATGGATTACTATACATTTAAGTGAGGGGGATTTTTTAGTATGGCAGATTATACTTTTATTGAAATGAAGGAATGGTTTTATAACAATGCACCGAAGATAATTAACGAGAAATACTTTCTATACGTAATGGGAAGTATTTTTTTGTTGGGAATTTTTACAAAATGGCTGGCGGCATTTGGATATGGCAGAATGATTAGAAAAGCAGAGCATATGTCAAATCCAAAGAATGCAACTTTAAGACAGATTAAAATGAAATATGACAGCATAAAAGAAATAAACGGGCACGTGGCGAATCCAATGATTTTTGCTGCAAGAAGTCTGAATAAATGCAAATTAGGTATATTTTCATTAAATAAGCTTAATAATATTATAAACGTGTGTATTATTTTAAGTGTTACATTGGCAGTTGGAACAGGTTTTGGAATTTATCTTACGGGAAAAAGTAAGATAGAGGCGATAGTATACGTTTTGATTGGATATTTCTTTGGAATGGTTCTTGACATGATTAACCGAAGCACAAAAATATCCGAAAAACAGACAGAACTTACCTATATTTTGGTTGATTATTTGGAAGATTCAGTTGTGGTTAGAGAAAATGGCCATATGGAAAAACCGGGAAATGAAAATATTGTACAAGAAAAGCAATCTGAAACTAGTACTAATAACAAGGAATTTGAATCAGATGAACAAATCCTTAATCAAGTGATTGGCGAATTTCTACAATAATCAACAATGTAAGGCAAAAGTCTTGAAAAAATCGTTTCAACATTTTATAATGTAATTTAGTTTTGTAATAAACGGAGGAATTGAGACATGGCTAAAGTTACATTTGATTATTCAAAAGCTGAATCATTTATCTCAAATGATGAAGTTAACAGCATGAAAGAAATTGCCGAAAACGCAAAAAAAGTTTTAGTTGAAAGAACAGGGGCAGGTAATGATTTCCTTGGATGGATTGATTTGCCGGTTGATTATGATAAAGAAGAATTTGACAGAATCAAGAAAGCAGCAGCAAAGATTCAGAGCGATTCAGAAGTACTTATCGTTATAGGTATTGGTGGTTCTTATCTTGGAGCAAGAGCTGCAATTGAATTTTTAGGACATAATTTCTTTAACAGCGTATCTAAAGAGATAAGAAAAGCACCGGAGATTTATTTTGTAGGTAATTCAATAAGTTCAAATTATCTTGCTGGGCTTGTTGATGTAATAGGTGACAGGGATTTTTCTGTAAATATTATTTCAAAGTCAGGAACTACAACTGAGCCGGCTATTGCATTCAGAGTGTTTAAGAAAATGCTTGAAGAAAAGTATGGAAAAGACGGGGCTGCAAAGAGGATTTACGCTACAACTGACAAGGCTAAAGGAGCATTAAAGAAGCTTGCTGACGCAGAAGGTTATGAAGAATTTGTTGTACCTGATGATGTAGGCGGACGTTTTTCTGTTCTTACAGCAGTAGGACTTCTTTCAATTGCAGTAAGCGGTGTTGATATAGACGAACTTATGGCAGGAGCAGCATCAGCAAGAAAACGCTGCATTGAGAATGATTTTGACAATAACGATGCAATGCAATATGCAGCACTCAGAAATATTATGTTAAGAAAAGGCAAATCAGTAGAAATTCTTTGTGATTATGAGCCAAGTCTTCATTATACACTTGAGTGGTGGAAGCAGCTTATGGGTGAGTCAGAAGGCAAGGATAACAAGGGATTGTTCCCGGCAAGTGTTGATTTGACAACAGATTTACATTCTATGGGACAGTTTATACAGGATGGTTCAAGAATTATGTTCGAGACTGTTCTTAATGTTGAGAAGACATCAAGAGAAATTGTTATTGAAAAAGAAGATGAAGACCTTGATGGACTTAATTACCTTGCAGGAAAGACGATGGATTTTGTAAATAAATGTGCCATGAATGGTACAATTCTTGCACATACAGATGGTAATACACCAAATTTAAGAGTTGATATTCCTGAGCAGACACCATTCTATCTCGGCGAATTATTCTATTTCTTTGAATTTGCATGTGGACTTTCAGGTTACATGCTCGGTGTTAATCCGTTTAATCAGCCTGGTGTTGAAAGCTATAAGAAGAATATGTTTGCACTTCTTGGAAAGCCGGGGTATGAAGCAGAAGGAGAAGAACTCCGTAAGAGAATTTAATTTTAACAATTAACAATAAGAGGAATTTATCATGAAAATTTTAATGCTTGATACAATTACATATGGTGATGATATTTCGCTTGATAAGTTTAAAACACTCGGTGAAGTTATAACATACCGGACAAGTACGCAGGAGGAAGCGTTACAGCGTATTAAGGAAACACAGCCTGATGTGGTTGTGACTAATAAAGTTGTGATTACAAAGGAATTGTTTGAAGCATCACCAAATATAAAGATGGTTGCTGAGACTGCAACAGGATATAATAATATTGACATTGAATATGCAAAGGCTCACCAAATAAGGGTTGCTAATGTTGCAGGATATTCAACGGAATCAGTTGTGCAGCATACATTCGCACTTTTATTTTATGTATACGAAAAATTAAGATATTACGATGAATATGTAAAATCCGGAGAGTATGTCAAAAGTCCGTGTTTTACACATTTTGACAAAGTATTTAATGAACTCAGTGGAAAGACATGGGGGATTGCCGGACTTGGAAGCATAGGAAGAAGAGTCGCAGATGTAGCCAAAGCGTTTGGATGCAGGGTGGTATATTTTTCGGCAAGCGGACATACATATGAGACTGAATTTAAGAGAGTTTCCTTTGATGAACTTCTTGAAAATTCAGATATTATATCAATACATGCACCACTTAATGATAAAACAAATAATCTTTTTGATGATGCAGCATTTGCAAAGATGAAAAAGAATGCTGTTCTTCTGAATCTCGGCAGAGGCCCTATTGTAAATAATGCAGCTTTAACAAAAGCATTAAAAGAGAATATAATTGCCGGTGCGGGTCTTGATGTTATCGACAAAGAGCCGATTGCAGCAGATAATCCTCTTCTTGAGATACAGGACAGCAGCAAGCTTATTATTACACCTCATATTGCATGGGCAACTTATGAAGCACGCGTTCGTCTGATGGACGAGGTATATGAAAATATTAAAGCATTTGAGGCAGGAGAAAGCCGTAATGCAGTAGTATAAAATTTACGGGACAAAACATGTGAAAGTGTTTTGTCCCGTTTTTTATTACAAAGGTGATTTCGCCCCGGTTGAGTTGAGACAA
>OGYV01002807.1_pt1 | contig 10778 bp, 10 predicted proteins | sample 1576651 | NCBI WGS metagenome assembly OGYV01 (sample SAMEA3541570, study PRJEB24748) | human gut metagenome | biome: human gut; feature: human-associated habitat; material: faeces | place: China | collected 2012
TGTTCGATATCGGTCTTTAATGTATGGCATAATTCGAAACCATCCATTTCGGGCACGAATCAACGGGATATAATAATCTCCCACAAGGATATAATCCAGTCCGTTCTTTTCATCATGTATCATCGGTTTCAATTCTTTCATGTATTTACCACCCCTTTCTTTGGTTCTGCAGCCGGAAGCATCGACACTGGAACAAACACACCTTTCGTAATATCTTCCTGCCGGATTGCTTCCTTCTTCGCCTCGATCTCGGCTTTTCTTTTTTCTTTTACTTTGTCTTCGTATTCTTTCTGTTTTCCATTTGCCTTCCGCCTCAGATAATTCTGGTGCAGCCTGTCCTTCCTGGCTTCCCGCTTTCGTAATTCTTCTTCCTCTTCCGGTGTCAGCTGGACTTCTCCAAAATGCGGTGGAAGATATGGCGTGTCACGACGAGTCGCTTGAGCCCGACGAGGATTTTCAGGCTGCGTGCATGGATGCGGCGCGTGAGTGCCTGGGTGCGGCCGGCTATCACCCGTATGAGGTGGCAAGCTACGCGCTCGACGGCCATGAGTGCGCCCACAACATTGCCTATTGGACCGGACAGGGCTATCTGGGCTTGGGCCGCTCTGCCGCCGGTATGCTCGATGCCGAGGATTTCGATCGCTTGGCCGGGCTGTTTCCCGACGTGCCTGCTCGCGGCGATGCGTATCGCGTGCGCTTGGTGCAACGCGACGACGCCGCGACGACGTTTGATGCCGAGTATCTGTCGCAGCGCGAGGCTGCGGCCGAGGATCTGATGCTCGCCTGCCGCATGACGCGTGGCATTGGGCCCGACCTGTTGGTTCGCTCGGCAAGCGTGATCGCTGCAGATGAGTTGGCGGCGGCCTGTGACCGTGCTCTCGAGTTGGGCCTTGCCACCTGGGTGCCCGATCATGTTGAAGGACATGCTGGGAGCGTCACCTTAAAAGACGTTATCGCAGGTCGCGTCCGTGCCCGCTTAGCGCCCACCCACTTGGGCTGGCTCGATGGAAATGTGCTGTTCGAGCTGTTTTGGGGTCTAGCTTAGGCCGCTCGGGTAGAATTACCGCAATATATACGCTGCTGTGAGCAGGAGGTTGCCGCGCATGGCGACGATGAACGAAAAAGATTACTACGAGATTTTGGGTGTCTCCAAGGACGCCACCTCGCGTGATATACAGAAGGCCTTCCAGCAAAAGGCCCGCAAGCTCCATCCGGACGTCAACAAAGAACCTGATGCCGAGGAAAAGTTTAAAGAGGTTTCCGAGGCCTACGCTGTGCTTTCGGATGAGCAGAAGCGTGCGCGCTATGACGCCATGCGTTCGGGTAATCCCTTCGCCGGCGCTCCCACGGCTTCGCCCTATGGCGGCGGCTACGCCGGCAGCGCAGGCTATGGTAATCCCTTTGAGGGCGGCTTTCCCTTTGGTGGCGCCTGGGGCCAGCAGCGTCGCGGCCAGGCTGCCTACAATCCCGAGAACGGCGCCAACGTGGTCGTCGATATCAAGCTCGACGCCAAGGAGGCCAAGGGCGGTGCCCGCAAGACCGTCCGCTATACGCGCTTCGATACCTGTGGCCACTGTGGCGGCTCGGGTTCTGTTTCGTCCGAGCATGCACATACCTGTCCGAGCTGCGGCGGTCGCGGCCACATCGACGTCGACCTGTCCTTCCTGTTCGGTGCCGGCACGTTTCAGTCGGTCTGCCCCGAGTGCGGCGGTTCCGGTAAGGTCGTCGCCGACCCCTGCCCCGATTGCGGCGGCAGCGGCCGTGTCCGTGTGACCTCCGAGCAGACGATTGAGTTTCCCGCCGGCACGCACGATGGTGACGAGGTTCGCATTAGTGGCATGGGTCACGCCGGCACCAACGGTGCCTCGGGTGGCGATCTGGTCGGCCGCGCTCATGTCGAGGCCGAGCGTCTGGAGGGCAAGGCCCGTACCGGTTTTTACCTGATGGGCATCGTGGCGCCGTTTTTGGTGCTGTCGGCCATCTCGGGCGTGTTCTCGGCCTTTGCCGTGATGTGCTTTATTCCGTTTGCCATGGGCCTGTTCATGGTGGTCTCGGACGGCGTGCTGCACCGCAGCCTGCTGTGGTGGAAGCGCGGCGCGATGCAGTTTGCCAACGGTTTTGCCAACGGATTTATGTTTGCGCTCGTGTCGGTTTGGTTTGCGAGTTGCTCGCAACGTGCCATGCTTTCGCCCTACGCAATGCAATAACATCAACCCCTCTGTTTGCGGCCGGCCCAGCTTGGGTATAGGACGCACTGTGACAATAATGAAAGTCGGAAGGATTCGGTCGTGTCGGAAAATAGGGATTACTACGAGGTACTTGGCGTCGACAAGGATGCCGACGCGCGGACGATTAAGCGCGCGTTTCTAAAGAAGGCCCGTACCGTACACCCGGACGTTTCGGACGACCCCGAGGCCGAGGCCAAGTTCAAAGAGCTCAACGAGGCCTATTCCGTTCTTTCCGATGAGCAGAAGCGTGCTAACTACGACCGTTACGGCACCGCGGACGGCCCCGGTGGCTCTGGCTATGTCGACATCAACGATATCTTTGGTGGCATGGGCATGGACGACCTCTTCTCGTCGTTCTTTGGCGGCGGTGCCGGCGGTGGCGCCCGAAATCGCCGTGAGCGTCGTCGCGGCCGCGATATGGCCATCTCCCTTTCGGTGACCCTTGAGGAGGCGGCGCTCGGTTGCAAAAAGACGATCAGCTATGACCGCCTTGCCCCCTGCGAGGATTGCAACGGCACCGGTAGGGCCGAGGGCGCACAGGAAAAGCAGTGCAGCCGCTGCCACGGCACGGGCTATGTCACGACGGTCCAGCGTTCGTTCCTGGGCCAGGTTCAGTCTTCTTCGCCCTGTCCCGACTGCCATGGCGAGGGCACGGTTATCGACCATCCCTGCGAGACCTGCGACGGTCAGGGCCGCACGCCTTCGCACGAAAAGATCGACATCGATATTCCCGCCGGCGTTTCGACCGGTCGCCAGCTGCGCGTGAGCGGCTTTGGCGAGGCCGGTCTTCGTGGCGAGCCCTCGGGCGACCTGATCGTCAACGTGCGCGTCGCCGACCACGAGCGTTTTAAGCGCAACGGCGACGACCTGTACCTCGTGAGCGATATCTCGATTGCGCAGGCTGCGCTCGGATGCGAGATCGAGGTCGAGGGTATTATGCCTGACGAGGTCGTCAAGGTGACGGTTCCCGCCGGCACACAGTACGGTGACACCGTGAGCGTTGGCAACTACGGCATGCCCCGTATCGGCGGTGGCGGTTCGCGCGGTCGTCTGATCGTGCAGCTGCGTGTGGTCGTCCCCACGAACCTTTCCAATAAGCAGCGCGAGCTGCTTCGCGCCTTTGCCGACGAGATGGGCGATGACGTCGCATCCGGTAAGAAATCCGTGACCGATCGTATCAAGAGCGCCCTCGACGATATCCTCGATTAAGGAGCCCGCGTGCTCGCACCTCATATCTCTGTCGTCAACCTCGGCTGCCGTGTCAACCGGGTTGAGTCCGACCGTATCACTGCCGATCTAATGCGCCTGGGCTTTGCGATGGTGGAGCCTCAGGATGCTGAGCTGATCGTCATTAACACCTGTGCCGTTACGGGCGAGGCCGAGGCCAAGACCCGTAAGGCCGTTCGCCATGCGCTGGCCTATCCAAACGAGCCCTATGTGGTCGTGACCGGATGCGTGGTCAATCTGCATCCCGAGGAGCTGCTGGAGCTCTCGGACCGCGTGATCGCCGAGCCGTCCAAGATCGATGTCGCCGAACGCGTCTGTGAGGTGCTGGGCGTTGAGTCCGATGACGTTCCCGCCTGCAGCGACGGCGAGGTTGTCGACGCACTCGGTCGCTCGCGTCTGGGCGTGAAGATTCAGGACGGCTGCAACCATCGCTGCACCTATTGCATCGTGTGGAAGGCACGCGGTCCCGAGCGCTCCGTGCCCGTCGAGTCCGTGCTCGAGCAAGTTCGCGAGGCCCAGGAGGCCGGCGTGCCCGAGGTGGTGCTGACCGGTGTGAACCTGGGTGCCTACGATGGCAAGAGCGCGACTGATGAACACGTCGAGATCGATGAGCTGCTCGAGGCGATCATGGAGCGCACGTCCATTCCGCATGTGCGCATTTCCTCGGTCGAGCCCATGGATATCTCCGAGTCCCTGCTTAAGGTCATGGCGCGCTATCCGAAGCGCATCGCCCCGTTTTTGCACCTGCCCGTGCAGTCTGGCTGCACCAGGACACTGCGTCGCATGGGCCGTCCCTACAGCGCCGAGGCCTTCGAGGAGACGGTGCACATGATTCGCACCAACTTGCCCCAGGCGTCTCTTTCGTGTGATGTCATCGTCGGTTTTCCCGGTGAGACGGACGAGGAGTTTGAGGAGTCGCTGGCACTGTGCCGCCGTGTGGGCTTTTCGCGTATGCACGTGTTCCGCTACAGCAAGCGTCCCGGTACCCTTGCTGCCGACATGCCCGACCAGGTGCCGCCCGAGGTTATGGCCGAGCGTAGCCGCCGCATGAGGGCCGCGGCGCAGGAACTCGCCATTGCCGACGCTCGCCGTCGCGTGGGAACCGTCGAGCGTGCCGTGCTTGAGTATGGCGACAACCTGACGCTCGGTTCGTTCCATCATGCCCGTCTTGACGATACCCGTGGACTCACAGCCCCGTGCCTGCTCGATGTTGCTATCATCGGAGTCGATGATTCCGGCTTGGTCCATGCACGCAGGGAGGTTCATGGAAGCCTCGAAGATTAGACTTACCGTTCCCGAGGGTATTGACCCCTCGCGCGTTTTGGGCGCCGGCGACGGTGTCCTTCGTGCACTCGAGAGTTTGGTTCGTGCCCATGTGGTCGTCCGTGGCGACAGCATCGCCGTGAGCGGTGACCCGGACGAGGTCGAGCTCGTGGCGCGTTTTTTCGAGCATGCTTTTCGCGAAGCGGCCGCCGGACGCACACTGTCTGCCGACGATGTCTCTCGCTGCCTGGCCGTATTGCGCGACGGTGAGCACGAGGCTACGTCGCTTCGCGATGATGTGCTGCTTTCGTATCGCGGTCGTGCCATTCGCCCCAAGACGCTCGGCCAAAAGCGCTACGTGGATGCCATCCGCTCGCATACCATCACGTTTGGCCTTGGTCCCGCCGGTACCGGTAAGACCTATCTGGCCATGGCGCTCGCCGTTGCCGCGCTCAAGCGTCACGAGGTGGGCCGTCTGATCTTGACGCGTCCGGTTGTCGAGGCGGGGGAGAATCTGGGCTTTTTGCCCGGTACCCTCGAGGAAAAGATTGACCCCTACATGCGTCCGCTCTACGACGCCCTTTTTGACATGATGGATCGCGAGCGCACCGATGAGCTCATGGAGCGCGGCATGATCGAGATCGCCCCGCTTGCCTACATGCGCGGCCGCACGCTGAGCGATGCCTTCGTGGTGCTCGACGAGGCGCAAAATACCACGCCCGAGCAGATGAAGATGTTCCTGACGCGCCTGGGTTTTAACTCCAAGTTTGTGATTACCGGCGACCTGAGTCAGCGCGACCTGGTGGGTCGTCGCGGCGGTCTTGCCGACGTTGAGCGGATTTTAGGCCGTGTCGACGATGTCGCATTTTCTCACCTCGAGCGTGCCGACGTGGTGCGCCATGCCTTGGTGGGGCGTATCGTCGAGGCATACGATGCTTATGATGATGTACGCGATAAGCGCGTGCACGACCGAAAGGAGTCCCGTTGAGTGTATTGATCAGCAACGATGCCGAGCTCGATACGCTACTCGACGCGCAGGAGGTAGAGCACATCTGCGAGGTCGTGCTTGCCGCCGAGGGCGTTGAGCGTGAAGTTGAGATTTCCCTTTCGTATGTCGATGAGGACGAGATGCACGAGCTCAACCACGAGTGGCGCGGTATCGACCGTACCACCGATGTCCTCTCGTTTGAGTGCGACTCGGCCTTTGACGAGGATATTCCCGCCGACGAGACGCTCGAGCTCGGCGATATTATCCTGGCCCCGGAGGTCATTGCCCGTCAGGCCCCCGGCTTTGGTAATAGCCCTGCCGACGAGTGCCGCCTGATGCTCGTGCATGGCATGCTGCACCTGCTGGGGTATGACCATATCGAGGACGACGAGGCCGAGGTCATGGAGGCCCGCGAGGACGCCATCCTGCGCGATCTGGCGCTCGAGCGCGGCGAGGACCCCAAGCTGGTCCACATCGGCCCCATCACCAACCACGCCCACGACTAGGAGCCGTCTATGATTCCCGGATCGAACAAGGACCATCCGTCCTTCTTAAAGTCCTTCTCCTACGCCATGGAGGGCTTCGTCACCGCCGTCAGGACCGAGCGCAACATCAAGGTTATGCTCGCGGCAGGCGTGTGCACCGTCATTGCCGGCTGCATTGTGGGGCTCGATATTGCCGAATGGGCCACGGTTATCATCTGCTGTGGCCTGGTGATTCACGGTGAGCTGTGCAACACCGCTATGGAGGCGATCGTCGACCTGGCGACCCAGGAACTTCATCCGCTGGCAAAGCGTGCGAAAGATATCGCCGCCGCCTCCGTATACGTACTTTCCATCACCGCCGCGATTGTGGGATTGCTGGTATTTGCCCACGCGCTCGACTTTATTTAGAAAGGGATTTTCATGTCCGACAATATGCAGCTTATCGATGAAACTCTGGACGACGAGTCCCTGGATGCGGTGGATGCCGAAGCGAACGATGCCTATGAGGATGTCGAGGAGTTCGATCCGTTTGAGGGCATGAGCGACGAGGAACTCGACGCCCTGTGCGACGAGGGCGACAGCCTCGCGGGCTTTGGCGACGTTGAGCCTGGTTTCCGCAGCGGCTTCGTGGCGCTGGTCGGCCGCCCCAACGCCGGCAAGTCCACGCTGCTCAACGCCTGCTATGGCAAAAAGGTCGCCATCACCTCGCCGGTGGCCCAGACGACCCGCCGCCGCATGCGCGCCGTCGTCAATCGTCCCGGTTACCAGCTGGTCTTTGTCGATACCCCGGGTATCCACAAGCCCAAGGACGGCCTGGGGTCCGAGCTCAACAAGAGCGCGCTGTTCGAGCTGAACGATGTCGATGTCGTCGCGTTTTTGATTGATGCCACCAAGCCGATCGGCAGGGGAGACGCCTGGGTTGCCGAGCGCGTCAAGAATGCCCGTTCCAAGAAGGTCCTGGTGCTCACCAAGGCCGATGAGGCCGACCCCGCACAGGTCATGGAGCAGCTTAAGGCCGCCCACGAGCTCATGGACTATGATGACGAGATCGTGACGTCGTCGGTCAAGAACTTCAACGTCGATGCGTTTATCGAGACCGTTGCACGCTTTTTGCCCGAGGGTCCGCGTTGGTTCCCCGAGGGCATGGGTACCGACGCTTCCGACGAGACGCTCGTTGCCGAGTTTGTGCGCGAGAAGGTCTTGCGCCGCACCCGTGATGAGATCCCGCACTCCGTTGGCGTGATCTGCGATGCGCTCGAGCAGACCAAGAAGGTGCTGCGCGTGCACGCTACCATTTACGTCGAGCGCGAGGGCCAAAAGGGCATCATCATCGGCAAGGGCGGCGAGATGATCAAACATATCGGTATCGACGCCCGTCGCGATCTTGAGCGCATCTTTGGCACGCAGGTCTTTTTGGAGCTGGACGTGAAGGTCAAGGCCGGCTGGCGTGACGACGAGGCCCAGATTCGCCGCTTTGGCTACAACGCCGAGGACTAAGGACGCGCGGCGCGCATGGGAGGCTCCCGGACATATCGCACGAAGGTGCTCGTCCTCGATAAGACGAAGCTCAAAGAGACGGACCTGATCTTGACGATGCTTGACGAGCGGGGTCGGCAGGTTCGCGCCGTGGCAAAGGGCGCCCGCAAACCCGGTGGGCGCCTGGCTGCGCGCTGCGAGCTGTTCTGTACCGTCGATATGCTGCTCGCGCATGGACGGTCGCTCGACGTGGTTTCCCAGGCCGAGCTTATGGAGGCACCGCTCGGCGCTGCGCCCGATTACGAGACGACCTGCGCCGCAAGCGCGATCGCCGAGGTCGCGCGCGTGTGCTCGTTCGAGGATGCCGAGGACCCGTTTACCTTTGCCATCACGCAGCGAGCGCTTGCTCTGGTGGGCAGCGGGCTCGACACGGCGCATATGGATCTGCTTGTGGCGGCATATGTGTTTAAGCTGCTATCGCACGTTGGCTACCGACCCGATTTTTCGGCCTGCGTACTGTGCGGAGACCCTATGCTGTCGTATTTTTCGCCCCAGGCCGGCGGGCTCATGTGCGGCTCGTGCGCGTCGAGCGTTCCGGGTGCCGAGCTGGTGTCGACCGGTGAGGTCGCGTGGCTGCGCGCCCTCATGTCCATGACCTTCGATGCACTCATGGCCGAGAGGATCGATCCCCATACCGCTGCCTTTTTATTGGGGCTTTCGCATGTTTGGGCTGCGACGCACACCGATCAGCGCCTCCGTGCGATGGAATTCATGTTGGGTCGGTGATGATGCGCAGGCGTGGGCTGCTTGTGGTAACATACCGACCTGTTGGTACCTCGACCTTGGATGCTCGCTCCACCGGCGGCTTCCCAGTCCGAGGCGAATAGCGTCGCCCGAGGGCGACAAGAAACGAAAGGTGAAACAATGACTGTTTCCAAAGAGCGCAAGGCGGAGCTGACTGCCCAGTTCGGTAACACCCCGGTCGACACCGGCAACCCCAAGGTTCAGGTCGCCATCCTGTCCGAGCGCATCAAGGAGCTGACCGAGCACATGAAGTCCCACCAGAAGGACTTCCACACCCGTCGTGGCCTGCTCATGCTCGTCGGCCGTCGTCGTCGTCTTCTCTCCTACATCAAGAAGAACGACATCGTCGAGTACCGTGAGCTCATCAAGGCTCTGGGCATTCGCGACAACATCCAGTAAGGATTTGTACATGCTAAGAGCGTCCTGCGCAGCGGGGCGCTCTTTTTGTGTAAGGGCGTGAACAATCACGCTCTGAAGCGTGGCGGGGGCAGGGGGCCCGCGTCACATGAGAAGCCCGCAGGCAAGGGGCCTGTGGGGTAAAGGAGAACAATGACACTCGTATCCAAGACCTTTGAGCTGTACGGCAAGACCTACACCTTTGAGTCCGGCGAGCTTGCCAAGCAGGCCACCGGCGCGTGCCTGGTCAAGCAGGGCGACACCACGATGCTCGACACCGTGGTCGTCTCTAAGGAGCGCAAGAACTACGACTTCTTCCCGCTGACCGTCGACTTCAACGAGAAGATGTACGCCGCCGGCCGCATCCCGGGTGGTTACCTCAAGCGTGAGGGCCGTCCCAGCGAGAAGGCCACGCTCACCGCGCGCATGATCGACCGCCCGATTCGCCCGAGCTTCCCGGACGGCTTCCGCAACGAGGTACACATCGTCGCTACCTCGCTCGTCGCCGACCAGGTCAACCCCTTCGACGTCATCAACGTCATGGGTGCTTCCCTGGCCATGACGCTCGGCGGCGTGCCCTTCGAGGGCCCGCTTGCCTGCGTGCGCATCGGCCGTAACGTGGAGACCGGCGAGTTTATCGTCAACCCCACCTATGAGGAGCGCGAGAACTCCGATCTGGATCTGGAGCTGGGTGGCTCCGCCGACTTCATCTCGATGGTCGAGGCCGGCGCCGAGGAGATCTCCGAGGACGACATGCTCGCCGCCATGAAGTTTGGCCAGGAGGCCCTTGCTGCCTTCTGCCAGGCCCAGGACGAGTTTGTCGCCGAGTGGGAGCAGGTCAACGGTGCCATCGTCAAGAAGGAGTACCCGCTCGACCAGCCCGTTGAGGAGGTCCAGGAGCGCATCTTCGCCCACTACGACGAGATGGCAGCTGCCCTTCGCGACGCCGACAAGCTCTCCCGTATCGGTAAGGTCGAGGCTCTGAAGGAGTCCATCCGCGCCGAGTTTACCGAGGAGGAGCAGGCCGCTTGGGAGCGCGAGATCCCCGTGGCGCTCAAGAAGCTCGAGAAGAAGGCTATGCGCACCATGGTCGTCGAGACTGGTGAGCGCGTCGACGGCCGTGCCGCCGATGAGATTCGTCCCATCATGGTGAAGGATAACTATCTGCCGCTCGTTCACGGCTCCGGCCTGTTCCAGCGCGGCCAGACCCAGGTGCTCTCCGTCCTGTCGCTCGGCATGCTCAACGAGGGCCAGCGTCTGGATACCATCGAGCCCACCGAGGGCAAGCGCTACATGCACCACTATAACTTCCCGCCGTTCTGCACCGGCGAGACCGGCCGCATGGGCAGCCCCAAGCGCCGCGAGATCGGCCACGGCAACCTTGCCGAGCGCGCCCTGCTTCCGGTGCTTCCCGACGAGAACGAGTTCCCCTACGCCATCCGCGTCGTCTCCGAGGTCATGGAGTCCAACGGCTCCTCCTCGATGGCTTCGACCTGCGGCTCCACGCTCGCCCTTATGGACGGCGGCGTGCCCATTAAGCGCCCGGTCTCCGGTATCGCCATGGGCCTGATCCAGGAGGAGGGCAAGACCGTGGTCCTGTCCGACATCCAGGGTCTCGAGGACTTCCTGGGCGACATGGACTTTAAGGTCACCGGCACCACCGAGGGCATTACCGCCCTCCAGATGGACAACAAGGCCACCGGCCTCACCTTCGACATCCTGGCCCGCGCCCTGCAGCAGGCCAAGGAGGGTCGCGCCTTCATCCTGCAGAAGATGCTCGATGTGATTCCCGAGCCGCGCCACACCACACGCAGCACCGCTCCGCGCATCGTCTCCATCCAGGTTCCTACCGATAAGATTCGCGACGTCATTGGCTCCGGCGGCAAGGTCATCCGCGGTATCCAGGACGAG
>OGYV01002809.1_pt1 | contig 10771 bp, 4 predicted proteins | sample 1576651 | NCBI WGS metagenome assembly OGYV01 (sample SAMEA3541570, study PRJEB24748) | human gut metagenome | biome: human gut; feature: human-associated habitat; material: faeces | place: China | collected 2012
TATGTTGTCGCTATATTACCGGCCTTATCCTGGGCTGTTACCTCAACCGTGTATGTATCATACTGGTCTACCTGCATCTCATACTTGTTATCTGCCTGATAGCTTGCAGGATCTATGGTATTGCCATTTATAACGATGGATGTGATCTCGTCTTCCTCATTCTCAAGACCTATCGTCATGTTGAATGGCTCTCTGAGAGTCTCTCCATCCTCAACACCTGTTATGATGATTCGTGGTGCAGTACCATCATACGTATAATCAAATTCCTGTGTTGCCGTGTGTCCAACCTTGTCAGTTACTGTAAGTGTTATCTTGTGATATCCGTCTGTCATATCTGAGAAATCGATAAGATTTACTCCGTCTATCTTGGCGTCAACCGAGAAGTCTGAAGTATCACTTACATCCCACAGTGCTTCGTAGCCCTTGTCTCGTATATCAGCAAAATCTGATGCATTGAGAAGCAGTGTTCCGTCATCGCTTGCAATGCTCTTGCTCATGAATCCGGCAAGTGTCGATGTAGCCTTGAGCTCAGGTGGTGTGTTATCGACTGTGAATACCAGGCTGTAATCATCAGCCTTATTTCCCAGTTCATCCTGCGCTGTTATTGACACCTCGTATACACCATCCTCAGAGAATCTCTGGCTTCCTGTGCTGAGTTCTGAAGAATTGCTGTAATTTGTAAAGTATGATGATGACACATCCTTGCTGTCCTTCTTCACGGTTATCTTCACATCATCTGTCGAGAAGAATGACTCCTGAACGCTCAGTGACATATCAACATAGTTCGGTGCGGAAGAATCCATACTTCCTATTGGGTCGTAATTCTTTACTTCCTTGTTGTCCTTATCCACTGCGCTCACCTTTACAACAGGTGCCTTTGAGTCAACCTTGAAGGTCTTGGTCTGGCTGGCTGCCACATTTCCTGCAAGATCTCTTGCATTTGCTGTGATCGTGTACTCGCCATCCTCTGTAAAGTTGTAAGTTGCGGTATGTGGATTGCTTCCTGAGAAGCTGCTTGTTCCCAGCGTAGCGATATTCGATGCCGCTGTTCCGTCCGTCTTTCTGGTTATTGTCACGTTAAATGCATCTGCGGCAAGATTGTTGTTCTCATATGCAAATGAGAATGCCTCATCTATGCTGATGGTTGCATTTACCGCCGTTGTCTGTCTGTCGTTCATTCCTGAAATCGATATAACCGGTGCAGTCTTATCGATTCTGAACTTCACTGTTCTGGTCACAGCCTTGTTGCCCGCCTTATCCTCTGCGGACACGGTGACTGTGTAATCGCCCTGGGCGTCAAATGTCACACCACTGAGTACCTCTCTGACTGTGCTGACTCCATCGCCCTTTGTTCCCCAGGTAACATTCTTTCTGATATCTCTGTTCTCTACAACAGATCCACCCTCATTTGTTCTGACTACATGAATGGTGTACTTTCCACCTCTCATGTTATCTGTAAGTGTTACAGGGACTGTCACATCGCTGTTGTTTATAGTGTTGACATTTCCAAGCTGTATCTCAGGCTTGTGCTTGTCTATGTAGAAATGGGTTCCTGTTGTTCCTTCATTTCCACACTTGTCGGTAACGGTCATGGTGAGATCATACTCACCTTCCTTATCATATGTGTACTTCTTGCCCCATGTTCCGCCGTTACTCTTTATATAGAAGTATTGCGGATTCTCATCCACTGCTGCATTTCCATCATTCTCTGTGATAATGGTGTTCTGAAGCGACTTGAACTGTTCCTCCACACCAACTCTGAATGATATTGAAGTCTTGAAGTAATTGTTATTATCCAGTCTGTACTCAGGATCATCGTCCACATACACAAGTGGCTCTGTGGTGTCGACGTAATAATTCTTTGTATTGAGAGCACTTGTGCCCTCCTGAACACTGAACGCCTCGTCTGCTGCCGGCTTCAGTGCATTGCCGGAATTATCGGCTCCCTCAACTGTGAAATAATATACAGTTGCCTTGCCGCCCTTAGCTGTCATCTTATATGCTGCAGTGGTCTTGCCATCTGCTGTCTGGAACGGAACCGTTGTCTCTGACCAGTTCGAATCACTGTAGGTCTTGTAGTGTACCTTAAGCGTTGCATTCTGTGCATCCATTCCATAATCGTCTTCTATGCCAAATGTAATAGTTCTGCTCCTGTTAAGGAATCTGCTGCTTCCACCGGACACAACTGATATCTCAGGGCTCTTCTTATCTATTACAAATGAAGTTGTTGCCTTACCCGACTCATTGCCAACCTCATCGACAGCAACGATCGTGATATTATAAAGTCCAGGCTCTCTGAATGTTGTGGACTTTGCTGCATTTGCAGTGTAATCCGCATCCAGCTCATACTTGCTTATGCTCCTGCCATCGCGTGTTCCTGTCACAACGAACTTCTCCACGAAGTAATTGTCAGTTCCCCTTGCTGTTATGGTCACATTGCTGTTATTCCAGTAATTTATCAGCTTTCCGCCGGCAGTTCCGTCTATTGACACTGATGGCTTGACGGTATCAACTATCAGGTGTATCTCCTGACTGGCCTTGCTCTCGTTTCCTGCTCTGTCCTTCAGCTTAACAGTCATCGTGTACTCTGTATTTTCATCTGTTATGCCAAGGGCCTTTGCATCCAGTGTCTTTTCTATATCATTTCCTGATACATTAATGCTTCCTGTAATGTCCTGTGATCCGGCTGCGCTGCTTCTGCCTACTGTATATGTAACTTTGCCATTGCTGTCATCGTTATCGGAACCAGAGACCTTGATCTTCACGTCACTCTTTGATCTGTAATAGAATGTCGATCCTGATTTGTATTTCTGGTTTGCACACTCCAGCTTCACATTTGCCGGTGCAGTCTTATCATAGTAAACCTTTATGCTCTGTACTTCTTTGAACTTCGTGTCAGCATTGTTCGGATCGTGTATTCTCGCCATGAGTGAGATCTCGTACACACCCTCATCTGGAAGCTCGTAGGATATGTTGACCGTATTCTTGTCATATGCAGCGGCAACTGTACCCTTTACCTCAACTGCCTTATCCTTCTTTCCTGCAAATGATGTTCTGGTGATCACCAGCTTTGCGTCATCTGCTGCAAGCTGGAAGCCTGATACTGCACCCTCTACAGTCAGAGTATCATCATTTCTCCAGAATATAGCGCCGTTGTCAGCATCTGTACCGTTCGCAGATAACTTCTCTCCTGAAAGGCCATCCACATTGACATACACATATGTGTTCGTCTCTGTCTTATTTCCAGCCTCGTCAGTTACCACAACTGTCAGGACATAACTTCCTGAACCATCTATGCTTATCTCTTTTCCGCTCTGCAGGCCATTGTCACCTGTAGATGTTGAATACCAGTTCTTGACTGATGTATATGATCCATTTGCATCTGCCTTCTTGAGTGAAGCGACCGCCGATGCAACACCTGATGTGGCATCGCTGTACTTTATATTAAGAACAGCTTCCTTTGCGTCTGTGACCGTGTACTGCTGATCATTGTTTGTCCTGTCTGTTCCGGCGTTGTCCGTAACCTTTACAACAGGTGCTGTATTATCCACCTTGACTACAGTCTCTATCCTGCCATCTATTCCGGCGAAGTCCTTTGCCGCAAATGTGATGGTATGCTCTCCATCAGCCAGATATATGTCTGACTTTGTTGAATCCTGTACATCTCCACCGCTCACACGGACATCGCTGCTGTATGTGAACTTGTTTCCTTTTTCAAGGATCGTTTCCTTCTTGCCATCCACGCTGTATGACACGGTGTCTATGTAAGAATACTCTCCAGTTGCCTTCACTGTCAGCTTTGTGGATTTCACATAGCTTGTGGAACCGCCTGTAACTGTGAGTTCAGGCTTTCCTTCCTTTACAAATACAATGTCGCCATCCTCATCTGCGCCGACTGAGTTATTGCCAAACTCGTTCTCCTTGGCGTAAATGACAAGCTTCTTTGCATTGTCTGCATTGTCCTTCTTGAACCACTGTGCACTTATCTCGAATTCATATTCATATCCGCCGGACACAGCCTTTTTGCCTGTGCACTCCACTGCTGAAGCTGCACCCGTAAGCTCGTAGTACAGGCTCACGTCATCTATCTCAGTGTTATCACTGCCGACTGTAACCTTCTTCACCTGTACAGTGAACTTATAAGCATCATCTACCTTGAGCTGAGGGAATCTGTAATCCACTCCGTTCTTCTGTATGATCTCAGGGGTAACACTTGTTATGACAGGAGCTCCGTTGAGCTTCTTGACGATAACACTGGTCTCCTCTGACTTGTTTCCTGCAACATCGACCGCTCTGAACTTGTATGTTCCACTCTTATCAGGTGCAACAAACTGGGATGTGCTCTCAGTCTTGCTCCAGGTCTTTCCATTGTCTGATGAATACTCCACATAGTCTATTCCTGTGGCATTTTCCTCTGCTGCATCTGTGGTATCCTTGGCGTCTATCACAAATGTTCTGTCGGCATCACTGCTTGTGAGGTTCAGGAGATAATAGCCATCGCTCACCTTGTTGTGAAGGTTGTAGTTATCATCAGCCTCAACCGATATTGTAGGTGCCTGCTTATCCACGGCAACCTTTATGGTTCCAAGCAGCTCGAAATCACCGCTCTCATCAGTACCTGTATAATAGTAAATAGCTATCTTCTGTACTGCTGTGTCATTCTTCAGCTCATACACATTATCAAATGTGACAAGCTTTCCTGCTGCATCTGTGGCTGTAGCGATCTTATCGTCCGCTGTAGCTCCTTTGTAAACAGCCACTCCTAACTTGCTACTGTCGATTCCGTCAACTTTGTCGGACTTGATCTTGAACTTTATTGCCTTGTCAAAATCCTTGAAGCCATACACCATATCCGCCTTATCGCCCTTTACAATGGCCGTTACATCTATGGTCTGTATATCTTCCTCCTCCGCAAACAAATGAAAATGTGAATCGATCGCCACAAGAGTGAGTGTCATAACTACCGCCATCGTAAGCGCGATCAGTCGATGCAAAAGTGATTTATTCTGCATAACCTTTTTCATGTCCCTCTCCTCCTATATCTCTTCATCGGAATGTACTATAATTACATTCTTTATCATTCTTACCGAGCTCGCTGCGCGTCCTCCCTGAAGAACGGCTGTGGAATCATCTGCGTCATCGCTTCTAAGTACATCCGTTGCTTCCTCGTCCGCCTCATCACTTCTGAGTATGTCCGTTGCTTCCTCGTCCGCCTCATCACTTCTGAGTATGTCTGTTGCTTCCTCGTCTGCCTCGTCATTTATGAGTACATCCGTTGCTTCCTCATCCGCATCTTCTCTGAGGATGTCTGTCGCCTCCTCAAAGCTGCTGCCATTGATGTCAAGATTCTCTTCGTCTTCCCTCAGAATATCTGTTGCCTCCTCGGCATCATCGCGGAGAATATCAGTTGCAGTCTCGCCTTCATCCTCCAGTCTCTTTTTCCCGAGATCAGCTATCGCTTTCTCGTAATTTGCCATTCCCTTTTCAGAATGTTTTTCGGCTGCAGTTGACTTTACATCCCTTACCGAAATTCTGGATGTATGGTTCTTGATCGCCTCCTGTTTGGAGGCACCGCCTCCCTGTACACTCTCATAGCCCTTCTCCTTGATCTCATCGATCTTCTTACGGGCTGTTGAGCCTGTGGCAATTCCCACCGCCTTCGGTATCTTTAACACAAAGAACAGTACCACCGCCACAATAGCGAATACGATCGCAAGTGCCAGGCCGCCATATAACATTACATTATAAACTGTTGCCATAACCTTTCACTCCTCCCTTACTCGCTCGTTGACCTTGAACTGCCATTTACTATGCTCTTAACTGTCAGGTCATTGGATAACGACTGCCATCCCTGCTTAAGACCATTTGCAAGTGCCGGAACTTTGTTACCGTTCTCGTACACTTTCCTCACAGCCCTTGTGGCACTGGCATTCCATGATGCCGAATCGCTTCCAAATTTATTCGAATATCTATCGACCAGATAGCTCAGATGGCTTACGTACACGACCGCTGCGTTGTCATCGGTTCCAAGTGTAGTCTCAGCGTTGCCATATATTCTCTCTGCCTCATCATAGTAGCTGTCATCGCCGCTGTTCTCTGCCATCTTGATATAAGTCTCAGCCTCGTTCACCGAGTATTCTGAATATGCTTTCTTGGATGTCTCTGTCGCATTCTCGCCCTCTATATCCAGACTGTTCAGATAAAGCGCTGCACTGTTCGCCGCAGAGTTGTAATAATGTAACTGCTGGCCCGCATCATCCGCATTCTCGGCAAGTTCTGTATATACCGAGTACATAACTCCTGAATACTGGCCATTGTAGTATTTTACGCCTCTGTCCGCCGGGAACTGGCTGTTCAGCACCTCTGCGTTGTCGTCCAGGTTCTTCATCGCCTCATCCATCAGCACCTCTATTCTGTTCGCAAGCTCCGGATCATTGGATATCTCGCCAAGATATATGTAAGCTATGTTGAGGTAATTGGTGTATTTGTCAGGATTGGTGTCATCTATGTTGTCACTGTTGTAATCCTGGAATGCAAATATATTTTCCTTGTTCGTATCAAAGCTTGCAGACTTGTTTATCTTGCTGTCACATATCGCAGCGTAATACTTTGCCTGCTTTGCCTGATCCGGGAAGTCCTTGCTCTCATCAACCATATTGAAATATTTCTTGGCCGCACTGTAGTCCTTGACCTCGTCGTAATACAACATGGCTATCTTGAACTTTACGTCGTCCTTTATCTCGTCCTTGTTCTTAAGCGCAAGTCTTATTCCCTTTTCTGCCGCCGTCTCGGTGTTGGCCGAAGTGTTTCCATCGTCCTCTGTATAATAGTAAGCATATGTCTCCATGTAGCCTATATAGGCATCCGATGCGGTTGGGTCTATGTCGACAGCCGCCTTATAGCACTCAAATGCCTTGTTGTAATCGCCCTCGTCGACTGCATCCCTCGCCTCGTTGACCTTGTTGTTGTAATCAAGATCCTTGAGCTGGCCTTTCTTTACTCCGCCTATCACAGCACAGCACGCTGAGAGTATCGATAATCCCGCAACCACTGAGAACGCTGCTATCTTATGCTTTGCCTTTGCCTTGTATGCATCGTCGAGCTCGTTGTAGTGATCCAGCGCATACAGCAGTTCTGAACAAGACTGATATCTGTCCTCAGGACTCGGCTGACAGCACGTCTGTATAATTCTCTCAAATCCTGATGAGAGCATCGGATTCCACTGTCTGATAGGCTTTATCTCGTAAGGAGGCTCACATGGATTCTTGCCGGTAACAAGGTGATAGAGCGTTGCTCCCAGATTGTAAATATCTGTTCTTGCATCCGTGTTGTAGATTCCATGTCCCTGCGCATCGCCGAACTGCTCCGGTGCCGCATAGCCTCTTGTTCCAAGAGCCGTGGTATCCGCATTGTTCTCCACTATGTATTCCTTAGCCGTTCCAAAGTCGATAAGCTTTACCGAGCCATCCGGCTTCAGCATGACATTTGAAGGCTTCATATCTCTGTATATGATCGGCGGATTCATGGAATGCAGGTAGTCAAGCGCACTGGCAAGCGCCCTGCCCCATTCGATTACCTTTTCCTGTGGTTGTGCTCCCTCCGCCTTGAGCACATCGCTGAGTGGACGTCCTTCTACGAAGTCCATGACAACGTAGATCGTGCCATTCTCATTGATGATATCAACGATTCGTGGCAGTACCGGATGATCCACATCCTTGAGGATATTTGCTTCTCGCTCCAATCCCTTTAAGAGTGTGGCTGTACTCTTGGAGCCATCATTCTTGATCTCCTTTACAGCCCACTGTTTATTAAGTCGGTTATCCATGGCAAGATAAACTATTGACATACCACCCTGGCCGACTTTTTTAAGTATTTCGTATTTTCCGTCTAATACCGTTCCTAACTCTGTCATATATCGATCCCCATTACTCCGATTTAATAAGCACTACTGTTACATTATCCGTTTCTTTTCTGTACTTCACAAGCTCTGTGAGGAACTCACAGCCCTCCTTCATCTTCGCCTCGTCGACGCATGTTCCCGGGCCAAGTCTCTCTATCATCTCCTGAGGCGTTATCTTATGTCTGAATCCATCAGAACACAGCATGTAATGCGCTCCGGGAGCTGCCTGCCCAACTACGAAATCCGGTTCCACCACAGGTGAAGCTCCGATACACTGGAGAAGCACGCTTCGTCTGCTGTCCGTCTCCGCCTGCTCCGGTGTAAGTCTTCCCGCTGCGATCTCCCTTGCAACAAGCGTCTGATCTGCGGTGAGCTGTCTTATCCCTGAAGTGATCTCATACACTCGGCTGTCTCCAACATGGAGAATGTAGTACATTTCTCTGTATATGAGGATCGCAGAAATGGTCGTACCAAGCATAAATCCATTCTGCTCGCCATACGCCTTGATCTTCTCATTCTGCTCCACGGCAAGTCTTATCCACTGGTATCTCAGCAGCTCTTCACTAAAGCTGTTGTTGTCAACCATCTCAACAAACTGTGTGTCAAACCAGTTGCAGAAAGCTGTTATGACTTCCTTGCTGGCAACCTCTCCCTTTTCCAGACCTCCCATGCCATCACATACGAGGGAGAACACGACCTGTCCATTTGGAGTATCCGCTATCTTGATCGCCAGCGAATCCTGATTTGTCTTTTTCTTTATTCCTACGTCTGTATTGTATACTGCGCTAAACCCCATATACATTCCTCCCAATATTTATGTCTCAACTCTCGTTGCGGATATTCTATCTAATGTGATAGACAAGCTCCTCGTCCCCGAGTATAACGATCGCATTGTTCGTCAGGAACTTTTCTTCGCCCGCCTTCAATTCCTCTCCGTTCACAAATGTACCATTTGTAGACTTGTTATCGCTGATGAAGCACACGCCATTTCTCTTGGTGATAACACAATGAACTCTGCTTATAGCTGAATTGTCAGTAATCGCATAGTCCACAAGTCTTGCCTTATGTCCGATCTTGAACTCTGCCTTGTCCAAGCTTATTCTCTCGCCCGTCTTCACCCTAAGGAAATATGGTGCCGGTGCTCCATCAAATGGATTGCCCTGCACTGGCTGTGCCTGTGGCATCGGCGGTGTCTGTGGCATTGGTGGTACCGGCTGCATCTGTGGCATTGGTGGTACCGGCTGCATCTGCGGCATTGGTGGCACCGGCTGCATCTGTGGCATTGGTGGCACCGGCTGCATCTGCGGCATTGGCTGCGCCTGTGGCATTGGTGGAATCGGGTTTCCTCCAAATGGGTTGCCCTGCATTGGAGGTATTGGCTTTATCTCCTGTGGCTGTGTTTCAACCGGCTCTGCTCGCTCAGGCTTGACATCCTGCGGCTCTGTCACAACAGGCTCTACAACCTCCGGCTTGGCATCCTGTGCTTCTGCTTCAACCGCCTCATCATTCTCCGTTTTATCACTCTGCGGCTGTGCTCCAGCCACCTCAGGCTTAATTGGCTCCTCCATCGGTGGCACGCCTACCGGTGGCATTCCATTTGGTCCCATTGGGCCGTTTGGTATTGGGTCATTCGGTCCCATTGGCGGCATGCCCATCGGTGGCATTCCGTTTGGCACCTGGCCATTTGGTCCCATTGAGCCGTTTGGCATCGGACCGTTTGGTTCCATCGGCATCATGCCCATTGGCGGCATTCCGTTCGGAACCTTGCCATTCGGCATCTGACCATTTGATCCCATCGGGCCGTTCGGTCCCATCGGTGGCATTCCCATCGGTGGCATTCCGTTTGGCATCTGGCCGTTTGGTCCCATCGGCTGTGCATATCCATTCATTCTCGCATTATTTCTCATAACCTCGAGTCTGCTCACCTTAGGTGACTCACCTCGAAGTATGTGGCTGTTGCCACCCTTTGGAGCATTTGTGGAAAGCTCCTTCATTCTGTCTATCTCAGCAGCGTCTATGCCTGCTTCTGCAAGCATCGCCTTAACCTCGTTCTTCATGTCCGAGTTTGAAAATGTACCTCTCATATTCGCACAGTTTATAAGGCGTGCTACGTAATTGTCATTGTCATTCTCTGAGTATCTCGCATCAACTATCACCGACTTCACAAATGCTCTGACCTCATTGAGATCTGTCACTTCCTTCTGTACCGGAGCGACAATAAAGCAGACATCGTATGTCTCAGGCGATACAAATACACACTGCTCGTCCCTTGCAACATAGCTGAGCGAAACCATATTCTTACCAAACATCTCCAGTGCATGCAGAATGTTGTACAGAAGTGTGAGTATCTCCTTCTTGTTCATCTCCTGTCTCAGTATCTCCGCAAGAGGCTTCTTGTCATCGATCTGATAATTGAACACCCTGACTCCGGCATTCTCCTGCATGTCACACGGTGCCATCTCAGGCATAGATCCGCTTCTGCTCATATCATACACTTTAGCATCTATCACATCACTGATATCCAGACTGTAACTCACTCTGTAAGTTTCCCCCGCCGGAACTACAACAACCTTTTCTCTGTTCATTTTTTCAATCCCTTTCGTCTAAATCCGCATATTTTCCGTCAAAAATTATTTCTTCATTCAAACACCAAAAGCAGGTATTGCTACCTGCTCTTGTCCCACATCGTGGGTGGTGTATATTAACTTAATTTGAAGATAAAGTCCTCTCCACCGATGCTTATCATGGCATCGTTTGAAAGCTTCTGCTCTGCATTCTCATCCAGGCGCGCTCCGTTGAGATATGTGCCATTTGTCGCCTTGTTATCCTTCAGATAACATCCATCCTCTCTCTGGTAGATGATGACATGTA
>OGYV01002810.1_pt1 | contig 10769 bp, 9 predicted proteins | sample 1576651 | NCBI WGS metagenome assembly OGYV01 (sample SAMEA3541570, study PRJEB24748) | human gut metagenome | biome: human gut; feature: human-associated habitat; material: faeces | place: China | collected 2012
AAAGATCCCTATCAGGTAGACGACTGGGTGAAGACCATTCTGCAGGAACGTGGCAAGGTGATGGCAGCCTTCACCGACCTGCCTATCTGCCAGAAGGTGTACCCCACAGAGGCCAACTTCTTCCTCGCAAAGATGACAGATGCTACAGCTATCTACAACTATTTGGTCAACCAGGGCATCATTGTGCGCAATCGCAACAATGTGCAACTTTGTGGCAACTGCCTGCGTATCACAGTCGGCAAAAAGAGCGAAAATATCGACCTTTTGGCTGCACTCCGCCAATATTGAGAAAAAAAGCCATGCTCCTTTACAACAAATTACACGATTTAGAGTTATTATATAATAAGAATAGTATATTAATAGCATAATTATCTAAAAAAAATAGTATACGATAAACAATGAAGAAATATATCATATTTGCGCTCATGCTCTTGTCTGCAGGTTCAGTAATGGCACAGTCAGGCATGACGGATGATCAAGTGATGAGTTTTGTAGCCAAGGAGCATAGTGCAGGCACCTCTAATTCGCAGATTGTCACCAAGCTGATGCAGCGTGGTGTCGACATTTCTCAGATTCGCCGAGTTCGTGAGAAGTATGAGAAGATGCAGAAGCAAGGTTCTTTGGCCAGTGCTACCGACCGCACAGGAGATGCAAGTCGTCTGCGCAGCAATAATGGCAAGACACGTTCCGACTATGGAAAACAGTCCGACAAAGAGGCTGCCAACTACTCCAACTATCGTGTGCAAGCCCAGCGCGACTATTCTTACAGACACACTTACGACAGCAATGACGAGGAATATGGCGACATGCAAAACGAGTTGAACGGCATTGTGCCCGATTCCACACAGATGCTCAAACAGTTGTTGGCTCAGCAGGCTAAAGATAAACATCGCGTTTTCGGCCGTGACATCTTCAATAACAAGGAGTTAAGCTTCGAGCCCAACATGAACATCGCCACCCCACAGAACTATCGTCTGGGGCCAGGCGATGCAGTTATCATTGATATTTACGGAGCATCTCAGCGCACCATTCAGAGCACAGTTTCTCCCGATGGCGAAGTAACTATCGAGGGTTATGGCCCTGTCAATGTCAGTGGACTGACTGTAGCACAAGCCAATGCCCGCTTACGCAACACACTCGGAAGCCGTTATCGCAGCAGCCGTGTGAAACTGACAGTAGGCCAGACCAAGACCATCATGGTCAATGTGATGGGCGAAGTAAAGGCACCGGGTACCTATACCCTATCAGCCTTTGCCACCGTGTTCCATGCCCTGTATATGGCAGGAGGCACCAACGACCTCGGAACCCTGCGCAACATCAAGGTTTATCGTCACAACCGACTTGTAACCGTAGTAGATATTTACGACTATATTCTCAACGGCAAACTGACAGGCAACGTTCGCTTGGCTGATAATGATGTCATCGTGGTGGGCCCATACGACTGCTTGGTCAACATCAGCGGAAAGGTAAAGCGCCCTATGTTCTACGAGATGAAGAAGAACGAGAGCCTTAACTCCGTACTCAAGTATGCCGGTGGTTTTACAGGAGATGCCTATACCAAGGCCGTTCGCGTGAATCGTAAGACAGGCAGAGAGTATTCAGTATTCAACGTAGAAGAATTCGATTACGCCAACTTCCGTATAGCTGATGGCGACTCTGTTAGCGTAGACTCTATCCTGCCACGTTATGCCAATACCGTAGAAATCAAGGGAGCCGTGTTCCGTCCCGGCATGTACAACTTGGGCGAACAGATCAACAGCGTTCGCACTCTCGTAGAACATGCAGAGGGACTCACCGAGGAAGCCTTTACAGCCCGTGCCGTAATGCATCGCATGAAAACCGACCGCTCTTTGGAGGTAATCAGCGTCGATATAGCAGGCATCATGAGTGGTAAGGTGGCCGACATCCCATTGAAGGAGAATGATGTGCTCTTCATCCCTACCCGTCAGGACAAGATGATAGAGCGCACCATCACCATCCGTGGCGAAGTAAACTATCCTGGCACATACAAGTATGCCGACAATGAGACCATCGAGGACTTCGTTCTTCAGGCAGGCGGACTCACCGACAAGGCATCTGTAGTGAAAGTCAACGTAAGCCGTCGAGTCAACAATCCGAAGGCATTGCGTCCTGACAGCATCATTGCCAAGAGTTTCGAACTCACCTTGAAGGACGGTTTCGTTATCGACGGCACACCAGGCTTTACCCTGATGCCATTCGATGAGGTTTATATCCGCAAAAATCCAAGTTATACAGAACAGCAAAATGTAAGTATCGAAGGAGAGGTTGTGTTCCAAGGTGCCTACACCATGACCAAGCGCCCTTCACGTCTGAGCGACTTATATCACATGGCAGGCGGTGCTACCGACCATGCCTACATCAAGGGAGCCCGTCTTCTTCGCCGCACCAATCAGACAGAACGCGATCTGATGTACGCTATCTATAAAAAGGAACGCGAAAACCAGCAGAAGAACCTCCTTCAGTTGGCAGCGAGCAGCAATAACGGCTCCGCCATACAGCAGTCAGCCGAAAGTGCCAAGAATGCAGAACTCGAGAAGTTCAATATTCCAGACGAATACCCAGTAGGAATCGACTTGGCAGAAGCACTCAAGAATCCTGGCTCTGACGAAGACTTGGTATTGCGTGAGGGCGACCGCCTTATCGTACCACAGTACGACGGAACAGTTAAGATCAATGGAGCTGTTATGTTCGCCAACACTGTGGCATTCGTCAAGGGCAAACGAGCAAGCTATTACATAGACGAGGCTGGCGGTTTCGCCTCAGATGCAGTGAAGAGCAAGGCATACGTCATCTACATGAACGGTAAGGTGGCAAAGGTAAGTCAAGGCGCCCGCATCCAGCCAGGTTGCGAAATCGTTGTCCCATCCAAGCTGAAGCGCAAGATGAGTGTTGCTGAGACTATGAGCCTTGGTTCCAGCATGTCGAGCATCGCCGCCATGATAGCTACCATCGCCAATATGACGAAGTAAGAGCATGACACCTCAAACGAAGGAGTCATTCTTATGAAATATCCTATGCGTTGGTTAATGGGATAAGTTGTGATAAATAACTAAAGAAATTATGGAAGCAATCAAGAGATTACCAATAGGAATATCCGACTTCAAGACCCTACAGAGAAGTCAAAAGTATTTTGTTGACAAAACAATGTACTTGCCATTATTAGAGAAGATTTCAAATTTTCTCTTCTTGATACGTCCACGTCGTTTTGGCAAGAGTTTGTTTTTGTCAATGGTAGCCGATTACTTCGATTGCGCCAACAAAGATATCGAAAAAGAATATCAAGGCACATGGATAGAAACACATCCTTTAGAATCAAAAGGCAAGTTTCAGATTTTGCAATTCGACTTTTCCCAGGTTTTGGACAGAGTAGAGAATCTTGAGACCGACTTCAACACATACTGTTGCAGTTGTCTGAATCAATTTGTTCAAAAATACCAGAACTATTATACAAAAGACACGGTAGAATGGGCTTTGGCAGCCACTACTTCCAAGGACAAAATCAACATTCTGTCCAAAGAAGCCAAGGAGCGAGGCTATCATCTTTATCTCATCATTGACGAATACGACAACTTCACCAACACCGTTCTCAATGAGTTGGGCGAGGATACCTATCATAACATGACCCACAGCAGTGGTTTTTACCGCAATGCCTTCAAGATATTCAAACCGAACTTCGAACGTATTCTCTTTATGGGTGTCAGTCCTATCACCCTTAACGATTTGACCAGTGGCTTCAACATCGCCACCAACATCAGCCTTCATCCATGGTTCAACATGATGTTAGGCTTCAGCGAAGAAGAAGTACGCCAAATGATATCCTACTACATATCTGTAGGCCTTATCAAAACGAATGATACTATTGGAGTCACCATCAGTGAGGATGAAAAGATCAATGCGATTATAGCAGAGATGAAACCATGGTACGACAACTACTGCTTTTCAGAAGACAGATACAATATCGATCCGAGCATGTACAACAGCAACATGGTACTCTACTATCTCAACAACCTCATCACAACAGGAAAAGCTCCCAAGGAGATGGCAGATCCAAGTTGTCGTACAGATTATGCCAAGTTGAAGAACCTCGTAAGGCTCGACCATCTGGATGGCGACCGCAAAGGAGTCTTGATGAAGATTGCCGAGAAAGGCTTTATTGATGCCTCTATTGCTGATTCTTTTGCAGCAGAGGAAGTAATGAATCCCGACCGTTTCGTCAGCCTATTGTACTACTATGGAATGTTGACTATTGGAGGAACCGACCTTGATGCACTTCATCTTGTCATTCCCAACAACACCATCCGCAAGATGTATTACGACTTTCTGGTAGAACAGTTTCAGACATTGCATAGCTTGGATCTCAATGACTTATCAGCAAAGTACCGTAAGGCAGCACAAGAAGGAGAATGGCAACCTCTATTTGAATATCTTTCCAGTTCATATTGGAAAGACAGCAGCATCAGAGACGGCATTCAGGGAGAACGCAACATACAAGGTTATTTCAATGCCTACCTTCATCTTTCAAAGCTCTTCATTGCGCATCCAGAGATAGAGGCAAATCATGGCTATTGCGACTTCTTCCTGTTGGCAGACACAAAGAAATTCTCCACCCTCCGCCACAGCTATATCATAGAGTTGAAGTATCTTCCATCAAAGGCAACGGATAGAGAAGCAAAGACAGCAAAGGAACAGGCTGTAGAACAATTAAACAAATACATAGCAGATACAAATATTCAAAGTCTATCCGCAGGAACACAACTTCACGGAATATACCTCATATTCCAGCAAGGTAATGCGACAGAGATAGGAGAAATATAAAATATCCGAATCAAAACAAAATAAATCAGATACTTTTGCATTATATACATATAAATACACATATAATATTCATGCCAAGAGGATGCCAAAAGACAAATGAGACTGTTAATGATACCGCCACCCAACAAGTACCCGACAAGTACCCGACAAGCTCAAAGCCACCTCATCATCCTAAGCAGAAATACTTGCTTACAGAGATGGGAAAGGAACGTCTTGAAAGAGAAGATGGCAAACATTTCACAAAATAACAGCATATGTATACCAATTATATAATAAAATAAAGACAAGATTATGGATTTACATACATTAATACAAGCACAGAAGGAGCTGATGGGCAACGACCAACCAGTTGCTTCTTGCGGTCTTTACGGTGCTACAAGAAGAGACGTAATAGAACAAGCAATTGAATATCTCCAAAAATCATTAGCCAACACCGAACGCGACGAGCCTTCCGGATATGGCTATCGCATAAATGTAGAGATCTTCAAAAAAGGGAAGCCAAGATTCTAATCACAGCAAATCCCAACACAAGATTTTGAGAAAATCCGCAAGGAAGGTTCTGCTTTTTATGACTTGGAGAGCGAATGGACGTTATCATCCATACTTCTAACTGCATCTACATCATAGAATGTAAATTAGACGGAAGTGCAGAAAAAGCACTGCAGCAGATAGAAGAAAAGAACTATGCATCTCCTTTCTGAATGAATAAACGAAATATAATCAAGCTCGGTATCAACTTCTCAAGCAAAACAAGAGGTGTAGAAGATTACGAGATTAAGAAACCATAAATTTTTAAATGAGCTATGAACAAGAAGGAAAAAAAATTGGCAACATAGCCAAAACTCATTTTTAATGAACTATAGTAAAAACAGAAAAAATAAGAATTACATCCATACAATTTCTCAATTGTAAAAAATAATAGTAATAGCAGAAACAAGCTAAGTTTCTGAAAAAATTGAGTATATAAAGTTTTTTACCTTTTAAAGAAAATATCTAATGAACGTTTCGATTATTATAGTAAATTACAACACAACTAATTTAGTATTAAACTGCATCACCTCTATTATTCAACACACGAAAGGCCTACTATATGAAATTATCATAGTAGACAATAATTCGAATGATGACATTGAAAAAACATTCAATGAACACTTTATTAGTGAAGCTAACATGCATATTATTAAACTTCCAAAGAACATAGGTTTTGGAAGAGCAAATAATGTGGGTTTTAAAATTGCTAAAGGTAAATACTTGTTATGCTTAAACCCAGATACGTTATTGATTAATAATGCTATTAAACTAATGGCTATTTTTTTGGACAACAATCCAAATATAGGAATATGCGGAGGCAATTTATATGATGGAGACATGAGACCAACTCATAGCTTCAAGAGGTTTTATCCATCTATATTATGGGAAATAGATACTCTTTGTTTTCATAAATTAGAAAAAATATTATTCCGAAATAACGCCATTTTCAATCAGTCTAAAACACCGATAGAAGTAGCCTACATAACAGGTGCAGACTTAATGATCCGAAAAGATTTATTCAACAAAATTGGTGGATACAACAGTAACTTTTTCATGTTCTTTGAAGAAACAGATCTTTGCCTAAAGGTCAAAAGAGAAGGATACAAAATTATGAATATTCCTGAAGCAAAAATACAACATTTAGAAGGACAAAGCTATAGTAACGAAAATGACATTATTATTAAAGAAAAATCAGTAAGGTTATGGGAGGAAAGTAGACTGATTTTTTACACTTTAAATAAAACAAGAATCATTAAAACAATAGCAAATCTTATTTATATGTTATCATTGAATATATGCTATATCATCTTCAAGAAAATGCATCACCCTATTTGGAAAGAGTATCAATTACGCCGATTAATTAATAAAGAACTATTATACAACCATAAAAAAGATAAATTCAATTCCATTTGATTATAATGACAAGCATAAAGACAAATTTCATTTATAGTAGCATTCTAACAACAGCAAACTATATATTTCCACTCATTACATATCCGTATGTATCAAGAGTTCTTGGAGTAACTAATATCGGAATATGCAATTTTGTTGATAGTATTATTAATTACTTCTCCATGTTCTCACTTATGGGAATCGTTGCTGTAGGAATAAGGAGCATTGCTGCAGTTAAGTCAGATAAAGAAGAGTTATCCAAAACATTCTCTAATCTTTTATTCTTAAATGCCATCTCTACATTTATTGTGCTATTAGTTCTTTGTATATCGATTATATTCATATCTAAGTTTTATGAATATAAAGAACTTATGTCGATAGGTGTCGTTAAAATTATCTTCACTTTTTTAACCATTGACTGGCTTTACAAAGGTTTAGAGGAATTCAGATATATTACAATTACAGGAATCATCATAAAAATAGGATATGTGATAAGTATATTCACGTTTGTAAAAGCCCCAAACGATTATACTATTTATTATTTTCTATCTGTACTTATGATAGTAATGTGCGCTTTAATAAATATTTGTCACAGCAGATCGTTTGTGAAATTAAACGCAAAAATAAAATTATGTTCGCTTAAGCCTTACATACGCCCTTTTCTAACTATTGGTGTATATGTGTTATTAACCTCTATGTATACAAGTTTTAATATTGTATTTCTTGGTTTTGTATGTAATGAGACCGAGGTCGGTTATTATACAACAGCAACCAAATTGCATGCGATTTTTATCGGAATGTTTTCTGCATTTACAGGTGTTATGCTCCCAAGAATGAGTTCATTATTAAGTGAAAACCAAACAGAGATTTTTAAACAAACGATTAATAAATCATTAAGTATACTTTATGCATTCGCTCTGCCCATAGTAATTTTTTCTGAAATCTATGCTCCACAAATAATAAATGTCATTGCTGGTTCTGGATATAATCTTGCCATAACTCCAATGAGAATTGTCATGCCACTTATATTAATAATAGGATTCGAACAAATTTTTGTTCTACAAATACTAATGCCCATGAAACAAGACAAGCAAATATTGGTAGGCGCATGTGCTGGGGCTTTTGTTGGATTGATTTGCAATATTCTATTGGTAAATATGTTTAAAAGCAAAGGGTCTGCAATGGCGTGGCTTCTATCAGAGCTAATAGTCTTGATTGCTTCAAGGCATTTTTCAAAAAAAATGATTGGATTTTCAATACAAGCAAAAAAAATAATCCAACAATCATTATTATCTATCCCTTTTATAATTATACTACTTTTGGCTAAAGGGGTTATATCAAACAATTATATATCATTAATGGTTGGGATGATAATCATAACGATATATTATCTCATCATATACCTTTTTACAATGAAATATAAAATAATATCTGATTAACTAATGCAAAATACAAATAGTTTATACTCACAGTAATAATCTTTGGTTATTTCTTCTAAAAGATTGCATATGAATGACGAACAAGTCTATTAATGAAGAAAAATACCAGGGGCTGAGTTATACACAATTTGGTTTATACATTCGTCAGATATTGGCGGATTTTATTTACTCTTAATGACAATGAGATGTTTAATAAAATAACATACTAATAATACTTAGCAACTCAAAACTGCTCAACAACTTATAAAAACAAAACTAAAGAAATAGCGTTTAATTCATCATATTAATTTTTCATCTTATGAATCGTTTAGCAAAAAAAATTAAAAGTAATTTCTGGGTGATAAAATATTTACCACAGACACTATATTTTAACTTTCACTATCTTCCATTCAAAAAAGCCATACATTTACCGATATTCTTATATAAGCCCAAATTCGTAACCCTTAAAGGTTCCATCAATATCGATTCTGAAAACATACATATCGGAATGATAAAATTAGGCATAAACAATGTTAGCATATATCCTAACAACGGAATAGTTTTGGAGATAGATGGAATTGTCAATTTTAAAGGCACATGCAATATTGGTAATAATTCTGCGCTTTCCGTTAAAAGCAAGACCAGCGGCATTACTATCGGAAATAATTTTAATGCGACCACATCCTTAAAAGTGGTTTGCTATAATAAAATTACAATAGGAGAAGATGTTCTAATTGGTTGGAACTGTATTATTTGTGATACGGACTTCCATTCTATAATTAATCTCAATAATAATACTGAAACTAATTTACCACATTCCCTATCGTGGGAGGTGGGGTACATTAGCCAATTAGAACCGATAGTAATCGGTAACCATGTGTGGATTGCGCATAACTGTAGCATACATAAAGGTAGCATCATTCCTTCCAACATAGTTGTTGCAGCAAAATCACTTGTAAATAAAAAATTAGATGTACCTCCGTTTTCTATGGTAGCAGGATGCCCATCAAAGCTAAAGCGGACCAACATCGATTGGAAGTAAACTTTCTAATGTCACTATTATTGACTATGCAATCAAATTATCAGTATATAATGCGACTATTACAGAATAATTTATTAACTTTGCAAAAAATTTTAGTAATATGAATAACAATAAAATGACCAAAGAAATCGACGTTCTTACATTGATGGCAAAAGTATGGAGAAAAAAGAAAACTCTATATACTTTTGTTTTCGTATTTATGTGCCTTGGTGTTGTTGTAGCTTTGACACAACAGAAAATGTATACAGCAAATGTAATACTTGCTCCAGAGGCGACAAGTATGGGTATGTCGCAAAATCTAAGCGATATTGCAAGCATGATAGGTATTGGATCATCTGGCAATGGAAATAATATTGATGCAATATATCCCGATATCTATCCAGAAATCTTTGCATCAAGTAATTTTATCATAACTTTGTTTGACATTCCTGTCAATGTAAATGGTGTTTCGAAAACATATTATCGCCATATTAAAGAAGATACCAAAACTTCAATATTTAGTTACCCCAAGATCTGGATACTCAAATTATTTACAAAAAAAGACAAGAATAAAACAAGCAAAATTGTCAATCCTTATCGTTTGACAGAAGAACAAGATGGAATTTGTGGCGCAATCAGAAAAAATGTAGGATGTCAGTTGAATAAGGGAACAAACCTTATAGAAATATATGCTACAGATACAAATCCCGAAGTTGCAGCATGCATGGCCGACACTCTTAAGAACAAACTACAAGAATACATCATATTATATAGAACCAAAAAAGCACGTCAAGACTACAACTATGCAAAGAAAATTAACACAGAAGCTAAGGCTATATATGAGCGTGCTCGTCAAAAATACGCCAGTTTTACTGATGCCAACACAAATGTACAGTTGGCTTCGCTTCAATCAAAAATTGAAGAGCTAGAAAACGACATGCAACTTAAGTATAACAATTACACGGAAACTGCACAGCTAATGCGTAAGGCAGAGGAGAAAATACAGGAAAACACGCCTGCATTTACGGAGTTACAGAGCGCCACCGTACCTTTGAGATCATCAAGTACCCCCCGATCATTGATTGTTATTATATATGCGTTTGTTGGCGTGTTCGCTGACGTAATCTGGGTTCTTTTCCTTCAAAAAAAATATCAAAAATAAGTTTACGTAATCTGAAATAATATGATATACGCCTATCCATATTTGCTCTTAACGTTAGTGTTTGGCGTGCTAGCAGTATGTGAAAACCACTATAAGATGTTACCCGAGAAGACAATATATATAAATATGTTGTCAATTATTTTTTTTGTCTTTTTTTTCGGATTTCGAGGTTACGTAGCTTATGACTGGACTGCATATTGTCCTGCATTCAATGAACTTTCCGATTTATCTTCGATGCTATCATTACCATTATCCAAGTGGCCATGGGAGCCTGGATTTATTTTATTCGGTTTTTTATGCAAATGGATATATCCTGACTATTTCTTTTTTCAGTTTGCTTGCTGTATTGTTATTTGTGCTCTACTTTTCCGTTTTTTCAGGAAACATACAGACAACGTACCATTCGCAG
>OGYV01002812.1_pt1 | contig 10765 bp, 10 predicted proteins | sample 1576651 | NCBI WGS metagenome assembly OGYV01 (sample SAMEA3541570, study PRJEB24748) | human gut metagenome | biome: human gut; feature: human-associated habitat; material: faeces | place: China | collected 2012
ACTTAATGCTAGACAATTTGTTCAATATGTATACAGGTTTTATTCCAAAGAAAGAGATTGAAAGTTTAAGAATGAACTTGGAAAATGACTACACTGTGGCAATAGATGTGGAAGCACCAAAGGATAACGAAGATGTACCTGTTCTTTTATCTAACAGTAAAACAGCAGGAGCAGTTGAAGGAGTTGTAACTTCTTTTGGTTATCCAACAAAAACAGAAATTGATCCAACATTAATTACGGCATTTTTCTATTATTTCTTTTTTGGAATAATGTTAAGTGATGCAGCTTACGGCTTGCTTATGTTTCTTGGTTGTTTATGGGCGCTTAAAAAGTTTCCTAACATGGAAGAATCCATGGCGAAAACATTACGAATGTTTAAGAACTGTGGAATTTCAACTTTAATATGGGGCATACTTTTTGGTGGATATTTTGGTGATGCAATAACTGTTATTGGTAGCACCTTCTTTGGTGTAAAAATAACAATACCCGCATTGTGGTTTACTCCTGTAGAGCAACCAATGAGAATGTTGATTTATTGCATGATTTTCGGAATTATACATTTGTTTGTTGGCCTTGGAATTAAAGGCTACATGATGCTAAAACAAAAAGATGTTATGTCATTTGTATGTGACGTAGTGCTTTGGTATGTATTTTTAATAGGCTTAATTTTATTGTTAGTGCCAACATCAATTTTTGCATCTCTTGCAGGAACAACAATAGTATTTCCGGCTTGGGCTAATATGCTGGCAAAGGTTATGGCTATTGGTGGCATGGTTGGAATACTTTTAATGGCAGGAAGAAGGGCAAAGAACCCTGTTAAGAGATTACTACTTGGAGCATATAGTCTTTATGATACAACAAGCTGGCTTAGTGATTTGTTATCATACTCAAGACTTTTGGCTTTGGGACTTGCGACAGGTGTAATTGCACAGGTTATTAATACAATGGCAGCCATGGGCGGCAAGTCGGTAGTTGGTGTGATAATGTTTATTGTTATTTTCATTATTGGTCACACATTTAATATGGCAATTAATTTATTAGGTGCTTATGTTCATACAAACAGACTTCAGTATGTGGAATTTTTCGGAAAATTCTTTGAAGGTGGAAGTAGAGAGTTTAAGCCATTTAAGGAAAATACAAAATACGTGAAAGTAAAGGAGAATTAGTTATGGGAGAATTTTTTAATAATTTAGGTTTATTTTATGCTTTATTAGGAGCGGCTCTTGCAGTGCTAATGGCAGGTATGGGCTCAGCAATTGGAGTAGGTACGGCAGGTCAGGCGGCCTCAGGCGTTATGACAGAAGATCCATCAAAGTTTGCTAAAGTATTAGTAATGCAGTTACTACCTGGTACTCAGGGACTTTATGGTTTGTTAATCGGCTTCGTAACTTTATCAAAAATCGGAATTATTGGTGGAAATGTAGTAAGTATTTCAGCGTTACAGGGACTTGAAATTTTGGCAGCATGTTTACCAATTGCAATTGTTGGTCTTGTTTCTGGAAAACATCAGGGCAAAACAGCAGCCGCTAGTATTGGTATTATAGCAAAAAGACCGGAACAGTTTGCAAAGGCAATGCTTTTCCCTGCAATGGTTGAAACTTATGCAATTCTTGCATTACTTATTTCATTCCTTGCAATTAACGGTATCGCATTATAAAAATTACACATTAACATATTAGAGTAAATGGGAGAAGTGTATGAGTGGATTGAATAATATTATAAAAGAAATCCAGGCAAGTGCTAAAGAAGAAGCAGATGCTATTTTAAAAGAAGCAGATGATTTCTGTAATGCACAGATGGAAGAGGCAAAAATTGAGATTGAAAAAGAAATTAAGGGATTTGAAAAAAAATCTCTTGCCTCAAGAAAGCTATACAAAGAAAAAACAAAATCTTCTGCCGGTTTTAGAGAAAGAAATGCAATTCTAAATAATAAACAAAAATGTATAAACGATGTAATCGAAAGTGCAATTTGTAAAATAGAAAATTTAGACACAACAGAATATTTTGATTTTCTTGAAAAGTTATTTAATAAAAATGTGCAAAGTGACACGGGTGTAATGTACATTAGCACAAGGGACAAAAACAGAATGCCTGGAGATTTTGTTAAGAAAATAGAGAAGAGAGCAAAAGAAAAAAATGGCAGTATTACCATTGAAGATAGCAGGGACAATGTAGAAAACGGCTTTGTTCTTGTTTACGGAGACATTGAAGAAAACTGTCAGATTAAAGCTTTGTTTAATGGTCAGCTAGACAGGTTAAAAGACATAGCTAACAGAGAACTATTTGGATAGGAGAAAATATATTAGGAGGAAACACTATGGAAATGGATTATACCTACGGTGTTGCAAGAATACGAGCCCTTGAAAGTAGTTTGTTTGGCAATGACACAATACAGGCTTTGTTGAATTTGGAAACCTATGGCCAGTGCATGACTTTTTTGAGAGACAAAGGTTGGGGAGAAGGTCATTTAGATGAAACTTTGGAACATATGCTTAATGAAGAATCAGAGAAGACAAAAAGAGTTTTGGATGATTTGGTAAAAGATGAAAAAGTAGTTTCCATACTGACAATCAAGGATGAGTTCCACAATTTAAAGGCAGCAATAAAACAGGTTTGCACAGAAGATGAAACGGAAAATATTTTTATGGCAGGCTGTAAGATTGAACCTGAATTCTTAAAGGATGTAATCCGTCAGGGAGAATACGGCAAACTACCTGATAACATGGCAGGAGTTGCAAAAGAAGCAACTGAGATTCTTTTAAAATCAGGCAACGGTCAGTTGTGTGATGTGTTAATTGATAATGCAACTTTTGAGGCTATAAAAAAGGCTGGCAATGAGTCTGATAATCAGTTAATTAGAAAATACGCAGATTCTCAGGTGACAATTGCTAATATTAAAATTGCCGTAAGATGTGCAGCAACAGGAAAGGACAGCGAGTTTGTAAAAAAATGCCTTGTTCCATGTAACGGAGTAAGCATAACTGATTTAATAAAAGCAGTTGACGGTGGCCTTGAAGGCGTTCTTGAATACTTGGAAAATTCAGGCTTTGGGGACCTTGCAATAGCACTAAAAAAATCAAAATCAGTTTTTGAATGTTGGTGCGATAACAAAATTATTGAAGATATAAAAAGTGAAAAATATAATTCTTTTTCCGTTGGTCCAATAGTTGCGTATGTTATTGCAAGAGAAAATGAAATTAAAACAGTGAAAATTATCATGTCAGGAAAGCTAAACGGTTTTGACAATGACTTTATAAAAGAAAGGGTAAGGGAAATGTATGCTTAAAGTAGCAGTAATGGGCGATTACGATAGTATATATGGTTTTCAGGCATTGGGGCTTGATATTTACCCGGTGGATGAAAAGGCAAAGGCGGAAGCAATACTTAAAAAGCTGGCAAATGGAAACTATCCGATAATATATATTACTGAATCGCTGGCGGAAGAAATAAAAAGTGAAATTGAAAAATTTAGTGAATTAGTTACTCCGGCAATTATTTTAATTCCGGGAGTTAAAGGCAACACAGGCGCAGGAGTTAAAGGAGTTAAGGATTCGGTAGAAAAGGCAATTGGCTCAGATATTGTTTTTGGAAAATAATATTTGAACCGGAAAGGACAGAATATGGAATATAGCAAGGGAGTAATCAGAAAAGTGGCAGGTCCATTGGTTATTGCTGATGGAATGCGTGATGCCAATATGTTTGATGTGGTTCATGTTAGTGACAAAGAACTAATTGGTGAAATTATAGAAATGCATGGTGATCAGGCGTCAATACAGGTTTATGAAGAAACAGCAGGGCTTGGTCCCGGTGAACCTGTAGTTTCAACAGGAGCGCCTATGTCTGTAGAATTGGGACCCGGACTAATTGGAAGTATATATGATGGTATACAAAGACCGTTAGATGACATTATGAAAGTGTCGGGTAGCCTATTAGAAAGAGGAGTTCAGGTACCATCTCTTAAACGTGAATTGAAATGGGATTTTGAGGCAACTGCAAAGGTTGGAGATGTAGTTGAAGAAGGAGATATTTTAGGTACAGTAAAAGAAACTCCTGTAGTTACACAGAAAATCATGGTTCCATACGGAGTAAAAGGTGAAGTAACAGGCATAAAGTCAGGAAATTATTTTGTTACAGATGTAGTTGCCACAATTAAAACTGAAAAAGGTGAGCAGAAAATTACATTAATGCAAAAATGGCCTGTACGAAAAGGCCGTCCATATAAGGAAAAGAAAAATCCTAACAAGCCATTAATTACAGGACAGAGAGTTGTTGATACATTATTTCCTATAGCAAGAGGTGGTGTGGCAGCAGTTCCCGGGCCTTTTGGTAGTGGTAAAACAGTAATCCAGCATCAGCTGGCAAAATGGGCAGAGGCAGACATTGTAGTTTACATTGGTTGCGGTGAGCGTGGAAATGAAATGACTGACGTACTTAATGAATTCCCTGAGTTAAAAGATCCAAAAACAGGTGAGTCATTAATGGAACGTACAGTTTTAATTGCTAATACATCAGACATGCCTGTTGCAGCCAGAGAGGCTTCAATTTATACAGGTATAACAATTGCAGAATATTTTAGAGATATGGGATATTCAGTAGCCCTTATGGCTGATTCAACTTCAAGATGGGCAGAGGCTCTTCGTGAAATGTCAGGCCGACTTGAAGAAATGCCCGGTGAGGAAGGCTATCCTGCATACTTAGGAAGTAGACTTGCACAGTTTTATGAAAGAGCAGGTGACGTTGTAACACTTGGAAAAGAAGGCAGAGACGGAGCCTTGTCAGTTATTGGAGCCGTATCACCTCCAGGTGGTGATATTTCAGAACCGGTATCACAGGCTACACTTCGTATTGTAAAAGTATTCTGGGGACTTGATTCAGCCTTGGCTTACAAGAGACATTTCCCGGCAATTAACTGGCTTACAAGTTATTCACTTTATATTGACAGTATTGGTTCATGGTTTACGGAAAATGTTGATAAGGACTGGCTTATTTTAAGACAAAAGTTAATGACTTTACTTCAGGAAGAAGCAGAGTTGGAAGAAATAGTAAAAATGGTAGGTATGGATGCCTTGTCTGCACCTGACCGTTTGAAAATGGAAGCTGCCCGTTCAATAAGAGAGGATTATTTACATCAGAACTCGTTCCATGAAGTTGACACTTATACATCTTTGGAAAAACAGAACATGATGATGAAAATGGTTATGGGATTTTATGAGGCGGCAATGGATGCACTAAACAAAGGTGCAAATATAAATGACCTTATTAAAATGCCTGTAAGAGAAGCCATTGGTCGTTTTAAATATACACACGAAGATAATATTGAGAGTGAATTTGACAGAATTAATAATCAGTTATCTCTTGAAATCGCAAATACTTTAAGTAAGGAGGAAGACTAATATGCCAAAGGAATATAGAACTATTCAGGAAGTTGCCGGCCCTTTAATGTTAGTTAGAGATGTTGAAGGGGTAACCTATGACGAATTAGGTGAAATTGAACTTGCAAACGGTGAAACCCGTCGTTGTAAAGTATTGGAAGTAAATGGAACTAACGCATTAGTTCAGTTGTTTGAAGCTTCTACAGGTATTAATCTTTCTAACAGTAAAGTAAGATTTCTTGGACGAAGCATGGAACTTGGAGTTTCAATGGATATGCTTGGTCGAGTATTTGACGGACTTGGAAATCCAATAGATAAAGGACCGGACATTCTACCTGATGAAAGAAAAGACATTAATGGTATTGCAATGAATCCGGCAGCAAGAAATTATCCGTCAGAATTTATTCAGACAGGTATTTCTGCAATTGATGGTTTGAACACATTGGTTAGAGGACAGAAACTACCAATTTTTTCAGCCTCAGGTTTGCCACATGCTAACCTGGCAGCGCAGATTGCAAAACAGGCAAAAGTTATAGGAACAGATGAACCTTTCGCAGTAGTATTCGCAGCAGTTGGTATTACATTTGAAGAGTCAAATTATTTTGTAAACAGCTTTAAGGAAACAGGGGCAATTGACAGAACAGTAATGTTTATGAACCTGGCAAATGATCCGGCAGTTGAGCGTATTGCCACACCAAGAATGGCACTAACAGCAGCCGAATACTTAGCCTTTGAAAAAGACATGCATGTTCTTGTAATAATAACAGATATTACAAACTACGCTGATGCCTTAAGAGAAGTTTCAGCAGCAAGAAAAGAAGTTCCGGGACGTAGAGGTTATCCGGGATACATGTACACTGACCTGGCAACTTTATATGAACGCGCAGGAAGAAGAAAAGGCTCAAACGGTAGTATAACAATGATACCCATTTTAACAATGCCTGAAGATGACAAGACTCATCCAATCCCTGACTTAACAGGATATATCACAGAAGGTCAGATTATTTTAAGCAGAGAATTATATAGAAAAGGCATTACACCACCAATTGATGTTTTACCATCTCTATCAAGATTAAAAGACAAAGGTATCGGCGAAGGAAAAACAAGAGAAGATCACAGCAACGTAATGAACCAGTTATTCTCAGCTTATGCAAGAGGAAAAGATGCCAAAGAACTAATGACAATCTTAGGCGAGGCAGCTTTATCCGACATAGACTTAATATATGCCAAGTTTGCAGATGAGTTCGAGAAAAAATATGTATCACAAGGCTACGATACCAACAGAACCATAATAGAAACAATGGACATAGGTTGGGAACTATTATCAATGCTACCAAAATCAGAACTAAAACGAATAGACGACAAATATTTAGAAAAATACTACAAAGGAAACAAATAGAGAATGTAGAATAAAGGAATAGCGGAAGCGTGCTTTCGTTAAATTGAATATTGCTTGAAAAGTAGTGTTGGAAAGCGAGGTAGAGTATGGCAGGAACAAGAGTGAATCCAACCCGTATGGAACTAACAAAACAAAAAAAGAAACTTTTGTCAGCCACAAGAGGCCATAAACTTTTAAAAGATAAACGAGACGAACTTGTTCGTCAGTTTATGGATTTAATAAAAGAAAACATGGACTTAAGATTAAAGGTTGAAAAAGGATTAAAAGCTGCTAATATGGAATTTGCGGTAGCAAGAGCGGGCATGAGTGAACAGGTGTTAAACACCGCATTAATGGCTACTGGGAAAACTTTAGAAATAAAGCAGCAGTTTAAAAACGTTATGAGTGTCGAAATTCCTGAATTTCAGACAAAAAATGATATTAAGGAAAATGACATTTACTCTTACGGATATGCTTTTACAGCAGGAGACTTAGACGATGCAGTATATTCATTATCTTCTGTGTTTGAAGATATGTTAAAACTTGCTCAGGTAGAAAAATCCTGTCAGCTAATGGCATCAGAAATAGAAAAAACGAGAAGAAGGGTAAATGCGCTTGAGCATGTAATAATTCCTGAAGCTTTGGACAATATAAAATATATAACAATGAAATTAGATGAAAATGAACGAAGCACACAAATTCGTCTAATGAAAGTTAAAGATATGATGATTGAAGAAAATATTCAAGAAAAAAGAAAAGAAAATTATGGATAATGTTGCATTTGCAACATACAAAAAATAGAAGTATGTTATACTTTTCTTTGTAAGGTTAAGGTAGCAATACCAGGGTTTAATCATCAGACAAAGTACAAATCTATGAAAGAGGCAGTAGGAGGCATATTATGAAGATTTTATTTTATGATGCAAAGAAGTATGACAAAGAGTCTTTTGACAAGGTAGCCGTAGAATATAAGAACATAGAAATAGAATACACAGATTCAGATATTTCGGAGGCAACTGCAAAATATGCAAAAGGGTTTGAAGGAGTTTGTGCATTTGTAAATTCTAATTTAAGTGAAAATGTTATAAAAGCTTTGGCTGAAAATGGGGTTAAGTTGATTCTCCTAAGATGTGCAGGCTTTAATAATGTGGATATTAAGGCATGTAATCAGGTGGGCATAACAGTTTTAAGAGTGCCGGGATATTCGCCGGAGGCAATTGCTGAACACGCAATGGCTTTAGCTCTTGCATGTAACAGACATATTCATAAGGCATACATTAAGGTAAGAGAGAATAATTTTAGTCTGGTAGGATTAACAGGTGTTAATTTCCATAACAAGACAGCAGGTATAATCGGTACAGGAAAAATAGGTGCAGCAATGTGTCGTATATGCAAAGGTTTTGGCATGAAAGTTATTGCTTATGACATATATGAAAACCCTGACCTTGATTTTGTTGAGTATGTAACATTGGACGAACTGTTAGAGAGAAGTGATTTGATATCGCTTCACTGTCCTTTAACAGATGATTCTTACCATATGATAAACAAAAAGACAATTAAGAAAATGAAAAATAATGTTGTTTTAGTAAACACATCAAGAGGAGCCTTAATTGATACAGAAGACTTAATAAAGGGAATAAGAGAGCATAAATTCCACAGCATAGGTTTGGATGTTTATGAGGAGGAAACGGACAATGTATTTGAAAACAGAGAAGATGATATTTTAGAGTCATCAATTACTAACAGATTATTGTCTTTCCCAAATGTAATTGTAACTTCTCATCAGGCATTCCTAACAGATGAAGCATTAGAGGCAATTAGTTACACAACAATGGAGAATGCAAAATCTTTTATGGAAGGCAATTTAATTGAAAGTAACATTGTAAAATAACATACACTTATGAAGAACCGGAGACGAGGATTAGCACTGTTTATTAAAAACAGAGCATCTGAAATCTCCGTTTTTTTATATTTAGATAAGGTACATTTTTTTTAGAAAAGGGTATCATTTTTTAGCCAATAATGAAAAAAACATTTTTATATGTTACTCTCTTTTTACGAAAGGGTTTTAGATTTTAGGAGGCATATAATGAGAAAAATAGTTTTGTTAGCAGCTTCAATGGTTGCAACACTTGCAATGTGTGTTGGTGTTTCAGCAGCAGACTCTGTACCATCAGATGTTAACTTAAATAATTTTAAGCTATCATGGTCAGATGAATTTAGTGGAACTTCATTAAATGATGCTTATTGGACACCACAAATTGGTAACGGTATAGAATATGGAAACCGTGGCTGGGGAAACAATGAAAAAGAATACTACAAGGCAGAAAATGTTTCTGTCTCTAATGGAACTATGAAAATCAAAGCGCAAACTGAAAAAACAACAGCTAATGGAACCACATACAATTGGACATCGGCTAGAATTACGGGAACAGGAAAAGTTAATATTGGATTAGGGTATGTTGAAGCAAAAATAAAGATTCCATCATCAAAGGGAATTTGGCCGGCATTTTGGATGCTTGGAACTAATGGCAAGAAATGGCCTGCATGTGGTGAAATTGACATAATGGAAGCTTTCAATACAAGATCAGATATTCAAAGTACAATTCATTATCCAAAATGGAATGGAGCTGATCAGTACATTTACACAAACAAAAATGTTGATAACAAAACAGAATGGCATACATATGGATGTTACAGAGATGGAAAGATTTGTGCTTTCTACATTGATGGTCAGTTGTTAAGTGTATATGGCACATGGACAGACAGGTATGTAAGAATAACAGATTTCAACGAAACATTCTCAACAGCAGATTTAAAAACCGGCACTTATGCAGGACAGAGAAGTGTTTTAAATGACGATTACTATTTATTGTTTAACGTAGCTTGTGGAGGTAATCTTGCACAGGGAAATCCACCTTATGATACAAGCTGGAACAGAACAATGGAAGTCGATTATGTAAGATACTACAAAGAAAAAAGTCCTGCAGAAATTGCCGCAGAAAAGAAAAAACAGGAAGAAGCAGACAAAAAGGCAAAAGAGCAGGCTGCAGCAGAGAAAGCTGCAAAGGCAAAACCTGCAAAGGCTTCAATTTCAATAAAAAATGTTAAAGGCAAAAAAGTTAAGGTAACAATCAAGAAAGTTAAAACTGCAAAGGGTTATATTGTTCGTACATGTGACAATAAGAAATTCCAGGGTTATGTAGATAAAAAGACAACAAAGACAAAAGTTACACTTAAAGGTTTTAGAAAAAAAGAAACATGCTATGTAAAGGTTAGAGCGTACAAGGTTTACAAGGGCAAGAAAATTTACGGCGCATGGTCAAAAGCAAAGAAGGTAAAGATTAAAAAATAAACCTTTTTCAGCTTAAAAGTTAATAATTGTATAAAAAGTAAATTTGAGTAAATCATAGAGAACTGCTACTAAGACATTTGAAAAATGTTTGGTGGTAGTTCTTTTTTTTTACATTCAAATATGGTAAAATGAGAAATTGATATAGGAGGCATAAAAATGGAAGAGAATAAGAACATTGAACAGACAAATATTCCAAAAGACTTGGAGAAGAACCTATGGACATATGGTAGCCCTATTATTTTTCAGGAAGGAAAAATAACTCCGGAGGTAGATGAAGAATCAGTTTCTTTGACTTTGACATTTGCAAATATATTTCAGGAAACGATCAAAGAAATTAATTTAAGACTGATTGTTACAAATGAAAAAGGCGAAGAGGAAACAATAAATCAAAGTTATACTGATTTATAAGGCCCAGCAGGATGCCATGCGTGCAGGCGCCAAGGGTATCCGTATCAGCACCCTTGTTTGTAATATCCTTTATTGTATTATATAAAATACAGATTGACAGAATTATTTTTGAAAACGGTGGCGTTTGGTCAAAGGAAGAATCTGTATGGGAAAGCACAGGCGAGATTGATAATTTAGATATTTTTGCAAAAGCAAAACTTAAAGATTATGAAGACAATTATGTTATAGCAAAAGAAGATTTGGCAAAAGAAG
>OGYV01002823.1_pt1 | contig 10742 bp, 5 predicted proteins | sample 1576651 | NCBI WGS metagenome assembly OGYV01 (sample SAMEA3541570, study PRJEB24748) | human gut metagenome | biome: human gut; feature: human-associated habitat; material: faeces | place: China | collected 2012
CAGAAAATTTCTTGCTTAGAACTCATACATCTCCTGTACAAGCACGTACCATGCAACGTCATGAGCCGAACAGCCCGATTCGCATGATTGCGCCTGGTAAGGTATATCGCTGGGACTATGATGCTACGCATTCTCCAGTATTCCATCAAGTAGAAGGCTTGATTATTGATGAACACATTACGTTCGCTGATTTGAAAGGAACCATTGAAACATTCCTACGCCATATGTTTGGTGATGAAACAAAGGTGCGTTTCCGTACAAGCTTCTTCCCATTCACAGAACCCTCTGCAGAGGTAGATATCTCCTGTGTAATGTGTGGTGGTGAAGGCTGTCGTGTATGCTCTCATACAGGGTGGCTTGAAATCTTAGGTTGTGGTATGGTACATCCTCGTGTACTTGAGATTAATGGCTATGATCCTAATAAGGTGAAAGGTTTTGCCTTTGGTATGGGCGTAGAACGTATTGCTATGTTGTTATATGGTATTGGCGATTTACGTCTATTCTTTGAAGATGATATCCGTTTCTTGGAACAATTTTAGGAGGTAGAAATGAAAGCAAGCTTACAATGGATGAATGAATACGTACCTCTTGATCTAAATCGTCCTGCCCAAGAATTAGCGGATGAATTGACACAAGCAGGTATTCCTGTAGAAGAAGTACTTTCTATGGATCCAGGTTTGAAAAAAATCTATACTGGTAAAATCGTAGAAATTACAAAACACCCAGATGCAGATAAATTACAAGTATGCCAAGTACAATGCTTATCTGAAGATGGGGAAGAAATTACTAAGCAAATCGTTACCGCTGCTACGAATGTGGCTGTTGGTCAAATCGTACCAGTTGCGTATCATAAATCTCGTTTGGCAGATGGTACAGAAATCAAAAAAGGTAAATTACGTGGTGTTGTATCAGAAGGCATGTTCTGCTCCGTTGCTGAATTCGGTATTTCCTCTGATTTGGTAAGACCAGAAGAAGCACAAGGCATTTATATTTTTCCTGAAGGTACACCAATTGGTTTAGATATTAAAGAAGCACTTATGCTTGATGATACTGTATATGAATTTGAATTAACAGCTAATCGTGCAGACTGCTTCTCTATGGTAGGTTTGTCCCGTGAATTCGGTATCATGACAAATCAAAAGGCTTTATTCCCAGTTATTATGGTGAATGAAAATGGTGAGTCTATCGAAGGTAAAGCATCTGTAGCTATCGAAGCACATGATCTTTGCACGCGATTTACATCCCGTCTTGTTACGAATGTTACCATCGAACCATCTCCATTGTGGATGCAAAATCGTTTGCGTAACAGCGGCATTCGCCCTATTAACAATGTAGTGGACGTAACAAACTACGTTATGCTTGAATTAGGTCAACCAATGCATGCTTATGATTATGATTGTGTAGCGGACCATACCCTTATTGCACGTCGTGCAAAAGCTGGTGAAACACTTACTACACTAGACGGTAATGAACGTGAACTCAATGAGTCCATGCTTATCATTGCAGATACAAAGGGCCCAATCGGCGTAGCTGGCGTTATGGGTGGTCTTACTAGTGAAGTAACAGATAAAACTACGAACGTCTTGTTCGAAGCTGCTGTATTTAATGGACCATCTATTCGTCGTACATCCAAAGCATTAGGTATGCGTTCCGAAGCATCTGGTCGTTTTGAACGCGGTGTAAACCATAAATATACAGCATATGCTATCGATCGTGCTGCACAATTGTTACAACAAATCTGTCCTTCTTGTAAGGTGAGTGTTGGCGTTATTGATGTATATCCAGAACCAGTAGAACAACGCACTGTAACTTTCACAGCAGAACAAATCAATGACTATCTTGGCACTTCTATTGAAAAAGATAGAATGGTAGATATTTTAACGAAGCTCGAATTCGGCATTACAGAATCTGGCGATACTATTGAAGCACTCGTTCCAACATGGCGTGATGATGTGACTGTTATGCCTGATATTGCTGAAGAAGTAGCGCGCATCGTAAGCTATGATAATATTGCGCCTACAATTCCTGTAGCGATACTATCCTCCGGCGGTATGACACCTAAGAAAGCGTTAACAAAAGAAGTAACGCATTACTTAGCACATGCAGGTCTTAGCCAAATCATTACATTTAGTTTCATGCACAAAGATGGCCTTACGAATATGATGTTACCAGAAGGTGATAATCGTTATACGGCAATTCCAATCTTAAATCCTATTTCTGAAGAGTTCCCATATATGAGAACTACGTTGGTGCCAGCTGTTATTGAAGCAGCTAAACGCAATATTGCACAACAAAATAAGGATTTGTGGTTATTTGAAACGGCTAATGTGTATGAACCAAAGGCATTGCCATTAACAGAAGTACCGCATGAACGCCCTATGGCATGTGGTATTATGATGGGTAAGGTTACAGAGGCCGCATGGAACCAAGCGCAACGCGACACTGATTTCTATGATGTAAAAGGCGTAGTTGACGGTTTACTAGCTAAATTAGGATTGACTCAATATGATATTCAACCATCTAGTGAAAGCTATTACCATCCAGGCGTAAGTGCACATTACACAGTCAATGGTGTAACGATTGCAAACTATGGTGAATTACATCCACAAGTGGTTAAAAACTTCGATTTGTCTGGTAAAGTGTATATGTTTGAAATCGATTTGGAAGCTGTATTATCCATTACAGTACCGCCATTTAGATATCAATCATTCAGTAAATTCCCAGGTACAAGTCGTGACTTGGCTATTGTAGCACCAGTATCTGTTACAAGTGGTGACATTGTAGCGCTTATTAAGGAACATGGCGGAGAATACTTAGAATCCGTATCTATCTTCGATGTTTACGAAGGGGAACATATTGAAGCAGGCTATCGTAGCTTAGCTTATAACTTACAATTTAGATCGATGGAAGGCACATTAAATGATGAAGACATTGATGGTGCAATTCAAGCGATTATTGATGCATTAGCAACTAAAAATTGTAAATTACGATAAATCATCGTGAAAGGGTTTACCTTATGGTAAACCCTTTTATGTCTATCTATCCCCTGTTGTATAATAGAAGGTATAGGTAATGAGTCAGAAAGGATTTATTATGGAATTATTAGCACCAGCGGGTACGATGGAAAATTTTATGGCTGCCTTGGAATCTGGGGCGGATGCTATATACTTAGGGGGCAAGGTCTTTAATGCACGGGCTCATGCAGCCAATTTTGGTATTGATGAATTGCGTGAGGCTGTACGATTAGCACATATTTTAGATGTGTCTGTGTATGTAACCGTTAATATTTTGATTGGCGATACAGAACTGAAGGACCTTGAACAGTATATTAAGGATTTAGATTCCATTGGTGTAGATGCCATCATCGTGCAGGACTTAGCTGTTGCAGAAATTGCAAAACGTGTTGCACCAAACATCCATCTTCATGGGAGTACACAAATGACGGCTGCTACACTTGATGCGGTTCGTTTTTATGAAAGTCTAGGCTTTACACGTGTTGTTTTGGCTCGTGAATTAAGTCTTAAGGAAATTCAACATATATGCAAACATTGTAAGGCAGAAATTGAAGTATTTGTACATGGTGCATTATGTGTATGCTACTCAGGTCAATGTTTGATGAGTTCTTTCATCGGTGGACGCAGTGGCAACCGAGGTGCTTGTGCACAACCTTGTCGCTTACCTTATGAATTATTGGATTCTAAGGGTGAAAGTGTGTTACCTAAACATGAAGCCTATTTGCTAAGTCCAAAGGACCTCAATTATAGTGAGCATATGAACGAACTCGTAGCGGCTGGTGTTACATCCTTTAAGGTAGAAGGTCGTATGAAAAAGGTATCCTATGTTCGTCAAGTGATAGGTACTTATAGAGAGATATTGGATGAGGCATCAATTCACGAAAATCAACGTAAAGCACTAGCCTCTGGATTTAATCGTGGATTTTCCACAGCCTATTTAGAAGATACGGTAGGTCGACAAATGATGACCGTAGTGGCGCCAAATCACCAGGGTAAGCCAATCGGCGAATCGTATACGAAAAAAGGGGAAGTTTACTTATCCTTAACAGAACCTATTGAACAAGGTTCATTAGTTAAAATATTACAATCTAATGGCAGTGTTACCTATTATACGGTAGATGACGAATGGACATGTGTATCCGATACGCTGTATAAAGGGCGACCTGCAGAGGGTTTAGCAGTAGGTCAATTATATTTAGCATCTACACCAAAGAATACAAAGTCACGAGGCTTACAAGAGTTTACCCGTAAATATGATATGTCTGTATATCTCAGTGTTGGTTCTAATGGTGAAACAAATTATACTGAATTAACTGCCATCCTAGACTCTGGTCTTAGTGTGACTGTTACAAATGAGTATGTGCCAGCTATTGCTAATAAAGTGCCTACATCGTTAGAGAAGGTAACAGAACAGTTAGGTCGGTTGGGTAATACGTTATTTAGTCTATCTTATGTAGATATTCCTGATGGCCCTTATATGTGGCCTGCTAGCGTTCTTAATGCACTACGTCGTGATGCTGTAACTGCATTAGAAACAGCGTTAATTACACATCATGTAGAATCATGGCAAGCATTGCAAGTAACAGGCGATGTAGATTATGATTTCAAGGCGCAACACGAGTTATCCTATGATACTTGTCCTATGATTTCAGCTCGTGTCGATGAAATAGAAGGTGTGAAAGCAGCAATTTCTGGTGGAGCACAGAAAATCGTTTTTGGTGGTGATAGACTGAGTCGTATACCATATGCGTTATCTATATATGATGAGGTAGCCCGTTTATGTGCTCAATCTGATGTGATTTGCACCTTTGCTACACCACGAGTTGTGAAAGATGATGAAGTAGAAGCATATACACATACATTAGAGGCAATCGTACAGGCTCATCCAGATAGTATTTCCATTCACGTGCCACAAGCATTATTATGGCTCCGTGAATTAGGATATACAGGTGCCATTGAGGCTGATACAGGACTTAATATTTTCAATACACCTACATTGCATTTCTGGGAACAGTTACATATAAGTTGTGTAAATCCATCGCAAGAGTTGACCTTAAAACAAATTACGGAACTAGCTAAACATAGTCACGTTCCTATTGAGACGATGATACATGGCTATACGGAAATGATGATTTCCGAATATTGTGCTATTGCAAGTTTTGTTGGCACAGGTAGTAAAGTAAATTGTCCTATGCCATGTGTTAAGGAATCGTATTCGTTAAAGGATAGAAAAGGTGAAATATTCCCAATTCGTACAGATCCATACTGTCGTATGCACATCATGAATAGTCATGAAATGGATATGCGAGCCTATGTACCTATGTTATTACAAAAAGGAATTTCCATATTACGCATAGATGGTCGTCATATGAAACCAAGTTATGTGAAAGATATTGTATCCCAATATGTTGGCATAGCAACGGGTACGATGGAGGCACCACCTAAGAAAATAGATTCCCAAGGCGAATCTATTACACGGGGACATTATTTTAGAGGTATTTTATAGAACGAGGTAGTACATTGTTTAATGAAGATGTATTAGATTTTATAAAAATTAAAGAAGAGTTGGCTAGTCATTGTAGCTCTATTATTGCTAAAGAAATGGCTTTAGCATTGGAACCTATGACGAATCGAGAAAAGATTCAAGAGGCTTTAGATGAAACAGCAGAAGCACTGCGCTCTTGGCAAACAGAAATCGAGCAACCTTTAGGGGGGACTCGAGATATACGTGAATCTTGTAAAAAGAGTCGTAAGGATTTCGTGCTTTCACGAGAAGCCATATGGGATGTCTATATAACCATAGGTGCCTATAAACGTATGGCGAAGTTCTTTAGAGCGAAGTATATGGAATACCCATTATTGTCTTTATGGATGCAAGACATGCCGAATATGGACCGTGTGGAACAACGGTTAAAACGTGTATTTGATGAAAAAGGGGAACTGCTCGATACAGCATCTCCTAAATTGGCGAGCCTACGGAATACGATTAGTAAGACACGAGATCGTATTAAACACGATATTCAAGCCATATTGCATGACAAGGATAATCAGAAATATTTCCAAGAAGCGATTATTACGCAACGCAACAATCGTTATGTAATTCCTGTTAAGCAAGAATATCGTCAATATTTTGATGGTTTAATACACGACCGATCTGCAACAGGGCAAACATTATATATTGAACCGATGCGACTTGTAGAGCTAAACAATGATTTGCAAGAAGCTTTAATTGGTGAGGAGCAAGAGGTATTACGCATTTATAAGGAACTTTCAGCCCTTATCAAACAACATAGTAATGATCTGATGGATGCCTGTGAAAAGGTATCCCATATTGAATTTGTCTATGGTAAAGCAAAACTCGCTATAGCTCAAAAGGCAGTACAAGCCACATTGAGCGAAGGGCGTGACGTCAATTTGATGCGTGCTCGCCATCCGTTGATTCCTGCCAATACAGTTGTACCTACAGATATTCGTTTGGGCACGGACTATCGAATTTTATTGATTACTGGCTCCAACACGGGTGGTAAAACGGTGTCATTAAAAACACTTGGCTTATTATCCCTTATGAACCAAAGCGGTTTATTTATTCCTGCTGATTACGGTTCTATATTGCCGATTTTTCACAATATTTTTGCAGATATTGGGGATGAACAAAGCATTGAAGCTAGCTTGTCTACATTCTCTGCACACATGACACAAGTGATTTCTATTATTAAACATTGTGGTCCTAATGATCTTGTGCTACTCGATGAACTCGGCTCTGGCACAGATCCGGAGGAAGGTAGTGCTTTAGCTGTATCCATACTTGAATTCTTCCGCCAAAAAGGAACACTTATGATGGTAAGTACTCACTATAATGAGTTAAAGAACTATGCGTACCATACGGCAGGTATCGAGAATGGTCACGTTGAATTTGATGAGCGCACCTTAAAGCCTACCTATCGATTACATATTGGCGTAGCTGGTAGTAGTCATGCATTGAGCATTGCAGCGCGCTTGGGGCTACCAAAGGACATCGTTAATCGTGCACGCGATTACAAATCTAAATTTGGCAGTAGTGAAATGGAAAATGTTCTAACCGATTTGAATGAACAATTACGTAAATCATCGGAACGCGAACGGGCACTCAAAAAAGAATTAGATGAAACACGTCGTATGCGCGGTCAATTAGAAAGAGAAAAGAAACAGTTTAATGAAAAACGCAAACAGATGTTAGCGAAGGCTCAAGCTGATGCGGAATCGATGAAACGTAGTCTCCGCGTAGAAGGGGAAGCCATCATTAAACAGTTAAAGGCTCAATTCTCTGAGACAAATAAGGATAAGCGCCTATCCGCCATCAATGCAGCTCGTAAAGGAATCTCTAATGTTCACGTGCCAGAGGCACCGGTGAACGATGATCGTAAGACATTATCTATTGATGCAGTTGCTATTGGTCAAGTCGTATATGTCACATCTTTGCGCTCGTTAGGGACGGTTTTATCCATTAAGGGCAATCGTGTTACTGTAGATATCAATGGTTTATCTGCTACTGTGAAAGTAAATGAATTGCAATCTACTACGAGAGAAGAATCCAATAAGATTCAACGAGATAATCTTAAGGCCCAACCTAAAACACGCAAGAAAGCAGGTGGCTCTGCCGTACAACGTCAAAAAGAAGTGCGTACAGAGATTAATATTCTCGGTCAAACCGTAGATGAAGCTGTTGTTTCTGTAGGTCGATTTATTGATCAAGCCCTATTAGGCGGCATCAACCAAGTTCGTATCATTCATGGTAAAGGGACTGGTGCATTGCGCGAAGGCGTACATCAGTATTTACGAACCTTGCCACAAGTAGCACATTTTGAAACTGCTGGCTATGATGAAGGTGGCGCAGGTGCTACAAATGTAGTGTTAAAATAATATACAATCCTTACGATAGTGCTAGATAAGAAGCAGACAACTATGAGTCTGCTTCTTTTTTGTCATAGAAAAGAGGCAAAAACAAGTGGGTTTGCCTCTTAGTATGTTGCTTCGCTAGTGGTTAGCGATCTTTTTTCTTCTCTTTTTTAGACTTCGATTGACTTGGTTTGGAATCTGTAGATTCTACCTTGGATGATGAGTCATCATCTTTTGAGATTGCATCATTCTTATCCTTACCATCCTTTTTATCTTTGTCATCTTTTTTGTCTTTGTCGTCCTTTTTCGGAGCTTCTTTTACTGGGTTATAATGGCCCTCGCTGACAGCCGCTTGAGCACTAGCAGGTACATTAAAGTCAGAAGCAGGGGTATTAGCTAATGCGGCCGACATAAATTGTCTCCACATTACTGCCGGCGTTGAACCACCGGTAATACCTAATGTTTCAGATCCGTAGTCATCGCCTATCCAAACCGCAGCAACTAAATCAGGTGTATATCCAACGAACCAAGCATCTTTTTCATCATCTGTTAAAGGTTCATATCCTTTCGAGCTGTCAGCATTATAAGCCTCATCCATTGACTTTATAAGCTTATTGTACTCTGTAAACATATCCTTAATAGATTTATATATGGCATCCACATCCGTATCTGTTGTAATCGTAACTGGATTATCATCTCCTGTTACTTCTGTTGCCTGAATAGTAAGTCCATTAATGGAAAAAGTACTTGTGTTACTTGTAAACTCCGCTCCATTAAGCTTTATTTTAGCATCTTTACCATCAATTTTTACTGCATCAGAAGAATAACCATCTGATGCATATGAAGAAGCTGCTTCTATTTTACTTTTAAGTCTTACCTCTGCATCATTCTTTGCAGTCTCATTAGTGCTTGTTACTTCTGCTAATACTTTTTCATTGGAAGCATCTGCCACAGCTTCACCTGTTGCATCATCAATAGTTACATAATCTGCTGTTTTTGACATAACGTCTGTATACTTATTATAATCAGATAGCATCGCCTTATAGCTTGTCAAATTCTTGTTATCCGAAATATATTCATTATATAAGGCTTCGTCATCTTCTTTCATTTTATTGGTATCATATACAGGATTTCCATCAGAATCTTTTACAACATTGCCTTCGTCATCTTTCTTTAAATATGCAACATACTTATTAGCACTAGAATTAACATTATTTAACTTATCATCTAGTTCATTTATTTTGTTTTGCATATCTTCAGCTGAAGTCCAAACACTTGTATCATCTTCTGTCAGTAATAATAATGCTTTTTTAGCTTCATTATATTTATCTGCATAGCTTTTAGCTACTTCATCTGCTGTAACCTTAGTATACATAGATTCAAGTTCAGCATTATAATCAGCATTTCCCTCTTGTAAACCAGCAAGCCTTTCATATTCTTTTGCTTCTTTAGAATCCTTAGCTGGCTTAGCAAGTAATCCAAGTGACTTAAGTGAATTTCTTCCATCTGAATCATTTACAGTAATACTAAAATCACCTGCCTCTCCAGAAGTCTTGGAACTAATAAAAAATCTCTGGTTATTTTCATCAAAACTTGACTGAACTCCAGCATCCTTTAACTTTGCTACAAACTGATTCACTGTCATATCTTCTGTTAAATCAATATTACTTGACTTTCCATTAACTGACACTGTTATACTGCCCTGTGCTGTACAATCTTTAATATCTGACAACTTGCTTGATCCTGTAACCTTACTACCATCACTTGATGAAATAGTACCACCCGTAAGATAACCTGATGATGCAAGCTGATTTACTACAAGCTTCTGTGTTCCACTAACAGCACTTGAACTTGCCGTAACTGTAGCCACACTTGAATTAGATACTGTTGACTTTTTAAGACTGTATGCACTAGACATTCTGGCAGCTGATAACTTTCCACTGTAGAAGCTATATATACTTGTATTCATAGTCTTCCACTTTTCCTGCTTCCATGAAAGCTTTGTCTGTGCTTTTACCAGATTATCCTTCTTTGTCTGATATCCTGATACAAGTGCAGTTACAAGTGTATCTGTATCCATACCTGAAACCATACCTGATAATCTTATTGGCATATTTATTATACCTCCAATCTTTATGTGAATATCTCTTATTTCTGCAAACTACCTTGCATAATATACTCTCTTATCTATCTCTTCTCATCCACCATAATACCCGCAAGCTCCCACGCTTTTGCAAGCATCTCCAATGCTTTCTCCGATGGTATCTCTTTAATTACTTCATCGGTATCTTTATCCTTAATCTTAATAGTAATACGATTAGTAGGTTCGTTATATCCAAACTCTGCTACTGTATTATGATTAATAACCTTCTGGATATCCTTAAGCTTCTGAATAGAAGCCTGCTGCTGTTCTTCCTGCTGCTTAGGACTTACATCGGCACCATTGCTGCTTCCATCTGTGTTAGCCTTCTGTGAAGAACTTATCTGCATAACTGCTGCTGTATGTGCTGAGTTATTTACTGAATCCTGCGAATTATTAGTTTCTGATGATGGCTGGACATTTACCTTACTTGCCTGTGCTGCCTGCACTGCCTGACTCTGGTATCCTGCCTGACCACTTATCTTTTCAATTCCCATTATCTTTCACCTCCGTGTGCGTGTATAACAATGTATCTTTAATATTAAACTTTAAGCCTTAGAGAGAAGTCCTTTTCTTTCTATATAATATAGCCGCTATAAATATTCGTATCTATCTGCCCGCATATGTATATATCACTTTAATATATCATCTTTGACAGGTATCTCCCGACTGCATAACTATACCTTCAGCTTTTCAGCTCTTAAACCCTATAT
>OGYV01002825.1_pt1 | contig 10731 bp, 8 predicted proteins | sample 1576651 | NCBI WGS metagenome assembly OGYV01 (sample SAMEA3541570, study PRJEB24748) | human gut metagenome | biome: human gut; feature: human-associated habitat; material: faeces | place: China | collected 2012
GGTGCGTTACGACGAGGGCGACCATTTCGGATGCCCGGTGATGAACTTCTCCGACCCGGACGTGCCGTACACGCGCGCGATCGAGTTCAAGAACTTCAACCCGGAACGCGCCGCCTCGCAGAATCCCGACAGGACCGTGGTGTGGGAGGAGTACAGCCGTTTCGCCGAGCGTGGCGACGAGCCGTACTATCCGATCAACACCGAGGCCGACAAGGCGCTGTACGCGAGGTACGAGGAGCTCGCGAAGGCCGAGCCGAGGACCGTGTTCGGCGGCCGTTTGGGCACGTACAAGTACTACGACATGCACAACGTGATCGACACCGCGTTGACCGCGTACGAGGAACAGGTCGAACCACTCCTCAAAAAGTGACGCGATATACATTGCGCAATATATGATTCCCGTTCACGCTGCGACGGCGCACGACCATTGGCCGCCACCGCCGCAGCGTTTCCGGGACAACAAAAATCCCTATGGCATTACCCCAGGCCATAGGGATTTTCATTATATGCTGATTCTGCCTACGAATCAGGCGAGTGGGTCGAGACCTACGAGATGGCTGCCATCGCCATCGCGGGTCTGTCGTCAGCAACGCACGCTATGCGCGCCACACATCCTTGCCGGCGGCCTTCGCGGCCGCCACATCGGCGTCAAGCTGCTCTTCGGTGCCTTCGACCTCACCCTTGATGAATTCCTCCACCAAGCGGCGGGCCTCGCCATCCTCGTGCTGCACGGCCGGAGACTTCATGAAGTAGGAGCTCGGAGCCAGAACCGGACCGGCCAGATGACGATCGAGCGCGATCTTGGCCGCACGCACGGCGTCGATCACAATACCGGCGGAATTCGGGGAATCCCACACCTCGAGCTTGTATTCGAGGTTCAGCGGCACATCGCCGAACGTGGTGCCCTCAAGACGCACGAAGGCGAACTTGCGGTCGTCAAGCCAAGCCACGTAATCGGACGGGCCGATATGCACGTTGTGCGGATCCATCTCGTGCGGCACCACGGAAGTGACGGCGCGGGTCTTGGAGATCTTCTTGGATTCCAGGCGGGAACGCTGCAGCATGTTCATGAAGTCCATGTTGCCGCCGACGTTAAGCTGGTACGTACGATCCAGACGCACGCCGCGATCCTCGAACAGACGGGCCAGCACGCGGTGCGTGATGGTGGCGCCGACCTGCGACTTGATATCGTCGCCGACAATCGGCACACCAGCGTCACGGAACTTCTGCGCCCACTCCGGATCGGAGGCGATGAACACCGGCAGGCAGTTCACGAACGCGCAGCCAGCGTCCATAGCGGCCTGAGCGTAAGCCTTGTCCGCCTTCTCGGAACCAACCGGCAGGTAGGAAACCAGCACGTCGACCTTCTTGTCACGCAGCACCTGGGCCACGTCCACCGGTTCGGCGTCCGACTCTTCGATCATCTGGCGGTAGTATTCGCCCAAGCCGTCGTTAGTCGGGCCACGCAGCACCTCGACGCCCAGATTCGGCACGTCCGCGAACTTGATGGTGTTGTTCTGGGAGGCTCCGATCGCCTCGGACAGGTCCTTGCCCACCTTCAGCGCATCGACGTCGAACGCGGTGACGAATTCGATGTCACGCACGCGGTAGCCACCGAAATTGTTGTGCATCAGGCCGGGAATCTTATCCTCGTCCTTGGTGTCCTTGTAATACTCAACGCCCTGCACCAGCGACGAGGCGCAATTGCCCACGCCGGCGATAGCCACTCGAATGCTCATCTGAAAACGACTCCTCTGTTATGCGTTTCGCAGGTATACCAATCCCCAAGCATACCCACAAACCGCATTGTAAACTGAAAAATCACTGAAAAACGGCCATATTACAGCAGTCGTCAACAGATTGTCGATTTGTAAAAAAGCTGCGCAAAAACATGTTTTTCCAGTCGGACAGCACTATCTACACCCTTGTTTTTCAGGTCGTTCGGCTACGGTGGAAACCATGGTTTCACGAACACGAAGTGTCAGCTCACGCTCAAAAAGCGCCCGCAGCGGCAGCGCAACGTCCACGACGCCACGGGTGGGCACCACCTACGGGGTCCATGGAGAAGTGCTGAGCAAGCCGCCCCAGGGGCCGAAGCACACTTCGCATCGCGCACCCAAAAAGACCAGAAAACACAAGCATCTCGTGCTCAAATGGGTGCTCGGCATCTTCGCGGCGCTCATCGCGGCAGGTATCGGCCTGTTCGCCTACATGTACATCACCACGGAAATCCCGCAGCCGGAAAAGTTCGCGCTGGCCGAAAAGACGACCGTGTATTACAACGACGGCACCACGCCGATCGGCAGCTATGCGGAGCAGAATCGCGAAATCATCAGCTGCGCAGACCTGCCCGACTACGTCGGCAACGCGATTGTGGCTTCGGAAGACCGCTCCTTCTATACCAATAAGGGCATCGATCCAATCGGCATCGCACGCGCGTTCTACAACAACCTGACCACCGGTAGCAGGCAGGGCGGTTCCACCATCACCCAGCAGTATGCGGAACGCTATTATCTGGGCGAAACCACCTCGTACGTGGGCAAACTGCGTGAGGCGTTCCTGGCGGTCAAAATCGCCCAAGCACAGGACAAGAGCCAGGTGTTGTGCAACTACATGAACACCATCTATCTCGGCCGTGGCGCATACGGCATCCAGGCAGCGGCCAAAGCGTACTTCGGCAAGGACGCGAAGGATCTGACGCTCTCCGAAGCGGCCATGCTTGCCGGCATCATTCCCGCGCCGAGCGTATGGACCCCCGACGTGAATCCCAAGCAAGCTGAAAAACGTTACAAGCGCGTGCTGAACATCATGGACGAAGACGGCTACATCACGCCGGACGAGAAGAAAGCCGCGAAATTCCCGCAAACCATCGAAATCCAACAGAACAACCAGATGTCCGGACCGAACGGATACTTGCTGACGATGGTGCAGAACGAACTCGTCAACACCAAGGCGTTCAGCAAGCAGGACCTGGAAACCGGCGGCTACAAAATCGTCACCACCATTGACAAATCGAAGCAGGACCTGATGTTCTCCACCATCAGTCCCTCCCAAAACGGCATGCAAGGCATCGTGCCCGACGGCATGCAGTTCGGCGCGCTGTCGGTGAACCCCAAGGACGGTTCCATCATCTCGCTGTACGCAGGAGACGACTACCTGACCAAGCAGCTCAACAACGTCACCCAGGCAACGTACGAAGTCGGCTCCACCATGAAGCCGTTCGCATTGCTGGCCGCCGTCAACGAAGGCGTCAGCCTCAACACGTACTTCAACGGCAACTCGTACCGGACGTTCCCGGGCATCGCCGAAACGGTGAGCAACTACGGCGGCGAGAATCTGGGATACGTGAACCTGTACACGGCGACGGAACAATCCTCGAACACCGTGTACATGGATCTGCAAACCAAACTCGGCGCGCAGAAAATCGCCGAAACCGCACGGCAGGCCGGCGTTGACGATTCGTCTTTGGATGGTTCCAACCCGTTCACCGTGCTCGGCAACAACGGCCTGACCCTCAAGGACATGACGCAGGGATACGCCACACTGGCCAACCAAGGCAACAAGCCGACGCTGCATATCGTTGCCCAAGTGCAGACGGCGAACGGCACCGACCTGTACAACGCGCCGACCTCGGCGGAGCAGACGTTCGAAGCGAACAACGCGAATCTCGTGACGAAGGCGCTTACCGGCGTGGTCCAGCGAGGCACCGCCACCGAGGCGCGTGCCACTGGGCACACCATTGCCGGCAAGTCAGGCACCGCAAACGATTCCAACGCAGCGAGCTTCATCGGCTACACGCCGTCCATGCTGACTTCTGTGGCGATGTGGTATCCGGACGCCAACGGCAATCCGCAGCAGATCCCTTCGTTCGGCCGATGGACCGGCGGCAGCGACTACCCCGTGCATCTGTTCACCGAATACATGAAGCAGGCCCTTGCCGACACTCCGAACGAAACGTTCCCCGACGCCACCGATAACGGCAAGGTCGGCGGACCGGACGGTACGTGGGGCACCGGCGCGCAGAAGAGCTCGACCAGAAGGCAGCAGACCACCGTGACTCCGCGCACCGAGGAGAACACCCAACAGACCACGCCGAATCAGACCGAGGAAACGCAGAATACCGGTCAGGGCGGTGGCGACGGCGGTAATAGTGGCGGTATCCCCGCTAACGGCGACGGTAACCACACCAACGGTGGCAATACCGGAAGCGAAACCGGCAACGACGGCTCTGGCGGTAGCACCGACGGCGATACGCAGCAGCCATAGCCGCTAATCGAAGAGACGGCCACCGCAGTCAGCGAGCACGCGAAAGGGGCTTCCCGGTTCATTCCGGGAAGCCCCCTTGGTTTTGCCGCGTGCACACGCGGGCGCACGGTCGTCAGCGTCGTTCGTCAGAACACATGCACATACCGGGCGAGACGGTCGTATTCGGCGCGCGTCAGCGAGGCGACGCCACCGTGCTTCGTATGCGCGGTGAGGAAGTAATCGTCCGCCTGCAACGGCATCCAGCCCTGATCGAGATCGCGGCTGACCATCGGACGGTATCCGATCGACGGAATCACGTCCACGAACAAGTACCATTCGTCGTCCGGTCCACCGCTGTTATGGTGGTTGGCGAACACCGCAGGCCCTTCCACGCCACCGGGGTTGCCGTCCGGCACATAACCGGCGCCAATCCGGTCCTGCACCTTGGTCCAAGCCGTTCCCGGCTCCCACCAACGCTTCGCGTCGGTGCGGTCCATCCAGATGCCGGCGCCATGCGCATTGTCTTTGGTGATGCGGTACGTGCGCACACCACCATCAGGCAGCGGACGTTGGATCATCGTGGTGTCGATGGCGTCACCGTGGTTGTCAATGAACACGCCACCATATTCGAACGTGTCCTGCGTGAAATCGGTGGTGGCGCCCCACAGCACAGTGCAGTAAACGTTCTTGTCGTCGTGAGCCTTGTCCGCATCATTGAACACGGTGCTGGACCAGTACATGACGAATGCGCCGCGACCGCCATGATGGCCTTGCGGATAGTAGTCCGGCACCCAAAGGCATTCGCATGCCCAAGCCATACCAAGCTCCAGATGGGAGCCGTCCGGCTTGCGGGACACGTCGAGCATGCGCGGCTCGCTCCAATGGAGCAGATCGTCGGATTCCCAGATGATGAGATTCGTGCTGGCGTGGTGGCTCCACTCGTACCAGCCGCCGCCGTCGCCTCCGAACACACGCAGATCGGTGGCGATGATATACCACGTGCCGGTGTCGGGATTGCGGATGATATGCGGATCGCGCACGCCTGTGGTACCGAGATGCGAAGCCAGCACAGGCTTTCCATCGTTGAGCGGCACCCAACGGTGCGGATTGTCACCGTCGGATATATCCATGTAAATCTTCTCGGCGTAGCCGTCCGGATCCTCGATGAAGTGGACGAGCAGGTAACCGTAGTCGTCGGTTGTGTCGGTCATGGTCCCACCTTGTGGTTGTGGATGGATGAATTGGATAAGTGAATTGCGTGTTCGATAACGTACCGCGTCAACATGCGCGGATACGAAAAAAGCCGCCGCCACGAGAGCGACAGCTTTCTTCGGGAAGGAGGATTAGCCCTGATGCGTGCGGGCCCATGTGCGGATCGCATCCTGCTGCGCCGCGATGGCCTTGTTGCGGGCCAGATAGATGACCAAGGTGATGGAATACAGTGCAAGGCCGATGAGGTCCATCGTGCCCAGGGAGAAGACCACCACGATTGCCAGCCAGATGATCACCCACCGGCTGGTGGTGCCGGGAGCGAGACACCGCATGGACATGATGAAGCTGACGATGCCGATAATCAGCACCAGCAGCGCGTAGATGCCCACCACCGTCGAGGCGTTGTCCACCGCGGAATAGTCCGTTTTCAGCAAACCGTTATGTTCCAGCAGATCGTAGGCTTGGCCTTTGAACCAGCTGGTGAACATGAACAGTGTGATGGACGCCATGATCACGTTGTAGGCGGCGGCGATGGTCATCAGCACTCGTTCCGCCTTGCGAGCCAATGGTGCCGGCGGCTGCATGGTGTTGCCTTGCGGATTCATATCGGTCCTTTCCGTGGTGTGGCCTCATCCGATGTGCGATGCGCAGCTCGGGAAAGATAAAATCACAGGCCCGTCCGTTTGGGGACGGACCTGTGCATTATCTCACTCGGCCGGTATCAGCCCTTGAGGCCGGAGGTGATGTTCAGGGACTGCAGGAAGTACTTCTGCGCGAACAGGAACAGCAGCAGGGTCGGGATGATGGCCATGCAGGTGGCCGCCATCAGGGAGCCCATCTGGTTGTACTGGCCCATCTGGTTGCTCAGCAGCTGCAGACCAGCGGTGACCGGCATCTTGTTGATGTCGTTGAACACCAAGGTCGGCCACAGGAAGTCGTTCCAAGCGCCGGTGAAGCTGAACAGGAAGATGACGATCAGAATCGGGCGGATGGCCGGCAGCATGATGCGGGTGAAGATCTGGAAATCAGTGGCGCCGTCGATTTCGGCCGCCTCGTCCAGTTCCTTCGGGATGCCCTTCATGAAGTTGCGCACCAGGAAGATGTTCGCCACGTTGCCCAGGCCAGGGATGATGCAGGCCCAGTAGGTGTTGACCCAGCCGAGGGAGGCGATGATGCGGTACTGCGGGATCATGTTGACCACGGCAGGGAACATCGAGATGAGCAGCAGGACGAAGAACAGCGTATCGCGGTACTTGAAGTTCAGACGGGAATAGCCGAAGCCTGCGAGCGCGACGATGCACACGGACAGCACTGCGAACACGGTCGAGATAATCAGCGAGTTGCCCAGCCAGTTCAGGACCGGGTAGCTGGCGGATGCCTCGATCAGCGTCATGTAGTTGTCAAGCACCCACTTCGCGGGCAGGAAGTTGAACGCGTTGGAGGTGAATTCGGCCACCGACTTGAACGAAGTCGTCACGGTGTAGATCACCGGAAGCAGCCAGACGACTGCCAGCACGACGAGCACCACATAGACGGCGATCAGCGACGGGGAGACCTTTTTGGTTTTGTTTTCAGGAATTGCCGCGCTTGCGACATTGACTGTGGTTGCAGCGGACATCTTCAGTCCTCCTTATTCATGAAGATCAGCTGGATCGCGGCGATGGCCATCAGGATGATGCCCAGCAGCAATGCCATTGCGGAAGCCATGCCGGCGGCCGCAGGGCCGGCGGGGAACGCGAGGTTCCTGATATCCATCAGCAGCACCTGGGTCTGGTAGTTCGGTCCGCCGTTGGTCAGCATGACCGGCTGGCCCCACACGTTGAAGGCGCCCGTGGTGGTCATGATGGTGGTGTAGAACAACGGCAGCTTGATTTCCGGCAGGGTGATGGAGAAGAAGATCCTGACCGGACCGGCTCCGTCGACCTTCGCGGCTTCGTAGAGGCTCTCGTCCACGCCGGAGAGCGCGGAACGGTAGATGACGAGGTTGCCGCCGATACCGGCCCACAGCACGAGTACGAAGATGGTGATCCATGCGTACGGGTTCTTGCCGAGCCAGTTGATGTCGGTGTGGAAGGTGGTGTTCAGCAGACCGAACTGGGAGTTGAAGACCATACGCCAGACCAGTGCACCGGCGGCGATGGAGATCAAACCTGGGATGTAGAAGATCGCCTGGAACAGACCAGCGCCCTTGAGTCCCTTCTTGCTGAGCGCCACGGCGAGCAGCAGCGGCACGATGATGGTCAGCGGCACGCTGACCAGCACGAAGAGCAGAGTGTGGCCGAGATCACGCCAGAAGATCGAGTAGAAATAGGTGCTGGGGTCGAAGATCTTCGCGAAGTTCTGCAGGCCGACGAACTTCGGCGCACCGACCATGTTCCAGCGGGTGAACGCCAGTCCAATGCCGAAGATAATCGGGATGATGCCGAAGACGGCGAAGATGATGAAGTGCGGAGCGATGTACGGCAGCGCGTGCCAGATGGAGTTCTTGCGCTTCATGGATGATTTTGCGGATCCGATCGTAGATGTCTTGCTCATCACGATTCCTCCTGAATCTCGATTTGGCCCTGGGCCATGAGGTCGAGGGTCTTCAGACCTTCTTCAAGACCAACATTGCCGTAGACGATGTCGTTGTATGTGCCCCAACCAGCGGTCGCGTAGCCTCCGTAGAGATAGTTGGAGGTCTTGATGTAGTCGCGTTCCTTCTTGCTGTTGGTGAAGGACGCCTGGATCAGCTTCTGGTACTCCGGGTTGTTCAGATCGCGGTATGCCGGCGAGATGGAACCGACCTCAGACCAATCCATCCAGTGCTCGTACACGTACTTGACGAAGTCGGCGGCGGCTGCGGATTTCGCCGCGGAGCGGTGCGGATCCTTCAACTGCATCCAGTTGCACTGGTAGAAGAAGTTCACCGGATTGTCGGCGCTGTACTGCAGGGTGTTGGCTTCCGCGATCTTGTCGGCGCCCAAGGTGTTGGACATATTGCCCTGCGCCCACGTGCCAAGCTGCGCGAACACGGCCTTGCCGGAACCGAACGCCTGCTCGCCGTCGACGTCCATCGGGGCGATCACACCGGCGTCGTACGCTTCCTTGAGCTTCTCCATGGGCTTGCGCCACACGTCCTTGGTCAGGTCGTCCATATCGTTCTCAAGCGTGCCGCCCGCGCCGTACAGCAGGGACATGAAGGCCCACGGCAGATTGCCGTAAGTCAGCGCGTAGGTGCCCTTGGGTAGCTTGCCCTTGAGGTCCTTGATCTCGTCGATGGTGACGAATCCGTCGTCGAGGATGTACTGCAGGTTGTACTTCTTGACCAGGTCCTTGTTGTAGTAGATGGCCATCTGGTACAGATACAGCGGAATGCCGTAGGCCTTGCCATTGACGGTGACGCCCTTCCAAGTGGCGGGCAGGAAGCTGCTCTCCTTGAGGTCCGGGGCGACCTTCTGCCAATCGTCCATGGTGTCGAGCAGACCTTGGGACTGCAGAACGGCGGTCTGGAACTGGTCGCCGATGATGATGTCGGGGATGTTCTTGCCGGTCTGCATCACGGAATAGATCTTCGTGGTCAGATCGCCGCCGTTCATCGGCTGGAAAACGACCTTGTAATCGCTCTGGGCGTTGTATTCCTTGACGATGCGCTGCATTGCAGGACCGTCATCGCCCACCAGATTGTTCCAGAAGTAAATGGTCTTGCTTTCACCCGAAGAGGCACCACAGCCTCCGGCGGCAAGCACAAGTCCAAGTGACGCACACACGGCTACGGCAGCCTTGGCAAAGCGCCGCAACCCGGTAAGATGCCTGGATGTAGACATTGTTTCCTTCCTTTTCCTCAACGGACCATCGCTGGACCGCTCCTCGTTGCAATCCGAATGGGAAGAATCCTTTTCGATTGAGCCTCCCTGCTCATTTGCAACGTTGTAATTTTGATTATACAGCTATTTTCATCGTTGTACAAACGGTAACACGCCGACGACAACAGCCAGCTTTATGGATGGGGTTATAGACGGGGTGACCCCTCCGGCCACGCCCCTCAGTGGCCTACGGCCGGAGTTCCCGCAAGCGGGCCACCATCAGCGGGCAACACGTCCGCGGTAGTGGGGGTCCACAGATTATCAGGTTCCGGCACGCCGAAATCCGGACCGTCGGCGGTCCACTTGACCACACCGACGCGCGCGTGGCGATTCGGGTCGAACAGCGGATCGCCCTTAATTTCCGTGTAGTTGCGGCAGTGGTAAATCATCAGGTCCTCGGTGCCGTCCTCGGACTTGGTGAATGAATTGTGGCCCGGACCATACTGACCGTTCTCGGCGCAGGTCTTAAACACCGGCACCGGGCTCTTAGTCCAGGAGGCCTTGTCCAGCAGATCGCTGCCGCGCTCGGCGGTCAACAGCCCCACGGCGTACGGAACTCCGGTGCCGGAGGCGGAATACGTGATGTAGATCTTGTTCTCATGGAACAGGAAGGCCGGTCCTTCGTTGACCAGGAAGTCGATGCATTCCCAGTCGTATTCCGGCTTGGTCAGCATGACGGGCTCGCTGCCCAGCGTCCACGGATTGGCCATCTTGGCGATATACAGATTGGAGTTGCCTTCGATGGCGGGATCCTTCTGCGCCCATACCAAGTACTGCACGCCATCGATCACCTCGGTGGTGGCGTCAAGTGCGAAGGAGTCGATCGGGGTGATGATCTGGCCCTTCTCCACCCAGTTGTCGGAAGTTGGATCGTCGTCGGTGTTCTCCAGCACGAACATGCGGTGCGTCGGCAGGCCGGATGCTTCGAAATCCGTTGCGGCGCCTGCGAAGTAGATATACCATGCGCCATTGATGCGGTGTAGTTCGGGAGCCCAGATGTAGATGCTTGCCGGGCCGGATTCGTGCTTGCGCCACACCACCGTCTCCGGAGCCTTCTGCAGATCGTTGATGCTCGACGCGTGCCGGATGGCGATGCAGTTGTATTCCGGATCGGAGGCGGTGAAATAATACTCGCCGTCAACCTTGAGCACCCAGGGGTCTGCGCGCTGAAGCACGATCGGATTGTTGTAAACAACCATGTTTAGTCCTTCCCAATCCGTTGTTCCAGTATTTACAACGTTGAATATATCATTCTTACATCGTTGTAACAACTTGGGCGCGTCATTGTCAGAAGATGCTTGGATGCGGTGCCGCCGCCGGGCATGGGCGTCCATCGTTTGCGCCATTCATGCCAATGTCGGTGCCGCCGCCGGGCATGGGTGCTCGACACACTCAAGGCCGTTCGGCCAAGCTTACGGTCGAGCGCCCA
>OGYV01002830.1_pt1 | contig 10722 bp, 7 predicted proteins | sample 1576651 | NCBI WGS metagenome assembly OGYV01 (sample SAMEA3541570, study PRJEB24748) | human gut metagenome | biome: human gut; feature: human-associated habitat; material: faeces | place: China | collected 2012
CATACAATCTAGCTTTATATTCGCACGCCGCAATAAAACCAATGTCTCTTCAAATGTGAGGTGCCTTCAATAAAAGTTCCCTTGATATGCGGCTTATATTCCTCCAACGATTCCTCTACACCCATTTCACGTTTGACCTTACTTATACGTTCCTCCAAGGCTTCCTTATGGGGGTCCCAATAAATAGGCTTATGATCATATTGACGCGGTTTACGCATGTTATAAAACGAGAAAAGTGCCATAGCTTTACCTATTAATTATGAATACGACGCTAATGTACGAATTTATTGCTTCTTTTCGGAGCATCTTGAGCTTTTCTTTTCACGACCTGATAAATATCATCCTTATCTTTCGGACGGATATAATCAAACCAATAAAAGTCTTTCAAGTATTTCTGGTCGGGCTTCAAATCAGGAATAGGGGTCATCGTACCTGTTGGAGTCGGCCAGATCTTCAGTTTATCCAACTTATTGTCTTTTAGCCAGATCGTAAGGAAACCGCTCTTGGTCTCGTTCATGCCGACCATCGAACCGTCCTTCTCCAATGGGAAGAAAATCGATTCGGCGTTGCCCGACACATCGATCTGATTCACGACCTGTCCCTCGAAATAAGCCTTCAAGTCATTTCCCTTTAATTGATTGAACGCAGTAGAATCGATTTGCTGTATCGCGAAAGCGAATTGCTTCACGTGAGCGAAATCGATCGAGCTATCATTCATAAATATCAAGATCGTATCCCCATAGATCTGATACTGTTCATTCCAAACGATAGGGTCCGTATACATATATAATATAGAGTCTCTTGTATTAAACTGCATCGAATCGCAAACACCTTGCATATCCGTCCGATAGAAACGGACGCCGTAATAAGCTTTTACTTCCCGGTAAAGGGAGTCCACCGTAGTCATCTTCAAGGTATCACCATGCAGAAACAATGTATCCCCTTGGCTGAATTCCAAGAAACGGGCGCTATCCGTAGCGAAAGCATACTCGGTCTTCTCATTGTAAAAGCCATATTGGCCTTCCAGCATGACATGCTGCGCCGTGTCTTGCAGACTCATATTACCGAACGCTTCCCCAAAACCCAGTTCCCGGTTGTAGGCGATAGAGTCGCCCGTCAAGATACGGTCGCCGGAAACCACCTGAGAACGATCCAATAGCAAAGAGGTATTATTCACGGTATCGTACCAACCCCTGGAAGAATAGATCGTGCCGCTATCCGACACGATAATGGATGGTCCGAGTATCGTGGCGATCTTCGAGTCCGTATTATAATGCAAGGTATCGGAATACAACGTGAATTGCTCATTCTCCAGACGGACGCTATCATTGAAGATAGCCAATTTCGTACTAGGCGAATATTGCCCGTAAAAAGAAGAGAGCTGATTCAAGGAATCGACAATCAGACCTCCGTCGAAATAATATCCGATATCCGGGATTCGCTCATAGTTCAAGCTATCCGTAAACAAGGTAACCTGCCCATTCTCCATGCGGACATTCTCCCGCAAATAAGCGATCTGGGTATTTCCATCGTAAAACAGGTAATTTCCATACACGAACAAGGTATCCCCTTGTTCCATCCGAACATTACTAAACGCTTCCAAGGAATTGGTCTGCTCAAAGAAATATGCGCTATCGCAATACATATACGAACTATCATGGCGAAAACAAACATCACCATTCAGTACTTGAGCCTCGGCGTTCCTCTCCTTATCGAACGAAAGCGTATTCGCATGCTCCAAAAAGACCTTCGTCTTCTTGGGAGCGACACTATCTTTGGCGGCTACCACCGTGCTATCTTGCGTTTGCGCAAATACGCCAACCGATAAAGCACACGATAAGAGCGCTAGAAATAACCTGTTAATTAGTCTCATTCCTTAATCCAACCCGGATATTTGAAATCACAATTCCTCCAACCGTCACTAATACGCACATAGGTTGATTTTTGTTTCTTCGTGATCCAGTCGTTCAATAATTCCTCACGTTTCTTAGCCTCTACGATCGCTTTCAAAGCTTGGAAGTCATCGGCCAAATTCGCCTTATGTCCTTCCGTCCGAGCTTTCAGCTTAACAATAGCTACTACCTCTTTCTGCTTGTTCGTCAACATGGTAAAAGGCTTGGAGATCTCTCCGACTTTCATGTCATATACCACCTTACCGATTTCCTGTGGAAGTTCTTGCATCTCGAACTTAGGGGTTCCCATATTGCTGCTCTCGTAATCTTGGTTTACCATCAAACCCTTATTATTACGTGTATCCTTGTCGTAAGAGACGAATGTAGCGGCTTCCTCAAACGTGAACTTATTCGCCTGCAAATCATTGTACAATGAATCCAGACGAGTGGTAGCATCCGCCAACTCCTTATCGGAAACCTTCGGTTTCAATAAGATATGGCGGCAGTTAATACGGTCTCCACGCTTCTCGATCAATTGGATGATATGGTAACCATACTCCGTCTGTACGATCTGGGAGACACGTTTCGGGTCTTTCAAGTTGAACGCGACGTTCGCGAACTCCGGCAACAGCTGTGTCTTGCTCATGAAACCCAGCTCACCACCTCGAGACGCCGAACCCGGATCTTCCGAGTACAAACGGGCCAACGTGGAGAATTCCATCTTGCCGGAATTAACCTGCTCCGTGAAATCACGTAAGCGGGCCTTGATAGCGTCTGTTTCCTCAAACGGAATCTTCGGTTCCAAGGTAACGATTTGCACCTCTACTGTCGTAGGGATGTTCGGCAGGCTATCCTGAGACAACTGGCTGAAATATTTACGCACCTCGGAAGGTGTCAGCTTGATCTCGCCGATCAATTGATGCTGCATCTGTTGCACTACCTGCTGCTCCCGCACCATCTCCTTACGCTCATCCTTGATCTGGGAAAATTTCTTACCGAAATATTCCTCCAATTTCTCGCGAGACCCGATTTGGTTCACAGCCATGTTCATCCATTGATCCACGCTCTGGATCACTTGGTTCTCGTTCACGGTGATACTATCGATCTTTGCTTGATTCAGATATAGTTTCTGTATCGCCATCTGCTCCGGGATCACGCAATACGGGTCGCCATCCAAACGGACCCCCTCGTTTTGATTATACAAACGCTGCGTCTCAATATCCGAACGTAAAATAGCGTCATCTCCTACCACCCACACAATTTCATCGATCACATTGTCTTGCGCCATTACAATGCAAGAACAACAGGCAAGAAAGAATACACTTAAAATCTTTTTCATCATGTCTACCCATTTATAAAATTAGAGATCACGGCTCGGAATGGAATTCCACGTCACCGCTCCGGATCGCATCGTTATATAACTCGTCTTCAAATTTTTTCAAGAATTCAACTTTTCGTTGGTTGACCAGCATTTCCGTGACGTGCGGACTGGCATAATCATATGGCTCCACACTGCCGGAAGGTAAATATTCCTTGATATTCAACAGATAACAATAACTGCTATCCGCCACCTCAACATACTTATTCGCCTTCAGAAACGCATTCGGATTCGACACATGGATCGGTATATTATCCATTACCTCATCGAAATCAACCCATTTGTCGTAAAAGTACTCATAAATCGTGGCATTTTGCACACTATATTTCTCAATTTTTTCTAAAGAGGCCACATCTGTGGATTTGTACCACTTTTTGACGTCGGTAAGTCCCGGGGCATCAACCGGGATTTTCAAGAATAATCCCTTGATCAAGCCTTTATCCAAGATAAACTTTTTCTGGTTTTCCTCGTAATAGTTTAATTTATCACTTTCCCGGATATCAGTTTTCAGCTTCTCCTCCACCAATCGTTCCTGATAACGGTAACGAACCAAGGAACGCCTGTACTCCTCTACCAATTTATCGACCTCCTCTTTCTCATCCCCCAAGTTACGCAAAGCCACATCGTACACCAATACATCCTTTACCCATTTCTTGGTAAAGCTCTCGGCCAGCAACAGACTATCAGCGGAGGAAATCCCCCGGGGTATTAGCTTATTCACCTCCGAACGATTTAGGGTACGTCCTTTCACGCTAACCAAGACATCCGTAGTATCAGCTGGCTGAGAACCTTTACAGGCACCCAACAACACAACGAACGCTAGGAACATGAAGACTATCCTCATATCTATCTTTATTTTATTTCTTTAGTTTCTTCAATAATTTCCAGTTGACAGTCACCGGATATTTTTTATTCAAATCCGCAATCCACTTCGCTTCCAACACCTTCTGCTGGGCGGAGGGTTTGCTCCAGATCTCCCGGTTGCTGACCTCAAACAACAGAATCCCATCCCGGTACTCCTGCATCAAATGAGGGATCTCCGGATGTTTTGTCTCCAGATTCTTACGCTCGGCGGTCGTTACGATATCGCGGATAAACAAATCATAGACCTCTTGCATAAAATCACCCGCATACGTTTTTGTCGAGAACGGGCAACGTTGGATATAATAAGCGAACTCCGCTTGCGGGAAATCCTTTCCATCCAATTGCATAAGCGTCTTGTTCATATCCTTCGCTTTCTCATAAAACGCCTCGTCCGTGGGGAAACAATCATTACATAACGCTTGCAGCTCCGCATAGGCTTCCGGATAGAAAACGTATCCGTATTCTTTTTTCATACGATCGTCGAAAGCTTTATATAACTCGAAGTTACGTTCACCCTGCCCCATACGTCTCGACAAGGCTTTTTCCTCTTCCTCAAACGAAGGGCGTCCCTTCTTATCGATCAACTTAATGATATGGTAACCAAAACGAGTTTCCACCACCCCGGATAAATCACCCGGCTTGCTCAACGCAAAAGCGGCTTGCTCAAAAGGCTGGACCATCTCGCCGATCCCGAACCAAGGTAATACCCCCCCTTTTTTAGCGGAAGCCGCATCCCCCGAATACTCTTTCGCCAACTCACCGAAATCCGCACCCTCTTGTACTTGCTTATAGACAGCTTGCGCTTTTGCCAGAAAAGCCGATGAGTCCTGAATAGCGGAATCTTTCGGGAATGCGATCAAGATATGAGCGACACGTACCCGTCCCGGATTAGGTTTGCGGCTATGGACTTTTATTAAATGAAATCCTAATTTCGTGCGAACAGGTTCAGACACCACGCCAATCGGCAAAGAATAGGCGGCATCCTCGAACACTTTCAGGGATTGCATCGGGAGCAAGCAACGTACATATTCGCAAGCGACATGCTCCTTGTCCTTCTCGGCCAAAGCTTTTCCGACTGTTTCCATATCTTCTCCTTTCTGGAGACGTTCGTATACTCGCATGGCTTCTTGATATACAGCTACCGTATCTTTGGAGACCGTCTTCTCCGGCAAACGGAATAAGATGTGGGTCAACTCTACCGAGTGATCCCCCCGGTCATATACCGCACGGGCAGCCGCTTTCTCACCCTCCTTATCCGACATATAGCTATCGATCAACTGAGCCCGGTATCCATCCAGCTCACTTTTGAATGAGGATGTCTGGTCGATCCCTAAAGATTCCGCCTCCGCTACTTTTAGCTTAAAATTTTTAAATAGCTCGACATAGTTTTTGACGGACTTTGTATTCGATAAATCCACCTCTCCATTCTTCTCTGCGATAAAAATAAATTCAGATAAAGGCACTTGTTTTCCAGCGACCATCATAACGACCGAATCGGATGCGGTTTGAGCGTTAACTGTCACACAAGCGAATACCCCTAATGAAATAAGTAACTTTTTCATCAAAAATTCTTTTACCATAGCACGAATATACATTACAAAAATAACACTAATCTAACGGAGAGCCGACAAGAAAAGTATGCTATCCCATTAAATTAGTGTTTTTTATAAAACGTAAAACTTGTATTACTATTCACCGCGGCTATAATTCGGAGCCTCTTGCGTGATCGCTACGTCATGCGGATGGCTCTCTTGCACACCTGCATTGGTGATTCGAGTAAAACGAGCTTTATGCAACTCCTCGATATTATGAGCCCCGCAATAACCCATTCCCGCACGTAAACCACCTACCATTTGGTAAATGACCTCATACAAAGAACCCTTAAACGGAACACGGGCAGCGATTCCCTCCGGAACCAGCTTCTTCACGTCGTCCTCCACATCTTGGAAATACCGATCCTTGGACCCCTTTTGCATAGCTTCCAACGACCCCATTCCACGGTAAGACTTAAACTTTCGGCCATTGAAGATAATCGTATCGCCCGGCGACTCCTCTACACCCGCCAACAGAGATCCCATCATCACGGAAGATCCACCAGCGGCGATCGCCTTCACGATATCACCGGAGTAACGCAAGCCACCGTCAGCGATCAAAGGCACACCAGTTCCTTCCAACGCCTTCGCCACATCGTAAATAGCCGACAACTGGGGAACACCCACACCAGCGATCACACGAGTTGTACAAATCGAACCCGGACCGATACCTACCTTCACGGCGTCCGCCCCGGCTTCCACTAAATATTTAGCAGCCTCGCCCGTAGCGATATTACCGACCACACAATCAATATGCGGATATTGCGCCTTAATCTGTTTCAAGACATCCACCACACCTTTTGAGTGACCATGTGCCGTGTCGATCACCAAAGCATCCACCCCGGCATCCACCAAAGCGGCTACACGCTCGAAGGTATTGAACGTAACGCCTACACCGGCAGCTACACGCAAACGACCTTTCGAATCCTTGCAAGCCTTCGGTTTATCTTTCGCTTTCGTTATATCTTTATAGGTAATCAAGCCGATCAACTTATTATGGCTATCAACCACCGGTAACTTCTCGATCTTATGTTCCTGAAGGATCTGAGCGGCGGCCTCCATATCCGTAGATTGTCCGGTTACGACCAAATTCTCTTTCGTCATCACCTCATCGATAGAGCGGTTCATATCCTTTTCGAAACGCAAGTCACGGTTCGTCACGATACCAACCAAATACCCGCCTTCATCCACCACGGGAATACCGCCAATCTTATATTCAGCCATCATTGCCAAGGCATCCGCCACACGTTTGCCCTTCGTGATAGTCACCGGATCATAGATCATTCCATTCTCCGCACGTTTAACGGTCTGGACCTGCTTTGCCTGCTCGGCGATCGTCATGTTTTTATGAATCACACCAATACCTCCCTCACGGGCGATAGCGATAGCCAACTTGGCCTCGGTAACCGTATCCATAGCGGCCGATACCATCGGTATATTCAATGTGATATTACGTGAAAACTTTGTCGTGAGATCGACATTACGAGGAAGAACTTCCGAATAAGCTGGGATTAACAATACATCGTCAAACGTTAACCCATCCATAACGACCCTGTCTGCAATAAATGACATAGAACTTATGCTTTAAAAATTATTGCGTGCAAATATACGACTTTTCACGCAATAAATCGATACGGGAGAAATTAAAAATTCGATTCAGAAGAAAATAAACTTTCATCCGAACGAAAACAAAATTACTTCCGAAGGAAAAATAAATCTCTTTCGGAAGGAACAATAAGCTTCTTTATTTGTTTTTTCTTTAGAGTGGAACCGGGCCACCCTTCCATTAGTTTGCCATTTCAGACAAGAACTTGATACGGACCAAGCGAATCTCCTCTTCCGTATAGTCACCGCCTAATTCCTCGATGGCGTCTTCCAGACCGTCGGTCTCCGAGTCCTTGAAATACTCGTAAATATCCTCGATATGATCCTCATCCATCACATCATTCAAGAAATAATCGATATTGATACGTGTACCGGAATATACGATCGCCTCGATCTCATCCAAAAGCTCGGTGAACTCAAGTCCGTTAGTCAACGCGATCTCGTCCAGCGCCACCTTGCGGTCGATCCGCTGAATGATTGAGACCTTCAACTTGGACTTATTAGCGACCGTACGTACGCGCAAATCCTCCGGACGCTCAATCTCGTTCTCCTCTACATGTTTCTTGATCAACTCAATGAACTCCTTGCCATAACGTTTCGCCTTACCAGCGCCCACTCCCGGGATATTCTGCAACTCGTCCAACGTGATCGGATAAGTAGTAGCCATAGCCTCCAAAGAGGGATCTTGGAAAATCACGAAAGGCGGAACTTCCAACCGCTTGGATAATTTCTTACGCAAATCCTTCATCATGGAATAAAGAACCGGGTCTACCGCACAAGAGGCTCCCCCACGAACCGGAACTTCCTCTTCCTCTTCCTCGAATTCATTGTCCTCGGTAATCTTGAACGATACCGGCTTCTTCATGAACTCCTTACCTTTTTCCGTGATTTTCAGCAAACCATAATTCTCAATATCCTTCGCTAAATAGCCAGCGATTAAAGCCTGGCGAATAACGGCGTTCCAAGTTTTATCATCCTCGTCCTGTCCGGAACCGAAGACCTCTAATTCATTGTGCTTGTAATTTTGGATTTCGGAGGTTTCGTTACCTACCAAAATATTTACGATATAATCTGCCTTAAACTTTTCTTTCAACGTACTGATAACCTCCAGTACCGCACTTAACAATTCCTTCGCTTCCACCTGCTTCTTTGGGTTCAAACAATTATCACAATTACCACAATTATCTTCCAGGTATTCCTCACCGAAATAATGCAATAGCACTTTTCTCCGGCAGACGGAAGTCTCGGCATAGGCCGCAGTCTCTAAAAGCAACTGTTTGCCGATTTCCTGTTCGGCCACGGGCTTTCCTTGCATGAATTTCTCCAATTTTTGCAAGTCCTTATAAGCATAGAAAGCGATACATTGGCCTTCTCCGCCATCCCTACCGGCACGACCGGTTTCCTGGTAATAACCTTCTAGGCTCTTCGGGATATCGTAATGAATCACATAACGGACATCCGGCTTGTCGATACCCATACCGAAAGCGATCGTAGCCACGATCACATCCGCCTGTTCCATCAGGAAGGCATCCTGATTGGCGGAACGTACTTGCGAATCCATTCCCGCATGGTAAGGCAACGCCTTTATCCCGTTGGCTTTCAAGATGTCGGCAAATTCCTCCACCTTTTTACGGCTCAAACAATATACGATACCCGATTTACCCTCGTTGGCTTTAATATACTTAATGATCTCGCGGTCTATATTCGTTCCTTTCGGACGAACCTCATAATACAAATTAGAGCGGTTGAAGGATGATTTAAAGACTGTAGCGTCTATCATACCCAGATTCTTCTGGATATCGTGCTGCACCTTAGGTGTGGCGGTAGCGGTCAGAGCGATTAACGGACGTTTACCGATCTCATTGATGATCGGACGGATTCTTCGATATTCCGGACGGAAATCATGTCCCCATTCCGAGATACAATGCGCCTCGTCCACCGCATAGAAAGAGATCTTTACCTGACGCAGAAAATCCACGTTCTCTTCCTTGGTCAAGGACTCCGGTGCTACATACAGCAACTTGGTACGTCCTGATAATATATCCGATTTCACCTGGTCGATAGCCGACTTATTCAAAGAGGAATTGATAAAATGGGCGACCCCATCTTCCTCACTGAAATTCCGCATCGCGTCCACCTGATTCTTCATCAAAGCGATCAACGGAGATATCACGATCGCGGTTCCTTCCATTAGTATGGATGGTAATTGATAACAAAGGGATTTACCTCCCCCCGTCGGCATTAATACAAAAGTATCCTTCCCGGCCAGCACGTTCTCAATAATAGCCTTCTGGTTCCCCTTAAAGGTACCGAAGCCAAAGTGCCGATTTAGCTCTTCTGTTAAATGATCCTTCTTTGCCATACTTCGTATTATTTATAGTAAACCGCCTACGTTTACGCGACCTGTAAACGGTTCACGTCCGATTTTTCAAATTTCTCTTTCGCATACTCCAACGTTACATGGAGTTCCTTTACTTTTTGAGATGGCATACTGTACATAGCGTCCATCATCACGGCTTCTACGATTGAACGTAACCCACGGGCACCCAGCTTAAACTCAAGCGCCTTATCCACGATAAACTCATAGACTTTCTCATCGAACGTCAGCTTAATGCCATCCATCTCGAACAATTTGACGTATTGCTTGATAATGGAGTTCTTCGGCTCGGTCAAGATGTTACGAAGCGTATCACGATCCAGCGGATTAAGATACGTGAGGATAGGTAAACGACCGATAATCTCCGGGATCAAGCCAAACGACTTCAAATCAGTCGGGGTGATGTATTTCAGTAAATTATTCCGGTCTACGGTAGCCGTACCCAAACTAGCCGAATAACCGACCACACGGGTATTTAAGCGTTGAGCGATCTTCTTTTCGATTCCATCGAAAGCACCACCGCAAACGAACAGGATATTCTTCGTATCCACCGCAATCATCTTTTGCTCAGGATGCTTACGTCCCCCCTGAGGAGGCACATTCACGATCGATCCTTCTAGAAGTTTCAGCAAACCTTGCTGTACACCCTCACCGCTGACATCCCGAGTGATAGACGGATTATCGCTCTTACGTGCGATCTTATCGATCTCATCGATGAAGACGATACCCCGTTGGGCCGCCTCCACATCATAATCCGCCGCTTGCAATAGCCGGGTCAAGATACTCTCGATATCCTCCCCCACGTAACCTGCCTCGGTAAGTACCGTAGCGTCCACGATAGCGAACGGGACATGCAATAACTTAGCGATCGTACGGGCTAACAAAGTCTTGCCCGTACCGGTAGCGCCCACCATGATAATATTAGATTTCTCAATCTCCACATCGTCGGCGGTAACCTTTTGATGTCTTTCCGTATTTCTGGGAAATCAGGCTGACGAACACATCGGTTGCATC